>Ga0118677_10012134_pt1 | contig 12720 bp, 19 predicted proteins | sample AliMusrvi5mmetaG_FD_86154 | JGI IMG/M metagenome (GOLD analysis project Ga0118677, IMG submission 86154)
AGTTCCCAGTTCAAATTGCCAGCGGGATTTGAAATCCATGCCCCGCTTGCAAAGCCGGATTTCTCTGTCGTTGCACCGTTCTCCATCGACTCCGTAATCGAGGAAAATGGAGGGGCTTGGCTGATCTGAAGAGTGATATGGAGGATTAACGATCATACACAAGGACACGGGACGGTAACACGAAATATCGTGATGTCAAAGTGGTGGAGTCGTTTTATCTTTTGGTTTTTTAATCTCGATTTTTTCAATTTCTCGCAGGAGCCGAAGAGCGATGCGCCCGAGTGCCGTTGTGACAGCCAGCGTGAGAACCAGTCCCCCAAACCAAATCAGATATTCAATGGGATGGGGTGGCGTCTCCCGGTGTAGTAATTTTATCCCGAGTTGAGCCAGGGTTCCCAGATAGGCGTAAAGAAAGAGGCCCGGAGTCTGGCCTATGGCGATCCATAACATGCAGGTCGAGAATCTGATTTTGGTGATCCCGTAAAGATAGTTGATGAAGCTCGTTGGGAAAAGAGGGTGGACCTGGCTGAGGAAGATGATTTTCCAGCCTTCCCGGCCAATTGCCTCATCCAGAGCCATCCATTTCCGGTGCCGAAAAATCCTTTGGCTCACCCATTCACGTCCCAGTTTGCGACTGATCCAGAATGCAACGACAGCGCCTCCGATGTTCCCGAGAAGAATCAAAAAAAAACCCCACCAGAGCCCGAAAAATAATCCACTGCCCACTGCAAGGATGCCGCCCGGGAGAAGGAGGAGGTTGCATCCAGCAAGAAGAATGGGATAAAGAACGGCACCCCACCATTTCATTTGGCCCACTTTATTTTGTGTTTGGGTGATGATTTCGACGATGGGAAAATGTCGTGCAGCCCAAAAAATAACGGCTCCGAATAATAAAATACAGAAAAGTTGAAATAAAACGGCCCGCGTGATTTTTAACATGGGTTTTCGATTTTTTTAAGAGCCCGACTCATGGCTTCAATATGCAAGGGGCCCATTCCGCAACAGCCGCCGATTAAACGGACGCCTGTTTGAACCAGTTCGCTGGTCATTTTTGAAAATTCATCCGGAGTGGTGGGATAGATCCAACGGCCTTCTGAAGATTTTTTGGGTAAACCTGCATTGGGATAGGCGGACTCAATTCCGGCGGTTTCACGGCAAAGCTGGCTCATGGCTTCCATGCCGTTCACGCAATTGACCCCCACCAGATCGGCGCCCAGATCGCGCAGTTTTTCCAGGGCACTCGCAAGCGTGGTTCCGGAAGGAAATCGTCCATCCGGCGTGCAAGCCAGCGAACAGATTGTCGGGCAGTGATGTAAGGATTGTTTGATATAGAATGCCAGTGCCAACTCTTCGGGATCGGTAAATGTTTCCAGGAAAATCAGTTGCACCCCTCCTTCGAGTAATGCGCCGATCTGTTCACGAAAAATAATTTCTGAATCGCTTGTTTTTGTGATCCCAAGGGGGCCTACGCTGCCGGCAACATACACTCCTGTTCCTCGGGCACATTGCTGTGCGATCTGGGCGGCGGCCCAGTTGAATTCATTGACCCTGTTTTCATACCCAAATTTGGCCAGACGGTTGGCATTGGCCCCAAAACTGTTTGTCCGGATGACTCTGGCTCCAGCCTTGATATAGCTTTCATGGATCCCTGCGATCCGATCGGGTTCGCTCACGCAGAGCTCTTCAAAGCAACTCCCCATTGGAATTCCTGCGTTGATCAGTTCGGTGCCCATCGCGCCGTCTCCAGGGAGAGTGAGTGGTTCCTCAAGAAAATCCATAGCTCATCTTACACTGAATCGATCGTAGTTTGCCGAGGAAAAAAGAGCCGGGTCTGGCACGGGGACAGAATAAGTTTCTTCAGCCTCTCAACCGAAATCGTAATTGATCGAGTCCTTAAAAGTATGTGAGAAAAACATTGTGTTGCCGATACAAACCATGCCAAACATTGGAAAAGCAACCCGCTAAGAAAGGAGGCGAAAATTTAATATGTTGAGAATTCTTGCAATCATCGCAGTTGGCACAGCTCTGATCGGACTGAGCGCCTGCGCCCAGAAGGAAGCTAAACCAGCCGCTAAACCAGCTGCACACGGTTACTCCAAGTAAGTTCACTTTTAACCGGGTCGGGTCGCCCCAAGCGATCCGACCCTCTTTTTAACGTCTTTTAGCGGATCCGATCCCGAATTTAAATTCCTGACCGCGTCTTTCAACCTGTCTATGCGCTCTGTTGATGATTTTCAGGAAGTCTCAAAAGGCCTTTATTTCTGGCAGGGCTACGAGCCTTCGGTGAAAATCGATCTTTGCTCGTGTGCGGTGGAATCAGAGGGCCAACTTTATTTTATTGATCCGATTCCCTTGGCAAAAGATTCTTTGGTAGAGTTGATTTCAGCGGCCACTCCAGCCGGGGTGATCCTGACAAACGGAAACCATGAACGGGCTGCCGCTGTTTACCAGAAGCAGTTTAAAATCCCGGTCTTTGCCCATGTCGACGGACGCGGGGAACTCGATCTTCAGGTGGATCATTGGATCGAGGCGGATACCTTAATTGCTCCCGGTTTAAGCAGTATTCATCTTCCCGGAGCAGCGAAGGGGGAAATAGCGATTCATTCAGAACGGGGACGCGGGAAGTTGTTCATGGGCGATGCCCTGATTCATGTTGAGCCTTACGGATTCAATGTTCTTCCAGATAAATATTGTCTCGATTCAAAGCGCATGAAAGGGTCGCTGCGAAAATTATTGCAGTTTTCATTTGAAGTCATGACATTTGCCCATGGTTTGCCGATTGTATCCGGCGCTCATCAAAGACTTGAACAGCTTCTTGAATCCCTATGAAAATATCATTTTATTGTCTCCTCTTTCTCATTGGAGCCACTCTGTGTGCTCAGGATAAACCGAAGGAATCACCGGCGGTTGTCCAGCCTGAAGCACCGGTTTCGATCGAGAATGATTCCAATCCGTCTGGATTAAAAATCGATCCCGCCTTGAATAAGCTGGTCGGTGATTTCTTTCTTGCGCTTCGGAAAAAACAGATCGATGAGGCTTATGATCTGCTCACCAAAGGAAGTAAGATCGCAGATAAACCGGCCGATATCGCGACTTTGAAAAAGCAGACGAAAAAAGCGGTGGAAATCTTTGGCGAAATTGAAGGCTACGAAGCGGTACAGATTCATCCGGTGGGGGCTCGTCTACTGCGGTTGACCTGTCTCTCGTTTAATAAGGATCTGCCTTTGCGCTGGCGTTTTTATTTTTATCGGAGCGAATCGGATTGGAAGTTGGTTGATATTGGAGTTGATGATCGTTTGGTCGATCTTTTTGATGAAACCCAGCAGGCTATCCCTAGAAGCGGTGTTTCGCACCCGTGATCGGACGCATCCTTCATTTCATCCGTTTTTCGCATACGATTTTTGCGATGCCATTCGCGCTCGGAGCCATGCTGGTTGCTGCTCACGGTCTTCCATCGGTGCGGATTTTTGGATTGATCCTATTAGCCATGGTTTTTGCACGGACGGCTGCCATGGTCTTTAATCGGTTGGTCGACTGGGAAATTGATCAACGCAATCCACGGACTCAAAACCGGCATCAGCTGGTTTCCAGGCCTCTGGCATGTGGACTTCTTTTAACCAGTTCCGCCGCTTTTATCGCCACCACTCGGTGGATCAATCCGCTCTGTTTCCTGCTTGCCCCCATTGCACTTTTAATCGTGTTCTTTTATTCACTGACTAAACGATTTACTTCATTTAGCCATTTCTTTCTCGGATTCGCTTTGGCCGTTTCGCCGGTGGGAGCGTGGCTGGCTGTGACTGGTCATTTTGCCTGGGCTCCACTGATTTTGGCAGCAGGGGTGATGTTCTGGGTTGCAGGATTTGATTTGATCTACGCCACTCAGGATTTTGAGTTCGATAAAAATGAGGGTTTGCATTCGCTGGTGGTCCGACTCGGGATTGAACGGAGTCTTCAGCTTTCTCAAAGCTTGCACGCTCTCATGTTCTGTCTGCTTCTCTCCTTCGGATTCTCCGCCGGTTTAGGGAAAATCTATTTTTCGGGTCTCATTCCGATTCTCGGCGCATTAATTTATGAACATCAAAGTGTTAAAAAACTGGATGTGGCCGCCATCAATCTTGCTTTCTTTAATAGCAACGCCTTTGTCGGCGCCGTCTTCGTTATCGTTATTTATCTGGATCGGTTTTTGTATCAATGATCGGTCATTGATGAAGGCAAGAGAGGCGATTCAGTGGAGGAAAAAAGTCGATTCGCGAACAAAGACCCCTTTTGAGGGCGAGTGTCCTCGCGAGCCAGGCGTATCGCAATATAGCAAGTTTGATCTGCTAATCTTCTCAATCCAATGAATCAAGACAACCAGCTAGAGTTGTATGTTCGGGGTGGGGCTCGCGAGGACACTCGGCCTCCCTCACGGGGGGCTCGAATGGAGAATGGCTGCACTCTGGATTCGGTTTTCCACGAAGTATGATATTTACGGGTTAAGAGTGGTGAAAGATTTGACAAATCTGAAGGAATGCGTTCTTTCAAAGGAACGTTTTATGAAATTACCACGCTTTGTTTCAATCTTCAGTCTTCTTTCGGGCCTTGCTCTTCTCTCCGGTTGCGTTACCTCGTCGGGCGGCGGCGGAAAATATACTGTAAAGGCCTTTAAACCGCATCATCCAGACAAGGTGGTGGTGAAGGTCTCAATCGCGACTCAAAATATTTACGTGATGGAAGGGGATCGGGTTTTAATGGCAGTCCAGGGAACAGTCGGAATGCATGGGACGACCCATCTCGGCACCTATCATATTTTCAACAAGATTAAGGAGAAACGCTCGGGGAGTTATGGCTTTACCCGAAGTGGAGCGCCCGCCGATATTCATAAGGGACAGTCAGTTGAGGTCGGCTATCCGATGGCTTACTGGTGTGAGTTTGCACCGACCTACGGCTTTCATTGCGGGTTTGTCTGGAGCGAACCGCATACTCATGGTTGTATCCGGATGCACAAAGAAGCAGCGGCTCGTTTTTATCAATTGGTGAAAATTGGAACCCCGGTCATCATCGCGACCAGTCAGCCTGAGGATCATCAATTTGGGCAGTTTGTGCGTAAACTGGATCAACGGAATGATCCGGATCCTCCCACTGAATTATTGATGTCCAAGCGTTATTTTAGTGATCCAGCCGGCCCGCTTCTCATCGAGGAGTAGGAACGCTTTTTATCATGAGCTTGGAACCCGTTAAAACGCCTCGTGTCAATCTCCGGACCCCGGATGTGATGGCGGCTGTTCAGGCGCAGGTGGAGTCGCATTATCGCAGTGAAATTGTCGATCAGCTCCGTTCAACAGGCGGCACTCTCACCCGGCGGGGGATTACCATTAAACTCGCGAAACAGTTCGGATTTTGCTACGGGGTCGAGCGGGCCATTGATTTGGCCTATGCAGCGGCCAAGGTCTTTACCCACCAGCGACTTTTCATTCTCGGCGAAATCATTCATAATCCGGAGGTCAACGATCAAATCCGCGCACTTGGCATCAAGAACCTCATCGGTAAGGATAAAGAAGAGGATGTGGAAAACCTGACCTCGGAGGATGTGGTCATCGTTCCGGCCTTTGGTACTGAGGTTTCCACCTTTGCAAAAATCAAGGAGCTCGGCTGCCAGATTGTCGATACGACCTGCGGGGACGTGATGAGCGTCTGGAAACGGGTTCGACAAAACGCGAATGACGATGTGACCTCGATTATTCATGGTAAAGCTTCGCATGAAGAGACCAAGGCCACCGCTTCACGAGCCACACAGAATGGACGGGGCCATTATCTGGTCGTGCTGACGCTTGAAGACACGGATTATGTCTGTGAATATATCCGCAAGGGCGGTGATAAGGCGACTTTTCTCAAAAAATTTGAAGGCGGGTATTCAACGGGGTTCGATCCCGATCTGCACCTTCGTCGGGTTGGGGTAGCGAATCAAACCACCATGATGCGAGGCGAAACCGAGGAGGTTCAACATCGCATCGAGATCGCCATGCGCGACCGGGATGGCCAGGAAAAAGCCAGGGAAAGCTTCCGGTTTTTTGATACCATCTGTGGTGCCACCCAGGAACGGCAAGATGCACTGAGCGATATGCTCAAGGCTCCGGTCGATCTGCTGCTCGTGGTGGGTGGTTATAATAGCTCCAATACTTCGCATCTTGCCGAGATGGGGGAAGCGAAATTGCCCACTTATTTCATTAGAAACGCCAGCCGCCTCGAATCCCACGAACGAATCGTGCATTATAGTCTGCACGAAAAACGCGAAATCATCACCGACCATTGGCTTCCTTCAGAACCGGTCATTATCGGAATAACGGCCGGAGCTTCCTGTCCCAATAACTTGATTGAAGAGACCATTCTACGCGTCTTCGAGCTCCACGGAATCGAACTGGCAGAAATTAAGAGTTAAATACAGAGCTTTTCACAGCGCTCTGTCTAATTCGCGCTTGCTCGCTATTTAATGGGAACATTTTTACCATGTATAATCCACCTGCCTTTCGAATCGATGATCCCAGCAAACTCGCTGCGTTTATCCAGCAGCATAGCTTTGCCTCATTGATCACTCATGATGGCACCGCGCCATTTGCCACCCATCTTCCGATGATTTTTCATCCCGAGGTCGGCACTCACGGCACGCTGGTTGCGCATATGGCACGAGCCAATCCGCAATGGCAACATTTTACCCTTGGTGGCGAGGCTCTCGCCCTCTTTCATGGACCACACAGCTATATCTCGCCTTCGTGGTATGAAACAGATCATGCTGTCCCCACTTGGAACTATGCCACCGTTCACGCTTATGGCATACCCAAGATCATCAATGACCACGACCTTGTCGTTTCACACCTTCGCGAGATCGTATCAAAGTATGAGGATTCCTTCGAACAACCTTGGACGATGAACATTCCAAGTGATTTCCGAGACAAACTTATCTACGGCATTGTGGCCTTCGAAATTCCAATCAACCGGATCGAAGGTAAATTCAAACTGGGCCAAAACCGATCAGAGACAGACCAGCAAGGCATGTTGAACGCTCTCTCTCTTTCCCGGGATCCCGATTGTTTAGCTCTTGCACAGATGATGCGCACCGAATGCAACGTCGATGATCATGCTGTTGCTTCAAATAATAGCGATCCTTTGCCCAATTCTTAATTTTTCCTATCATGTTTGCCTGGAAAAAACTCGCCTCGGCCAAATGGGAGGATGCTTGGATGGAACGGTTGGCCATGATTGATCCGACCCGTCTTTCGGTAACCAGCATGGCCGGCGGGAAATCAATTCGGATCGAGGCTTGGTCATTGAAAAAATCGGAGGCGACTTCGCTGATCAAGCAATTTGGCGGTCAAATCAGGGAGATTAAACTGGGACGTCTTTTATTGAAAGTGCCAGCGCGTGAACCGATTCGAATCAGGAAAAGCCTGCTTATTGTTTCCTCAGCCTACGAAAAAAAATTAGCAGCTAAGCTCTCGGAATCCCGCAAGATTTTATTGGTACCAGCAGCAATGGCGTTTGGTACCGGGGAACATGCCACCACCTCCTGTTGCCTGCGATTTCTCTCTGATACCGCCGATTCCTTGAAGGGTCGTTCATGGGAGATGCTCGATCTTGGAACCGGCAGCGGGATCCTGGCGATTGCAGCTAAACTGCTTGGAGCCAGGAAAGTTGAGGCCTGTGATTTTGATCCTCATGCGGTTCGAACCTCACTGGAAAATATAGCCGTCAATGGGGTGAATGCCGTTTCGGTTAAAAAACTAGATGTTTTGCAGTGGACACCAAAAAGAACCTGGGATGTTGTGACTGCCAATCTATTTAGTGAGGTGCTGATTGCAACGGCTCCCGCGATCGCGAAAGCGGTTCGTCCGGGAGGACGTCTTATTTTTTCCGGGATTTTACGGTTCCAGGAATCTGAAACGATCGCGGCATTTCCCAGTTTCACCCTTGATACCGTCACCCGCAAAGGGAAATGGGTCACGGTCTTGGCAACTAAAAACTGAAAAGTTTATGGGAGGGGGAGCTCGTGCCGTCAGGCTCTACTTGATGCGTCTTTCGGTGACGGTTGGATTTTGCGCTAGCACGCTCATCGCCCGCATCCTGCCTCTCTGCCTGTTCGTGTTCCTACGGTCGTTTCCTTTGCTACGGCCTTCTTTGTGCTGAGTTCCTCACGGAACCCGCCTTGGCTTTCGCTACGGTTGCTGTCACTGCTTCCGGTCATTTATTTAATAGGTCTTATTTATCTGACTTGTTCATGCCCATGCCGGGCACACTAGCCCGCATAAATCACACATTACGCTGTCATTCTGAGCGAAGCACAGCGAAGTCGAAGAATCTCACGAACGTCTCACTGGGTAATTAGGGAGATTCTTCGACTCCGTTCCGCAAAGCCTTCACTCCGCTCAGAATGACACTCTGTAGTTGGTTTTCCAAGAGGTGTGATTTATGCAGGTTAGGAAGAGCGTTGTGCATGGGGAGGGTCTGAAGCAAATCCCTTTCCGAGTTATCCAGCTTAAATGCGACCCAGTAAAAGCAGGATCACCAGAATCACCAGAACCAAGCCAAGCCCCCCGCTTGGAGCATACCCCCAATTCCGGCTGTGGGGCCAGGTTGGGAAAGCACCGAGGAGCATTAAAACAAGCAGAACGATCAAGATTGTTCCTAACATAGTTAACCTTTCAATTTTTGGATAAATCACAATCTGCCGTTTTGGCAGTCTTTGTGAATTCACGCAAAGTAAGTCAGGAGGCTTGAGAACACCATAGGGTAAACACCCCATAGCCTTCAAAAAGGGGGGGACCTATTTTGAGGCGATGAATCCATTCCTTGTTAGCGGGCGATCAGCTCCCCTATTTATACTCATCCTAATCTTGCTTACCCCTTCCATTGCATCGGCACAGCGGGACGACGGCTCCGGTGGCGGCATGATGAGCATTTATTTTGAAAATGATCTTTTCGCCGGAACCGATCATTATTACACCGACGGAATCAAGATCAGTTGGAGTTCCACCGATCTGGCTAAATTCAGCGACACGCCCTATGCGAGTCCACTTTTGCCGATACTAAACTTGATTCCCTTCATTAACCGGACTGACTTCCAAAAAAACCTCACGGTATCAGTCGGCCAGAACATGTATACGCCGAACAATACCACCTCGGCCGCTCCAGTGCCTGGAGATCGACCTTATGCCGGTTGGTTATATTCGGGAATTGGAATCGTGGTAAAAAATGCGGATGTCAGGCATTCCTTTGGATTAAATCTTGGCGTGGTGGGTCCCTGGTCTTGTGCAGAGCAGACGCAGCGGCTTGTGCATGAGGCACGCGGATTTTCCGTGCCGCAAGGATGGGATAATCAGTTGCACAATGAAGTAGGCCTAGTGGGCGTTTACGACGTGGCCTGGCGCTGGCCGCATCACGAGCGCCGAGCCGGCCTTGGATGGGACTTTATCCCCCATGCAGGAATGGCCGTTGGTAATGTCTACGATAATGTGGATCTGGGCGGCGAGGTCCGGGCTGGATTTAATCTACCCGATGATTTTGGGACGCCAGGCATCGCACCAGGAGCCACCACTTCAACCCCGGTCGAAGGGGATCTGCAAGCGGGACGCGTCAAGTTTTTTGATTTTGGAGCCTATCTGTTTGCACGAATCGACGGACGCGTAGTGGCGCACGACATTTTTCTGGATGGAAATACGTTTCAGCAGAGCGCATCGGTGGGGCACAACTGGCTGGTGGGCGATTTAACGGGGGGGGCTTCCGTGAACTATAAAAACACTAAATTCACTTATGCGCTTGTTTACCGAACCGAAGAATTCCCAGGACAAAAGGGAGGGGAAATATTCGGCTCAATCACCGTAAACTTTGCATTTTAATCGAAGTGATGAACTCGGTCTTCATTCGCTGGGGTGAAGACCCTATATCGTTTTCACTATTTTACATTAAACTAACAAATTATGAATAAACAAACCATCAATGATGAAATCGAAAAACTCTCTGAAAAAGCACAAGCCTTGGTCACCGACACGGTGACTATAGCGGGGGATGAAATGGGGAAAGCCCGTGAGGGTCTTGCGGCGGCGCTGAACCGCGGACGGGAAATTTATGACCAGATCCGATCCAAAGAGATGGAGGGTACCTGTGCGGTCAAAAAAGCCATGAACGAACATGCGGTTAAAGCCATTGCCATTTCCATAGGGATCGGGGCGTTGATCGGCTTTTTCACCTCCCGGCGTTGCCCGGCGAAATGCGAATAATCGGATACAGCAAAACAAAAACAACAAACACTAGAAAACCATTATGAAACAATTACTGATTATCGTATTAGCGCTGGGAGCCATTTCATTCATTTCAGCCTGCAACACGGTTCATGGAACCGGCGAAGATGTCAAAAGTGTAGGACGCGGGATTGAACGCGCCTCGGATGCGAGATAAGGCAACCGATTTATTTGTGAGAACACCTCATGGCGGATACGCCAGGAGATGACTCATCCTTAAATCGGCAAGGTAAAAACAAATCAAGAGATAACACAAATAATTCAATTTATGTTACGCAGCATTAAACAATTATACGGAAATAAACTGGGCGCTTTGGATGGCGATATTGGTCATGTAAAGGACTTCTATTTTAATGATCAGGACTGGGTGGTGCGTTATGTGATTGCCGATACCGCGTCCTGGTTACCTGGACGTCTGGTGCTGATATCCCCTCATGCGTTCGGGAACTTCCAAACGGAAGACGACTCGATTTCGGTTCAGTTAACGCGGCAACAGATTGAAAACAGCCCGACGATCGAATCGCATAAACCGGTGTCACGTCAGCATGAGGAAGAGTATTACCAATACTATGGATGGCCCTCCTATTGGGATGGAAATGGGATATGGGGAGTATCCGGTTTTCCCGTAGCCCCGCCTCCAATGGGTGATCTTGTGGACCAAGAAAAAACCGCGATCAGCCTTGGAAAAGATGACGATTTACATTTGAGGAGTATGCAGAAAGTCATCGGTTACCACATCCATACCAGTGAAGGATCGTCGGGGCATGTCACCGATTTTATAATGGATGATAAGAATTGGAAGGTGCATCAACTCGTGGTGAAGATCGGCACCTGGTTCGGGGGGAAAGAGATTCTGATTTCACCAACCCATATCGACTGCATCAGTTATGACGAATCAACCGTGTTTATCAATGAGCCGATATCAGATCTACAACCGCAGAAGTAGGGTTACACCCCATTGGAGATGATCTTGAATCGCCCTAATCTTTAAAAAACTATGAAACAAATGAAAAAAGAGATCCGTAATATTGGCAGCGCCACCCTTTTTGGAATGATGCTGATCACCGCCCAAGCAACGCTCGACGCGCAGTCCGTCGTTGAGTCCACCACAAAAACAATCACATCCGCCGGTACCATCAGCGAGGTCAGCCCTCAGACGATGGTCATTAAAACAGAAACGTCATCCGCTCCCGTTCGTTACACTTACACCAAGTCGACGAGCTATGTGGATGAAAATGGAACCCCGGTTTCGATGGAAATCGTAAAGTCCGGCCTGCCTGTCACCGTCTATTACATCAAGGACGGAGATCAATTAATCGCTTCTAAAGTGATTGTTCGAAAAGCCGTAAGCGTAGTCCCCTCCACTCCATTCATTGAAGAGAAAAAAACCACCACCACTACCACCACTGATAAATAATCATTCATGAAAAAAATAATATTTACTACCTTTACCGTCGCCGTTTTTGTCGCATTATCCGCATGCACAACCGTGCGGGAAAAACCGACCTCCCACACCACGACCACCACCACCGAGCAGAGCTCAATGCAACAACCGGTCAGCGCGACTTCCACCACGGAAACACGCAGTATTCGATCCTATTGATCGCTTTCATTAGGGTGCGCCTGTTTGAATAACAGCGCGCACCTTAAAATATCCATCTCCCGATTAAACCTGCAACAAACAGAAACAGATCCATGATCCGTACTGAAATTTTCAAACCGGTCCAAGCGGCGCATTGGTTGGTGAACGCGACGTTGGAAGTGCTTCTTGAAATGCGCAATCGGTTCGCCGCAGCAAGGATCCGAGCGGGAATGATCTGCGACGCTGTGTATGCTAAAGAAAGTGCTTCGGGGGCAGATAAAGTCATGCATGAGCAGGCCTATGAAATGATCGCCATTGCCATTGGGCTTGGGACACTAACTGCCCAAATCTTGTTCTGTAAATTTTTTAATGTGTGAGCGTAATCAAGTTACCCAAACCCTTGACTCGCATCCCACCTCCCTTCTTCAAAGTGGGGTTACACCCCATATCGTTGAATCAGAAAATCACTTAAATTCAGTCATGAAAAAATCCTTAATCCTTCCATCCCTGGGCATTATCCTCATCGGATTTTCCGCCTGCAATTCCAAAGTTGAAACCAGTCAAAACGCAGCCCTTGAAAGCAAGGCGGATGCGCTTGATCATAAAGCAGCCGTTGTTCGCAAGAACAGCACAGTCGATGCCGCCGACCAGATCAAGCAAACCTCCATGGAAGCGGACGCCGCAACGGCTGCAACCAAGGCAAGTGGTGAAGCGGAAAAAAAGGACGCCCGTCAAACAGCGGTTATCGTCCGTCAATCGGGCGAACAAGCCGCACAAGCTCTTGAAGAAAAAGCCAAGGAAACCCGGGATCAGAAATCGACGACTTCTGAAGTGACCCCGACTCCTTAAAGCGCCAATCATTTGAGC
>Ga0118677_10012135_pt1 | contig 12720 bp, 12 predicted proteins | sample AliMusrvi5mmetaG_FD_86154 | JGI IMG/M metagenome (GOLD analysis project Ga0118677, IMG submission 86154)
CAATACTGTTTACTTAGCAGGAGGACAGGCGTCCCCGCCTGTCTGGGCCGACGGGCTTCCAGCCTGTCGCTTCATGGGCGGACAGGCGGGACGCGCTGTCTTCCCTAACAGGCGGGACGCCCGTTTTCCCGGCAAAACGTCCTAAGTAAACAGTATTGGGCAAAATGCCCGCGCCACGACAGGTGGAAATATTCGGTGTTGCGTCAAGAGCGCCGGGCGGGGATGCTGGCGCGGATGAATTGCAAATCGTTGGAGGGGAAAGTCGGGGTCGTTTTTGGTGTGGCGAACAAGCGCAGCATCGCCTGGGCCATTGCGCAGGCCTGGGCGGAACAAGGGGTGAAGCTGATTTTCAACTATCAAGGGGAACGGGTGAAGGAAAACGTCGAGGAACTCACCGCCACCTTCGGCGAGGATGTCGCCATTTATCCCTGTGATGTCACCAGCGATGCCGAAATCGACGCGTTTTTCCACAACGTGCGCAAACACACCGAGCGGGTGGATTTGCTGTTGCACTCGGTGGCGTTTGCGCCGCGTGAGGCGCTGGCCGGGCGTTTTCTTGCGACCAGTCGTGAGGCCTATCGGATGGCGCACGATATTTCCGCCTACTCGCTCATTGCGCTGGCACAACGGGTGGAACCGTTGATGACCCACGGCGGCAGCATCCTGGCGATGAGCTATTATGGTGCCGAAAAGGTCATTCCGAACTACAATATCATGGGTGTGGCCAAGGCCAGCCTGGAAGCCTGCACGCGTTATCTGGCATGGGACATGGGAGCGAAGGCGATCCGCGTCAATTGCATCAGTGCCGGGCCGGTGCAAACCCTGGCGGCACGGGGCATCGGGGGCTTCGGCCAGATGATCAAGCATTATGAGGAGCGGGCACCGCTCGGGCGCTCGTGTACCTTGGAGGAAATCGGTGCCACCGGGGTGTTCCTTGCCAGTGATGGTGCCGCCGCCATATCCGGCCAGGTCCTGTACGTGGATGGCGGCTATCAAATCATGGGCATGTAGCCCGGAAACCTCCCTTTCAACCACCCTCGAATCCCATGCAATGGTATTACGCGAAAGACAACACCCAGTTCGGCCCCGTCGAGCAGAGTGAGTTAGTTGCCAGAATCGCCGCGGGCGACGTTGCGGCAACCGATCTGGTGTGGAGGGAGGGGTTGCCGGACTGGGTGCCGTCCGGGCAGATCCATGAGCTGGGCCGGCCGCCGGTGCTGCCCGATCGTGGTCAAGAACCGGCTTCGGGAGAGGTGCCGGTTTGGCCTTATGCCCCGCCGACGGCGGCACCGGTTGCGCCCTATGGGCCAGTGCCTTCCAACGGCAAGGCCACCGCGTCGATGGTACTCGGAATCATCTCGACGACCTTTGCCGTGGGCAATCTCTGTTGCGTGGCCACGGTGCTCGTTACCATTCCATGTGGCATCCTTGCCATCGTCTTTGGCAATCAGGTGAAGCAGGCGGCGAGCCTCGATCCCTCGCTGCAGGGTGAGTTGAGGAAAGTCAAAGCGGGCATCGTCACCGGCTGGGTGGGCATCGGTCTGAGCGTGGCCGCCGCAGTATCCATGGGGTTGTTTTTCGCGTTCGCGGCGCGAGGAAAATAGGGCCATGGGCGGGATGTCTGAGCGGATCAGGTCGAGTGGTGTCCGCTGGGCGCTCTCCCTCGTCGTATTCGTTGCCGCGCTCGCGCTGTGCCGGAGGTGGTGCCTGAATCACCAGGCATTCCTGCAATCGCTCTCGCCGGGTTGCACCTTCAGGCGCCTGACGGGCTTCTGTTGTCCCGGTTGCGGCGGCACCCGGGCCTTCTTCGCGTTGTTGAAAGGGGATGTCTTGTCGGCATGGCGGATGAATTCCCTGCTGCTGTCGGGTTTGGCGCTGCTGTGCCTGTTCGCCCTGATGCATGGCCTGGAGTGGCTCGCCAAGGGCGCAATCCGTTGGTCTGACAAATTCCGCGTGACCTCGGCGTCGGCTTGGTGGTTGTGTGGGGCGGTGCTCGCGTTTTGGATCCTGCGCAACCTCCCGTGGTGGCCGTTCACCTGGCTCGCGCCCTGAGCCGAGGCCTCACTTCTCCGCGAACAAATCCACGGCGAGTTTTTCAAAGGTGGCACGATCTAACAAAAACGGCTGGTTGTCCGAGGTCAGACGGCCATAGTAGTAGCGCGGCGGTGAGGTGCCGGGCACCGGGGCGAATTTGAGCTCCCGTTTGTCAACGCCGGTGATATCACTGAGTTCATTGACCTTGTTCTCCTCCACCAGCAGGGTGAGTGCCGGAGTGGCCAAGGCGGCGCTGGCATCCGCGTCGTTCGGCGCGAGCCAACGGGTGATCTCAAGACCTTCCAACGCGCCTAACAAATAGGTGGCCCTGGCGGGATTGATATCGTCGCTGACGTTCTTGCCGGCCTGGGTCGCCTTCCAGGCTTCCTCGTTGGAATCGTCATAGGTCAGGACCAGCGCCGCTTGTTGCGGCGTGCTACGTTCGATGCGCAGCAGATCGGCGCGGCTGAGCGACCACAGGCGCGAGTGGCGCCATTCATAGGGATGGATGGCGATGGAGGACAGCAGGGATTTGTCAACCCGCATGACACTGGAGGTGCCGAGGCGATTGACGAAAATGGTGCCGTGTTTGTCCATTCCGAAGCGCAGGGTGAGGGTACTGCTGTCCTGGCCGATGAAGCTCAATTTGAGGAACGGGCGGGTCAGGCCCCAGGGGGTGAAATCGGTGGCGGCATCGGACTCAAATCCGATCGCCCGCTCGGTGGTCATCGCCTTGAGCAATTCCGCCAGGCGGACCTCGTTGGCTTGCCGGTGGCGTCCGTCGATCATGGTGTTCCAAAGCTTGGGTCCTTCGCGGGTGATGAAGATTTCCTCACCGGTGGACGGCTGGATCGAGACGGCTTGCAGCGAGGCGAGGTTGAGGTTGGTTAGAGTCGGATCGCGCAAGTCGTTGACGGCGAGCGGGATATCGGCCAGGGAGACCAGATCGCGCTCGGGCTTGAGCGGCAGTCTGAAGACGGTGCCCGGGCGGTCGCTCACGGTGGCACTGACCTCGCGTGCGGCGGGGCTTTCCGGTGGTTGAATCTCCAACACGATTTCCGCTTCCGAACCGAACTGGGTCAGGGCGATTTGCTTGCTCGCGGTGGCGGCGCCGGTGGCTGGCGGGGTTGCGGTGGCATCGTTGATGGCCACGGCCTGCAGGTTGTGCAGCCCTTCGATGAGTTTCTTGATGGCAGTGGCGTCGGTTCGCAAATCGAGCGGTTTGACGATGTGCCAGGCGTTTTTCGGTGTGTCGCGGCCGAGGGTGAGTTCACCTTCCGGGCTGCGAATCCGGATCTTGCACAAGGTCGATGGGTGAAAGAAAAACGGGTGATGATCGCGGAGGAATTTCAGGTTGTTCTTGAAGAGCGGCAGGATGTCACCGGTGCAGGCAAACACGTGGCTCTTGCGGTTTTTGTCCCATGGCTGCACGAAGAGCGTGGGGACCGGCTCGCCGGATGCGGCATCGGTTCCCATCCACGGCGTGCGCCGGCCAAGGCGATACTTGGCCAAGGCCCGGCCATCCGCCCCGCCCAGGCGGATATGGATGGCATCATCGCTCAGGCCGGTTTCCCGCAGCGGGATTTCATGGGTCGGCGCGAGGTCCTCGACGCGCATGCCAAGGGTGAAGGAGATGATACCCACCGCCGCGCGCGGGTCCATGCGGTCTTGCCAAGGTGCGAGCACCTGCCAGCCATTGGGGGTTTTCACGAACTCCGCATCCTTGCCGCGCGCGGAAACCTGGATGCTCCGCACCTCTTCCGGCTTGAAAGAGGAATAAAGCCGCTCGCCCGGCGGCGTGGGCGGAACGGCGAACAGGGATTTGAGATCGCCATCCGACAGCCACCACCCGGCCAACCCGCAGGTCAGCAGGGCGATGAGAATCAGGATCAACGTGACCGCAGTGGAGCGCATGGACGTCAGGCGCGGCGCGATGACCAGATGATCGCCCCGACAAGGATGAAAAAGGCGGGCAGGAAGAACAAGTTGGCGCGGTTGATGAAGGTGACCTGGGCGTCGAGAATCGGCAGTTTGTAGGTGCCGAGTGATCGCGGGCCGATGCCTGCCAGCGCCTCGCGACCGAGCAGCCAGTTCACCGAGGAGGCGAGAAAGTCGATGTTTTCCGCCCGTTGGTTCTCGGGCTTGAGGAAGTCGGTGTTGGAAACCACGATCATGCGCGAGGTTTGCCCCGCGAGCTTGTCATCGGAAGCCGCGCCCCGGGTCACCGCGGCGGCCAGAAACAACGGTGCCGCATGGTCTTCGCGCGGATCGTAGGCTTCGTTGCCGGCACCGAATTTCGTCTCACCCCAAAAACCGGCGGCCACTTGAAACAGTCCCCACGGATATATCTTCCGGGTCACCAAATCATCCGCGTTTTCCCGCACCTCCAACGAGGAACTGGCACCCTCAAACTCGCTGGTCTGACCGGCCAGATCCTTGAGAAAATCAATGTTATAGGTGAAGGTCCCGCGCACCTTGGTGATGATGCGGGTCTTTTCCTTGGCGATGACCCGGTCATGTTGCGGAGTCACCCCGTTGGCACGCAGAAAGGAGCGCAGTTTCGGTAGCGTGTGGCCGGGCTCAAGCAGCACCAGCAGCGCCGCGCGCGGCCGGCTCCAGTAGCGTTCCAACACCCCCAGCTCACCATCCGTCAGATCGTATTTCGGCGCGACCATGGCGACGCCTTCCGCGTCCTCCGGGACCTCCTCCAAGCCGGACAGATCCACGCCCTTGAGTTCCGTGTTCTGAAAGCGCAGGGTGGTTTCCAGGGTCTTCCACGGCGAATTCTCGCCCTCGGCATCGATCTTGCTCTTGTCCGCCAGAAATAACATCTTGCGCGGCCGGCCTTCGATGGCCTGCACCAAACCGGCGGTGAGCACATCCTCGCCCCGAAAACCGCTCGGGTGGCGCTGACCCTGCTCATCGCTTGAGTGGATCATCATGTCATCGGCGAGGACGAGTTTCACATTCGGGTTGAGTTCGTGGGTGCCAGCCGGATTGGTGGTGACGGCGGCCCGTTCGTCGCCGCGGGCATCAATGATGATCATCGCCCGGATCAGGCTCAGCTCGTAGGCGGCCATCACTTGCTGGGTGCGGTCAGGACTGCGCAGCACGTCGAGGACTTCCAGTTGGATTTTGCCGTGGGACAGGCGCGCGTATTCCTCCGCCAACACCCGCACCCGCTCATAGAACGGATGCACCCGGGGAAAGGCCATGACCCACTTCACCGGTTTGGCGCGGCTGGAGAGCGCGTCGGAGGCAAGGTAGCGGCCGGTCGCCGGGGACAGCGTGTAATTGCTGTCCCGACTCAAATCGATGCGGGTGAAATGCCGCGCCGTTAGATAGTTGAGCGCGATGAGGGTCACGCCGACCAGCGCGATCTGCACCACGGAGAGCGTCCCGAGGCCCAGGCGATTCATGGGACGGGCGGCTCGTGACTCTGGATTGGGACTGGCTTCGGGCATGCGAGGGGACACGGCAACTCATTTGCGCCAGCGGCGGAAATCCACCACCTGATAGGTTAGGAACAGCAGGAACGCGGCAACACTGAGGTAATAGACAAAGGGCCGGCTGTCAAACAGGCCGCTGGCAAAGTAATGCAGGTGGCGTTGCGAGGAAATGTAATGGAAAAACGCCGCGCCGGCGAACGATTCACCCCAGATCACCGTGACGTAGCCAACGAAGTATTGGATCACCAGCAGCCCGATGGTGATGATGCCGGCGATGATCTGGCTGGAGGTGAGCGCCGAGGCCAGGCAACCCACGGCGGTGAAGGCGGCCCCCATGAGCATCAGGGCGGCGAAGGTGCCGCCCAGCGCGCCGCCGGTCCACGCCGGCGGCAGGCCCGTAACCCATTCGAACATCTTGATCTGGACCAAGGATGGCAGCCACAGGGTGGCATAGAAGATCATCGCGGCGAAGTATTTTGAAGCCACCACCTGCCAAGTGCGCACCGGGGCGGTGAGCAGGGTTTCAAGAGTTCCGGTCCGCTCTTCCTCGGCAAACAGGCGCATCGTGATCAGCGGAAAAATGAACAGAAAATAAAACCAGAACACCGGCGTGTGGAACATCACGTAAATCAGATTGTCTTTCACCGGTGTGTCACGGAAGCCTTTCAAGGCGGTTGAAAGGGAAATCCCTTGCATCACCGTCACAAACGCCAACACGACCCAACCAAAAAGCGTCAGATAATAACCCTTGAGTTCTTTGAAAATCAGGATGCGGAACAATCTCATGTGGCTGTGGGAGCGCTTCGTATGTCATTTCCGCCCTTGAGAAAAGCCAAAACCGCACCGAAAAATGGGTGGAGCGGCCGCTGTCAAGCGCCGCGAGGCGGTCACGGGTGCTGCCGGGCGGCGTTTTCCAGCGCCGCGACGCGCTCCACGAGCTTTGGCAGGCGGCGCAACAGCACCTCGTGCTTGAGTTGGTCCCGGATCGGCTGGGCGGGTTTGCCACCGTAGGTTTGGCCGCCTTCAAGATTGCAGGTCACCCCGGTGCGTGCCGCCAGGACGGTATTGTCGCCGATGGTGACGTGGCCGACCGTGCCGACCTGGCCGGCGGCCGTGACATAATTGCCGAGGCGGGCGCTGCCGGAGATGCCAGTGAGGGAAATGATGAGGCAGTGCTTGCCAAGCACCACGTTGTGGGCGATCTGGACCAAGTTGTCGATCTTGGTGCCTTCGCCCACCTGGGTTTTGCCAAAACGCGCCCTGTCAATGGTGGTGTTGGCGCCAATTTCCACATCATCGCCGAGTTCGACAATCCCAACCTGCTCGATTTTCACATGTCGGCCGTCATGAAAGGCATAGCCGTAGCCATCCGAACCGATGACACAGCCAGGCTGCAGAATCACGCGGTCGCCCAACACGCAGCGCGCGCAGACGGTGACGTTGGCCATGATCCGGCACTCGCGGCCGAGCACGGCGTGTTCGCCGATCACGGCATTCGGGCCGATTTCGCTGCCCTCACCGATGCGGGCACCCGCCATGACCACGGCCCCGGCGTGAATCCGCACGGTCGCCGGGTCAAAGACCGCCGCCGGATCGACCATTGCCCGCGGGTGAACGCCGGGCGTGACGGCTGCCGCCGTGGCGGAAAAATGCGCAACCACCGCCGAGAAGGCCATCGACGGGTTGTCCACAGCCACCAGGCCGACGCCGTCCGGTCCGCCGCTTTCACCGCGGGCCACTAAAACCGCGCCGGCCCGGGTCGTGAGAAACTGGCCCCGGTATTTGTCATTGCCCAGGAAACTGATGTCCTGCCGGCCGGCAGCATCCAGCGCGGCCACCCCGGTCAGGGTGCATTCGGCCCCGCCCCGGACGATGTCACCATCGACCAAGCGGGCGAGTTCGGAAAGCGTGAGGACGAGCGCCAACGCGGGAGAGCTTGAGGGGGCTGCGCAAACGGGACTCAATTCGTGCCACCGGCGGGCGCGGGACTCGGCAGTTCCGGCGCGGGATCGCTTGGCGCACGCAGCGAGTCGGCCGGCGCATCCTTGTTGAGATTCTTCAGCAGAGCGGCGGTGATGTCCGTTGCGTCCTTGGTGTAAAGCAGGAAGGGAACCTGCGAGGTGCTCATGCCGGATTTGTCGAACACGTAATCAAAGTCCTCGCTTTTCGCATGCTCCTCGACGAGTTTGCGGATTTCCTCAAGGATGCCTTTCATGCGTTGCATCATCTTCTCGTTGAGCATCTGGTTGCGGCGTTGCAGGAACTCGCGGCGCTCGCGGTCCAGCGCGATGCCTTCCTGCTGCTGCATCTGCCAGTCTTTGAAGACCGACTGTTTTTTCGAGTCGTTGATCGCGGGATCATCGAGCTGCTTGCGCAGGTTGCCAAGCGAGGTCTCGATATCACGGATCTTGGCCATCCGCTCGTTGTTGTCCTTCTGGATCTTCGCACGCTCCACATTGATCTGCTTTTGCGCCTCGTTGGTCCGATAGTATTGCTTGAAAAGCTCCTGCATGTCGACGGTGGCGATCTTGAGCTTGCTGTCCTGGGCGGCAGGGGCCAGACACGTCAAAGAAGCGGCCATTGCCACGGTAAGAAAACGACGGATGATGGTCATGGGGTAGTGGTGGTTGATTTCAATTGGATGGTTCGACGGGCAAACTGGCCTAAAATGAGCCACCCGTCAATGCCCAACACAGATCATTTGCCGGGCATTGCCCAGGTTGACCAAGAAAATCTCTGTTGGAATATGCTTGACGGTGTCCTAGGTATGGGACAAGCCATGCGCGTCTCATTACCTATGAAAACACTACTGCTACCCGCCGTGGCCGCCATCGGCCTCCTGATCGCCGCCTGTTCATCCGAAAAGGCTCCCCCGCCCGCACCGACGCCCCCGCCGACTTCTTCCAAGGGCGGCATGGTCGCGGCTCCCAAGACCACCAAGGCCAAATCGACCCATAAGGCGAAGGCCAAATCGAAACCCGCTGCGCCCAAGACGGCCCCCGCCGCTCCGGCTGAGGCGGGTCAATAACGCACCCAATCCCTAACTCTGTCACGCCACCCCCTGACAGCCGCAACCCAAGTTGCGGCCTGTCGGAGTGGGTGGCTTTTTTGGGCCCGAGTGCTGGCATGACGCCAAGCCACCTGCCTAACCGCCTGAACTCGCCCTGGCCGCGCCGCGAAAAAAATCCAAATTCTTTCTTGGATTATAATGCCTGGCATTATGTTGTTGACGTCCGGGCGTCGGGCTCCGACTCCGGCTCGCTTGGCCGCGGCGGGATGGATGACTAGCGCTCCTCGTCCACAACGAGTTGGCGCGCGGTTTGCTGGCAACTGTGCATGGCATCCGGCGAGACGAGTTTTCCATCAAGGTCGAGCCGCGCGACGAGCCGGCGCGCGGCGGGGATCTCGTTGCTTTTGTCCTCCACCATCTCGCAGCCGAGGTAATGCTGGGATGGCGTGGCGATGGCGGTCACGACGTTGTGACCGCCGGCGTGTTTGGGTTGTTTGCCATCAATGGCCACCGTTTCGTTGGCGGGAACCGGACCGCGGATGCGCCGCTGCCATTCGAGGAGAACCTCTTCCACCATGTCGGCATTCACGTTGGACATCATGCGGCTGAAGGTGGTCTGGTCGGGCGGGGAGCAGCGGCCGGTCTTGGTGTCGCGACGCACGCCCAGCGCCTTGAGCTGCCCTTGGGAGAGGCTCTTTGCGAAAACCTCGAGGTCCTTTTGTCCGCGCGGCGCGTCGGCCAGGTAGGCGGCGGCCATGATGCCAAGCAGTGCGTGGATCGGATGGATGCAACGTTTGCGGTCGACGAAAGTCTCTGCAACGAGCACCGGATGACCGTAGCGTTCCATCCAGTCGCCGCTCAAGCATGCCGCCACACGCGACAATACGGCGGAACCGAGATTGGGGCTGGTTTTATCGGGCAGAAGCAGGAAGCGGATGTTGTTGACCACAAGAGGCAGGCGCCGCCGCTGTTCGTCACCAATGTCTTGGATAATTCAGCGCATCGGCGCTGAGAAAAATCCGGGATTTCCGCTTGCTGACACCATGCGAGGATGCCCGGTTCTTGGTGGCGCGGGCATGCTGCCCGCCGCCCCACCTCACTTGCACAAATCGGATTGGCGTTGATGCCAAACCCCGAATGCGTGGGGCGTGCGTGCACATTTCGCTTTTCCAGACCCGCACGAGCGACAAATTAGGTTGTCAGGCCTGCCCTGAAGTGGCTAGTTTGGGCCGTCCCATGGATTTCACTTGGTAAACACTATTCCCTCCCCCGCACATGAATCCTCAAATCAGCCGAAGGTCCTTTCTCAAAACCTCCACCGGAGCCCTCCTGTCCAGCCAGTTGGGCTTTAACATCCTGCACGCTCAGAACAAGGGTGACAAACTTCGCCTCGCCATCATCGGCACCGGCGGCAAAGGCGCGGAACACCTCAACTGTGTCAAAAATGCCGGCGATATCGTCGTCGCCCATTGCGACATCGACACCACTCGCCAGGGCATCGCGCCGGGCACCTGGGCGGGCTCCAAGTTCTATCAGGACTATCGGGTGTTGTTCGACAAGGAGATGAAGAATTTCGATGCGGTCATGGTGGCAACACCGGACCACAGTCACTACCAGCCGACCGCGCTGGCAATGGTGGCAGGCAAGCATTGCTACACTCAGAAACCGCTGGTCCACACCGTCTGGGAAGCCCGCCAACTCGCCCTGGGTGTGCAAAAACACAAGGTGGCCACCCAAATGGGCAACCAGGGCCACTCCGGCGAAGGCAACCGCATCATTTATGAATATGTCAACGGCGGCTTCCTCGGCGATGTGGCGGAAATCCATTGCGTGACCAACCGCCCGATCTGGCCCCAGGGCGGTCCGCGTCCGACCGGTGAGGATCCGGTGCCCGCCAACGTCAACTGGGACTTGTGGCTCGGGCCGGCTCCCGCGCGTCCATATAAGAACAAGGTCTATCATGATTTCAACTGGCGCGGCTTTTATGACTTCGGCGGTGGCGCGCTCGCCGACATGGCCTGCCACACCATGGACAGTATTTTCTGGTCGATGAATCCGGGGGTGCCCAAGAGCGTCGAAGTGACCGAAATCTATCAACACAGCGACGACATGTTCCCCTCCGGCGCCATCTTCCGCTGGGTCTTCCCCGCCGGCAAACTGCCCAACGGCAAGCCCCGTCCGGAACTCACCATCTATTGGTATGAAGGCAAATTGCTCAAGGACGGCAAGGAAGTGCCCGCCCTCGAGCGCGTCCGCCGCCCGGCGAAGTTGGAGGCCGATAAGAAAATGCCGCAAAGTGGCAACGTCTATTTCGGCACCAAGAACGATCTGCTCGTCGTGGGCGACTACGGCGACAGCCCGCGCGTCGTCACCGGTCCGGGTGATGCACCCGTGGGCAAACCGCCCCAACTCCTCGAGCGCAATCCCGACGGCAGCGGCGATTACGGCCAATACTGCGACTGGCGTCACTCCTGTGTCGGCGAGAAGGATTGGAAACACCCGGGTTCCAACTTCACCTACGCCGCCCCGTTCACCGAGGCTATTTTGTTAGGCAACATCGCGCTGCGCGTCGGCAAGCTCGGCGAGAAGCTCGAGTACGATGCCGCTGCGATGAAGTTCACTAACAACGATCAAGCCAACCAATACCTCAACAAAACCTACCGCCAAGGCTGGGCTCCCCTCAAGCTGGCCTAGCAAGCGCATCTCCGATGCCATGGAACGCCTGGCCGAAGCCGCGCTGCTGCCACTGGCGGGACACGGTCACTGGCGGGACATGGGAACAAGTGCCACGCCGCCGCTGAATTGCTAGAAAAGCTCGCGCCGTCCGGTCCTTTTCAAAGGGACGTGAAAATAATTAGGCCGCCTCGGCGGCAAGTGCTGAACCCGTGGTGGCGACCAGCGCGGCCGCGCCAGTGGTGGTTAGAAAGTCGCGACGTTTCATGGGGGGGCTTGGTCGGCTGGGGTTGAGAGACCCGGCGATAGAAATACAGGGACGCCGAGCCCAATGCAAGCCGCGACAGCGGATTCCTTTTCCCTGCGCGTTGTGACCTACGCGGCCACGGAGGGCCGGCCTTCGTAGGCGCATTCGTCAGATTGCGTCCGGCCAATGGCTCGCGACAGTGCAAGCGGATTCCTTTTCCCTGCGCGTTGTGACCTACGCGGCCACGGAGGGCCGGCCTTCGTAGGCGCATTCGTCAGATTGCGTCTGGCCAATGGCTCGCGACAGTGCAAGCGGATTCCTTTTCCCTGCGCGTTGTGACCAACGCGGCCACGGAGGGCCGGCCTTCGTAGGCGCATTCGTCAGAATGCGTCCGGCCAATGGCTCGCGACAGTGCAAGCGGATTCCTTTTCCCTGTGCGTTGTGGCCATGGGCAAGGCCGTCCTGCTGCCTCGTGGCGGCCCTGCCGGAGCATCAGTGTTTGGACGAGACGGCGTCCTTGACCGTCTTCGTGAAGGCTTCCACCTCCGCCTTGCTCGCGCCGGCCTTGACTTCGGCCACGATTTTCCCGCAATCGGCATCGGTGACCACCACCCGCGGGGTCGGACCATCGATGCTCACCACCGGCGGGAGAGCCGCCTTTGCATCCTTTTCCTTGCCGACCACTTCAATGACCACGGACTCCTGCCGCGGGATCACCTTCTTGGCGGACGCGTTGTTGGCGTTCACCGTGGCGACGCATTTCGGGCAATTCGGATCCCAGTATGCTTGGTAAAAGACAAAGGTGATCAGCTTGCCGTATTTGGCCGCCGATTGCTTGGCACTCTCGACTTTTTTCTCATTGATGGCGGAAAACGCAGTCCCCATCCCCAACCCAGCTACCATGGCGACAATCAAAATAGCTTTCATACACCCAGTGGCCCTATGCCGCGCCGGCCGGCTTGTCAATGTATTTCCGAACTTATTAGAAGTGCACCAGCGCCTATGCACGAGAGGATCGTGTTGGGTTTGGCTTGGGCAGGCGGGGTCTGGCACTGGTGACCAGGGCGATGGCGGCGCGGTCATGATCGGAAGCCATGACGCCGCGGAAGTCGGTGGTGGTAAAGTGTTGGGATTATAATGCCAGGCATTATGTTGTTGACGTCCGGGCGTCGGGCTCCGACTCCGGCTCGCTTGGCCGCGGCGGGATGACTAGCGCTCTTCGTCTGCGTCGAGACCGGGCTCGGGCAGGATGGTGACGAGGGTGGCGGGCTGGGCGAGGATGCGGGCGGCGGTTTCCCGAATCAATG
>Ga0118677_10012137_pt1 | contig 12719 bp, 13 predicted proteins | sample AliMusrvi5mmetaG_FD_86154 | JGI IMG/M metagenome (GOLD analysis project Ga0118677, IMG submission 86154)
TGATTGTGTATGAGCTATAACCTAATCTTACAGTTAGGATTTGAAATTTGTTTAAAAATAAACGAACATCGGCACTAATATTTTCAGCGCAAAAGTTCCAAAATCCCCCAAATCCTGGCATCTTCCTGGCGTAAAACAAAAAACACCTACAAGTCGACCTTGTAAGTGTTTGATTCTGAGGGTGGGCCCAGTAGGGCATGATCCTACGACCCCCTGATTATGAGTCAGGGAATTTACTCTTCCTTTGTTTGTTATGTATTTGTTATTCAGCATTTTAATATTTTTTATTTGTTCTTTTTTTCTCTTTTTTGTTGTTTTTGTCGATATTTGTATGTAAATTGTATGCAAGAAAATGAGTTACATACATCTAATAATCTGCAAAATACAAAAAAATGATTGGAATAACAACTGCAATTATCCTCGATAAACGGTTTCTTCGTAAAGATAAAACCTACGCAGTTAAATTGCGTTTGACTTATTATCGAGATCAAAGGTACTATCCTGTGAATGTCAGCCTAAACGAGGATGAATGGGAAAAGGTTCATTCTGAGAAGCCGAGAAAAGAACACAAAGCCCATTTGTTGTATTTCAATGAAATCGAACAGAAGGCTTTAGCAATTATCAAAGATATGTCGGTTTTTTCTTTTCCTGCCTTTGAAAAGAAATTTGACCAGAAACCAAAAGAAGGTGCAGACACTATTTCCCTTTTTGAAAGTTATATTCTCCAACTTAAGAGTGAAAACCGGATAGGTACAGCAGAAAGCTATAATTGCGCCTTAACTTCGATAAAAAGTTTCATTGGAACTAAACGCCGGAAGAAACTGAGTTTTGCAGATGTTACTCCCGAATTACTTGACGAGTACGAACAATGGATGCTGGGTAAAGGAAATTCGAAAACTACAATTGGAATTTATACACGCAGTCTCAGGGCAATAATTAACAATGCTATTGCCGGAGGGTATTTAGATAAAGATGCGTACCCATTCGGAAAACGCAAATATCAGATTCCATCAGGAAAAAATACAAAGAAGGCATTAAAAATGGCTGACATTGCAGCTATCATTAATTATAAGACTACATCAAGATTTCAGGAACGTGCCAGGGATTTATGGGTTTTCAGCTATCTATGCAATGGCGCCAACATGAAAGATATAGCCAAACTGAAATACAAGAACATTGTGGGTGGAAAAATTCATTTTATCCGTTCAAAAACTGAAAGATCAACCAAACAGGATCTGAAATCAATATCCGCATTTCTGCTGCCGGAAACTTTGAAAATAATTGAGAAGTGGGGTAATAAAGATCGCGACCCGGAAAACTTCATTTTTTGGATACTTGATAAAGATGATAATCCGGAGAAAGTATATGCTAAGGTGAAACAAACCTTTAGGCGGATTAATGTACACATGAAGAAGATTGGCACCGCACTTGGTATTGACATCAAATTGACCACTTATTCGGCCCGGCATTCTTTTGCAACAGCCTTAAAACGTTCAGGTGCACCAACGGAATTTATCAGCGAAAGCCTGGGACATAAAGACCTCAAAACAACAGAAAACTATCTGGATAGCTTTGAAGATGATATGAAAGAATCTTATCAAAAACAATTGCTTAATTTTACAAAAACAAAACCTGATGAATCAATTACAAATTCTTGATGATATTCTATATAAAGGATTGCAGCCCTGGCTTCCCGAGAATAATCCGGATGAGAAATTTGCTCCCATGTTGTCAGAAATAAAAGCTTTCGAGCCTAAAATAAAAATGAAATACGAAGTTGATTTTTTCAGGCCATTCAACAACAAAACCAAGTATTATCAAAAGCTTATATTTCGGGAGATTAATAAATACTGCGATCTTGTTATCAGCCTGATTGCAGATGATAGTAACCATCAGGTTAAGAAATACTGGCTAAATGACACCCTGGAGAAAAAACTTAAAACCAGGCTTAAAGAAATCGGCAAACTGTTAAAAGAAAGACATTTGGACATCAGTTATATTGATCCATCCAAAAGCACATTTGACATGGATGCAAATCACAAAACGGATACCTATATTATACAACTGCTAAAAACCTGTTTGATAAAAATATATCTGGAAATTCAGGACGCGTATTTGAATTTCCGGGAGGATGTGATGGTTATTGAAGATTTTTACACGCAATTGTTGTTTGAACCGATACCCACTAATTCATTTTTGAAAGAGGCTCTGCCAATAATTACCATAGAACCGGTGAAGCCAATTGCTGTTGAAATCCCAATTCCGGCAGATGTAAAATCATTTAATTCATTTACCTATAAAAAATTGTCCAAGAATGCTGAAAGTCTCAATGATCTCTGTGACTGTTTAAAGAAGAATAAATTGATTGCCGATGACACATCTACAATCAATTTCAAAAAGGTATTTTCAGGGAAGGAAATTGCACAACCGGTTATATGGACTGGAAATCCAAGCGAATTCTATTATTTCATCCATTTAATTTACTCTGAATACAAACTGGTAGACAACCTAAAGCAAAAACAATGGAAAGTGGCCTGTCAATGCTTCATTCAACCCGATGACATTAAATTCGACCCATCAAAATTGAGACTTCTAAAAAAACCTCAACTATCAGCTTATAAGATCGAAAAAGCAATTGATCTCATTAAATAGTCGAACGTGAAAAAGCCACCTTACAACCACTAATATCTTGATTATTAACAGTTACATGTTGAGAAGTTCCTGATTTTCCGTCATTAAAGTTGCAGGGTTATTGCTAAATTAGCGAAAAACCTTGTAGAAATGATTGGAAAAATTGAAATGAATCCACAACTGGAAATGTTCAAAGTTCCCCTGAAGCATTTTATCAATGAGAAACACGAGTTGGTTTCACTGTCACGGAAAATTAATTGGGAACAACTGGAATCAGAATTAAGTATTTTTTATTGCGAAGATAACGGGAGACCAGGCATTCCGATTCGCACCATCGCAGGGATAGTTCTTTTGAAACGGATATTTGATGAAAGCGACGAGAGCGTTCTTGACAGGTGGGTAGAAAACCCCTATTGGCAATACTTTTGTGGAGAGGTTTACTTCAATCACCAGTTGCCATTTGACCGAACTGAATTGATTAAGTTTCGTAATCGGATCGGTGAACAAGGTGCAGAAAAACTTCTGAAAATGTCGGTACAATTGTTTGGGAAGAAGGAAATTCAGGAAGATGAAGTACTGATCGACACAACCGTTCAGGAAAAGAACATCACTTACCCGACGGATGCAAAACTGCAGAAGAAAATCATCGAGAAGTGCAGGAAAATCGCATGTAAGGAGCGGATTCAACTTCGCCAGAGTTACGTTCGGGAATTAAAACAGCTGATGATCGACCAGCGCTTCCACAACCATCCCCGCCGCATGAAGAAAGCTCGTGCCGCTGCTCGCCGGATAAAAGTTATAGCCGGAAGAGTTGTACGCGATATTGAACGCAAAATGAACAATGCTCAAAGAGAAAAGTATGCTCCACGAATTGATATCTTCAACAAGATATTGGCACAGAAGAAAAACAGCAGCAACAAGATTTACAGCATACATCAGCCCCATGTTAAATGCATCGCCAAGGGGAAGGAGGCAAAGAAATTTGAATTTGGCAACAAAAGTTCGATCGTAAAAACCTTAAAATCAGGAATCATTGTTGGGGCAATGGCATTTATCGAAAACATTTACGATGGAGATACCCTGCAGCCACAGTTAGAACAAACCGAAAGAATCACCCAGCACAAACCTAAAGTTGGAATTGTGGACCGAGGATACAAAGGACGAAAGATTGTGAACGGAGTACAAATCCTCATCCCAACCAAACTGCCAGCTTCGGCGAGCAACTACCAGAAACAAAAAATCAGGAAGCGATTTAGAGCCAGGGCAGGCATCGAACCGATAATTGGTCACTTAAAGAAAGACCACCGGATGAGCATAAATTACCTTTTAAACGAGCAGGGCGATTTGGTCAACACCCTGCTGGCAGCGGCAGGGTTCAACTTAAGAAAAATGCTTCAGCGATTAAAAGCTGAAGCACTAAATATTTTTGTCCAAATTTTCCGGCATACTTTCTTTCCCATTTGGAATCAAAGATTTGCAGCCTAAAAAAAATAGGGGTTTTTCACGTTCGACTAAATAATCACTCTACACTCGATTCTACAATACTTTTTTATTCTTTTTTGCCATTGTCTACCTTAATCAATGGCCTTTTCTTTTTTGGCTACTGCCGCTCTACACTCTACACTCTACACTACACTTGCAAATCACGGTAAATGAGGGCAAATAACTGATGTAATTTTGGTTCGTCGCTGAAATACAACGATGACTTTTCCGGAAAAGTCCATTCTTAATTTAACAATTACTGAAATGGACGAACAAGTCTTAACAGAAATTAGGGAGTTAAAAAAGCTCATCTATGAGCAAAACATGCTCCAGAAGGAAGTATTAAACTTCAACGAAGCAGCGGTTTATTTGGAAGTTTCACATTCGCACCTTTACAAATTAACCAGTACAGGCACCATCCCGGCATATAAGCCAAACGGGAAAAAATTGTACTTCAACCGTGAGGAATTGAATAGATGGTTGTTGTCAAATCGGCAAGCATCTATTTCAGACATCGAAGAAGAAGTCAGTCAGTTTAAACTCAAATCGGGGAGGGCCAAATAATGGAAGAGATTGTAAAAGGCCTTCTTCACCTCTCTGGCGAATTGAAGGAAATTAAAGTACACCTTCAGCACCTGAATAAAACCCGCGCTGAAATATTTAACGAAACCTGGATTGATGGGCAAGATGTATTGCTTGCCCTCAATATCAGCCAACGCACCTTGCAAACTTTGCGGGATTCAGGCACCCTGCCTTTTTCAAAACTGAATGGCAAATTCTACTATAAGGTTTCCGATCTGGAATCATTACTCGAAAGCAATTACTCCGGAAACCTAAAACGCCAGAGCCATGATTGAGGAAAAGCAAATTTTGCACGACACACATTATGGCCTGAATATTTACGCACACATCCTGCGGAAATATTACCCGGACGAAGTCGTCATTGAGCTTTCGGGCAAAATGTGTAAGCCGACCCGGAATCCGTTCAATGGGAACAAAGTTACCCTGAACATCAGCAATCAGGAATGGATTTTCTATTTCGAAGATGCTGAATTGCCTGACTTCAAAGGAAATCCTTTCGATTTTGCAGCACACCATTATCAGTTAATCGGTCAGGAATTGCTGCAAAAGATAAACGCTGAAATGAACTTGCAAATCGGAGAACCGAAAGGTTTTTACACTAACAAGAAAAGCAAAGTTCAGGTACCCGAAGTTGATGCCAATCTTCCAAAATTCAGTTATTTCCGGTGCCCTGTGACAAACACCCAGCCCACCGCTGAAATGACCATTGCAGATGTTTATGGAGCCATCAAAAGCAACAAATACAAACGGCAAACAGAAGAATTGCGAAGCTTCAGCGAACTTGAATCAGCCCGAAAATACAAGGCCAAACAATTTGATTATGTGACGTTCTCAGGACTGTTTTCAAAACGAAACGATTCTGCATTAATTCAACATTCCGGCCTTATAACGCTCGATTTCGACCATGTTTCAAACCTTCAGCAATTAAAGGAGACTTTGTTTCAGGATAAATATTTTGAAACAGAACTGATGTTTATTTCGCCTTCGGGCGACGGTCTGAAATGGATAATCTCCATTGATCTAAAGGAATGTAATCATCAGGATTGGTTTGTGGCTATTTCAGCGTACATCAAATCGACCTATCAGTTGGAGGTTGACAAATCCGGGAAAGACATTTCCCGGGCTTGTTTCCTGCCTTATGATCCTGTGATTTACATCAATCCCAATTATTTAAAATGTCCGTTTTCACAAACAACAAATTCAAAAAGCCATGAAACCGTATAAATTCAAATCATTTTTGCTGAATGTTCTATTCAAATTAGCATCATCCAATTGGCCTCTCTGGTGGACTGTTCTTCCATTCCTCTTCTTCTATGCAGATATTCTTCTGAAATTTTCGCTGCTATGCATCATTATCTTTTAAAGCAAAGAAGATGAAAGAAAAATTCAATCCCAAAGATTGGTTGCAGGCAGCAACAGCAAAGCCAGAACTTCCGCAAACGCTCCCCTCTCCAATTGGAGAGGGGTCGGGGGTGAGGCCTGATTTCGCCCTCATCATTTCCCGGCTCGAAGCCGCTCAAACCGACATCACCGCCAATTATTCCGATTGGCGGGACATCGGTTTTGCCCTGGCTGATGAATTTGGAGAAGCTGGCCGGGATTATTACCACCGGATCAGCCGTTTTTATTCCGGCTATTCGCCAACCGATTGCAACAAACAATACGACAAATGCCTGAAAGCAAAAGGACACGGTGTAACCATCAAAACCTTTTTTCATCTGGCAAAACAGGCTGGGATTAATATTTCACCTATCAATAACCCGTCAGCGCCTCCAAGACCTGACGGCATTTCAACAGTTACTCCTAACCTGTCAGCGTCCATTGGACCTGACAGCGTTAATGAAGAAACAAACACCATCTTCAATACCCCTCAACTTCCTTCTGAAATCTATTCCAATCTTCCTGAAATCCTTCGTGAATGTGCCGATCTATTTCAGGATTCAGTTGAAAAGGATGTTTTTCTGATCGGTTCAATATCCGTATTAAGTGGATGTTTGCCCAATATCCAGGGTATTTATTTTGACGAACCTCATACTGCCCATTTATATGCTTTCATCACAGCTCCGGCAGGCTCTGGAAAAGGAAAAATGAAATGGTCCAAATATTTTGGTCTGGCTATCCATGACCACATGACTGAGCAATCCCGGAGTGAAAGGGCAGCTTTTGAATCAGAGTTGGAGCAGTACAACAACTTAACAAAAGCACAACGGCAAGGTGCGCTAAGACCGGAAGAACCGCCCCGAAAAATGTTTTTCATTCCGGCCAATAGTAGTTCGTCAGCTTTTATCCAGGCATTGTCGGATAATAATTTTAGTGGAGTACTTTTCGAAACTGAAGCCGACACGCTGGCGGACACGTTTAAACAGGAATGGGGTAATTTTAGCGATGTATTGCGAAAAGCATTTCACCACGAAAGCACCAGCATGTTTCGCCGCAAAGACAATGAATTTATCGAAATCCGTGATCCGCATATCGCAATCGCTTTATCAGGAACTCCAAAACAGGTTCACAACATGATGCCTGATGTCGAAAATGGATTATTCAGCCGTTTTCTCTTTTACGCATTTGAGGACAACAGCGATTTTAAAAATCCGTTTGTCTCTCATCGTCCTGTAAATTATACCGACTTCTTCAGAGAAAAAGCAACAGTCATTTTCGATTTGCATAATCAGTTAAAAAACCTCCGGGAGCCAGTCAGTTTTCAATTGACTGATGAACAAGGCCATCAATTCACAGAACTTTTTAATTCCATGCTTTCGCGGAATAAATTGCTATTGGGGCGTGATTTTGATGCCAACATCAAACGACTTGGACTCATTACCTTTCGGGTGGCAATGATACTTTCTGCACTTCGTATTTTGGAAGAAGGGGAACTCCCGAATCCAATGATTTGCAGTGATCTTGATTTTCAAACAGCAATGACCATTGCTACAACGCTGGAAAAACATGCCATTGCAGTTTTTCAGAATCTGCCAAACAACGAACTGAAAGGGGCTAAACTGAAATTCTTCGAGAAGCTACCACCGCAATTTGACCGGCAAGCTTATTTGAAAGTGGCTGAAGAACTGGGCATTCACCCCAAAACCGCTGAAAAATACATTGGTCAATTCAAGCCCAAACTTTTGGGCCATGAACACAACCAGTACAGAAAATTGTAAGAGTAGGACGTAGGAAACGTAGGATTCATAGGAAACCCTTTTTAAGCCCCCTCTTTGGAGGGGGTTGGGGGGAGGCTACTTTCCTACGTTTCCTACAAATCCTCTTTCCTCTGTTAATAATTATTCATGTTTGATGTTACGTTTAATTGCTCTTATATTCTTATTTTTGGTCTTAGCTAAAAAGTATAAGATATCGAAGTAATGAATTAATTTTAAACGACTTTAGCATTTTTAAATAATACCAATCGCATGTCCAAACTTACCGATATACTTCAACAGCCCGAAGGCCGCAGACTTGAGTTCAAAGAGTCTCTGCCCACCAATTCCGAATTGGCTAAAACTATTCTGGCATTTGCGAATGATGCTGGTGGCGAAATCTATTTTGGCATCAAAGATAATCCACGGGAAGTTATAGGTTTAAACGAAAACGATTTGCTTACACTTGAAGAAAAAATAGCCAGCCTTGTTCACGATCTTTGCGAACCAGTTATTTTGCCCGAAATATCGTTTTTACAACACGAAGGAAAACACATCATACATACTCAGGTATTTAAAGGCAGTGCTCCGCCGTACCACTTGAAAAATAAAACCATTGAGGAAGGCACTTTCATTCGGGTAGGTTCTACCAATCGGCAAGCTTCAACTGAAATGATTGCCGAGCTCGAACGGCGCAAGCAAAATATCTCCTTTGACAGCGAGTTGGTATACTCCAAAACAATAGAGGAAATAAATATCTCAACTTTTAAAGACTTTTTCCGCGAGAAAACAGACGAAGAATTGACCGTTCAGGTATTAAAAAAGCTGGAATTATACCGTCAGGAGCAAGGCAAGAACCTTCCGACTTATGCCCTGATTTTGTTGTCGGATGATGAGTTGCAAAGACAATATTTCCCATATTCCAAAATTGAATGTGCAAGGTTTAAAGGTACAGTTCCGGGAAATTTCATCGACCAAAAAACCATTGATGTAAATGTGGGACTTCAGGCAGAACAAGCCTACCTGTTTGTATTGAGGCACATTTCGCAAGGCACCACCGACTACACCGGAGTTTACCGGAACGACCGCTGGGAATATCCTGTCATAGCAATTCGGGAGATCATACGTAACGCGGTCATTCACCGCGATTATTCGCTAACTGGCAAAGACATCAAAATAGCCATTTTCGATGATAAAGTAGAAATCACCAGTCCCGGCAAATTGATGCCAACAGTCGATTTTAGCGATATGGAATCTGGCCAGTCCGACATCCGCAACAAGATACTGGCTCCGGTATTCAAAAAACTCCGAATCATTGAACAATGGGGCAATGGATTGAAACTAATTGCTGAAGAATTACAAAACTATCCTGAAATTGGTTTCGACTGGAAAGAACCAGGTATCGCGTTCCGTGTCACATTTACCAATAAGGATTTCAAACAAAAGCAGGAGTTGCAGCAGGAGTTACAGCACGAGCTACAGCACGAGCTACAGCACGAGTTACAGCACGAGTTACAGCACGAGTTACAGCACGAGTTACAGCACGAGTCAATGTATGGAAAGGTATTGAAGTTAGTCCAGGTTAAAACTTCATCAACAAAAGAACTTTCAGAAGCATTGGGACAAAAATCAATATCAGGTCAACTTAAAAAGGTATTAACGAAGTTGTTACAAGATAAATTAGTTGAATGGACAGAGCCGGACTCAGCAAAAAGTTCAAAACAAAAATATAGTATTACTCAAAGAGGAGTGGCTTTCCTTCAAATCTTACAACCCAAAGATTAACCCAAGCCAACAACTCTTAATCCAAAATCAATCAATTACCTCAAAATAATTTTACGAAAACAGATCTGCTAGTGGAAGTATAAAAATAAAAAATCAACCTGCCATGACAACCCCAAATTTGACATTCAACATGCTGACATTCAATCATCCTTCAGAAGAATACACCTTCTACTTTTACAAGGATGAGCGTGAAAACCTGAAAAGAGTTCATAAAACACTCGTTCCGGAAGAGGTGATTGAGGAATTTGGGGAACAGGATCATTACTATACTTCGTTTGCGGAAGAACAGGAAGAAGCTTTAGCCGTTTCGAAACTCAGTAAACCGGAATATTATCAAAGCATAAATGAAAATAATGAAGAGATCTGGATTAAAAAGGAAAATTCGGTATTCTCAAAATCACTGTTGAAACGATACTATAATGGATTAATCCATAATTACTTCCAGTCGTCAGGGTGCCTGGTGAAACCCAATTTTGTCAATGACGTTGAGGTTTGGGTAAAAGAAAAGTGCCAAAACGATGACTACACATTGTTTATGCGCTTCACAGTCAAAGTACAAATAGCCCGGATTACCAATCAACCAGAGTTGCTTATTTCATTCGAAGGAAAATCAAAACTGTTTAAAAAGAGCGTTGAAACACTGATGAATCAAATCGCTCCCGAACATTTTAATTGGGTCGTATTTAAAGATCAACTTTTTCGTTACAAGAATTTATCTTCCGAAGGAAGGCGTAATCTCAACGCTGTTTTTCCGGTATGGAATTTTGACATTAGGAATGATTTGCACCAGCGAACCGTTAAACCCGAAGGCGGAAACCGCTATAAAAACTACCTGAAGTTTGTTAAGTTATTTATTTTTAGATTTCTGGATACGGAAAGCTTCTGCCAGATTATTCCACTTTCATCAGGAACCCTGGTACAGGTTAATCAGGCAAAGATGAATTCCGTGTCGGATAGTAGTAATCAATTGTTGTTTTATGAAAAGAGGATACAAGTTGTACCGCGAATTGGAATGCAGGAATTTGGTCCTTATGACATTCCTGATGATAGCCGCATACATTTCTTTTTCATTTTTCACGCCAACGATTTTTCCAAGGTTGATATTTTGCACGAACTTTTCACCAATGGTCTGGATAAGTTCACTGGGATATTCGGTTTCATTAAAACACCGTACTATACTGAAAAAGGATTTAGTATTAGCTTCAAAGACAAAAATAATCCACTGCCCGAAATTCGCAAACAACTGTCAACACGCAGTTTTGATCCGGATCTTAAATACATTGCTATTTATGTCAGCCCGCACAGCAAAGCCTACGCACTACCTGAGCACCAGTCCATTTATTATAAGATAAAGGAGTTATTGCTTCGCAAGAATATTACCTCACAGGCCATAGATGCAAGTAAAGTCAATACAAATCCGAATTTTCAATATAGCCTGACAAATATTTCAGTTGCGGTGCTTGCTAAATTGAACGGAGTTCCCTGGCGGTTAAACACCGCATTAAAAAACGAATTGATCGTTGGAGTTGGAGCGTTCAAAAATCACCTTTCAAACGTTCGGTATATTGGAAGCGCCTTTAGCTTTACCAACAATGGAAAGTTCAATAAATTTGAATGCTTCATGCGTAATCAAACAGATGAACTTGCTGGTTCAATTCTTCAGTCCATTAAAGACTATGTAAGTTATAGCCATAACCTGAAACGCTTGATCATTCATTATTATAAAGACATGAGTGACAAAGAATTTGAACCCATAGAAAAAGGACTAAAAGCGCTTGGCCTTAATAATATTCCGGTATTTATAGTTGCCATTAACAAAACCGAATCAAATGATATTGTAGCTTTTGATAACAACTATTCTGAATTGATGCCCCATAGTGGTACATTCATAAATGTTGGATTCAATAAATTTCTACTTTTCAACAATACCCGCTACAATGGTTCTCCGGTTAGCAAAAGCGATGGCTTTCCTTTTCCAATCAAAATCGGAATTACATGTAACCAGCCAGACCTGGCAAAAGACATTAAAATCATTCGTGAATTAATCGATCAGATTTACCAGTTCAGCCGCATGTACTGGAAATCCGTTAGGCAGCAAAATTTGCCGGTTACGATAAAGTATCCCGAAATGGTTGCCGAAATGGTTCCCCATTTCGAGGGAAACGAAATCCCCGACTTCGGGAAAGACAATTTATGGTTTTTGTAAAATATTTTATTTTTTGGCACCTATTTTTACCGATTAACACGCTTTACCTTGCATTTCACGATTCTAAAATTTTCATTTTCAAACTCGCTACGCTTCATACGTGAGAAATGATAATACAGATTGTCAGGCTTCAATCCTGTATTTTCGCATATCGCAGAAATACTTCCAAATATTTCAGGAGCATTGGTTTGTTTATTTAGAAACCAGAACATGATTAGTTAATTAGTATTGCAGATTGTTTATTCTGCATTTTCAATTTCAATAATTGATACCAGTTCTTGGGGAGGAAGAGTCATGTTGAGTCCTGGTAATGGGGAGACAGGTTCAATGTAGCATCTGTTTGTAACTTCGTTAAAATTGGCAACCCGAAAGATCAGGTTTTCTTCTCCGGATTGAGGATTTTTCAATTTTACAGGCTTTGTCAAATCAAGTGATTTCATGATGAAAATCATTTCCGGAGATAATGAGTCAAACTCTTAATATCAACTGAGGTGGATTTAAAGGCTAAAGGTAAGCTTTTTAACGAATTGAGTGGTAGCGGGGGTTGGACCGGGTACCAGTTTTTCATCAGTTTGAACTCAAAAAGGCCTTTTCAGCACCCATTGTTTTCGTTAAAACGGCTCAAAGTGTCCGAGAAGTGTCCGTCCCTTCAGACACCGCCACGTACACCACGACAGGCTATTCAGCATAACCTTTTTCAATATAATCGCGATTCGTGAATTGCGAATAGGAAGACAGGAAACATTCCATTTTTATCAGCCCAATGACCGTCATATCTTGACTTTCCTTCCTCCCCATGGTCTATTTTATGGTGCTTGGACAGTCATTGATACATATGGAGGGCTGTTGTGACATGGGGGGCTTGCGAAGAGGCTGTATCTATTCCCTGTATCCAGCGA
>Ga0118677_10012139_pt1 | contig 12719 bp, 11 predicted proteins | sample AliMusrvi5mmetaG_FD_86154 | JGI IMG/M metagenome (GOLD analysis project Ga0118677, IMG submission 86154)
TGCGGTCAGACGGTCTCCGATGTCGTCGTAAGTATAGTTGAACTGCTGGCCGGCCGCAAGGGGGGTCGAGGTTCCCGGCAAATGTTTGGAACCCGAAGTGACTTCCGAGCGGTCGTTGTAGCCGTAAATCCAGGTCGAACCGTCCTCCCTGCGTGCCGAGGTGCGGCGTCCCAACTCGTCCACGACATAGCCGGTGGTCGCCAGCGTGGTGAGCGAATCGTCCGGACCGGCTGAGGTATGTACGCCGATGATTCTTCCGGCAGCATCCACCACCCGCGTTTCGCGTCGGAGCGGATCACCGCCCGCACTAGTAACGGCCTGTCTCAGGATGGCGGAGCCGGGATAGTAGGAAAACGCGGTGGTTCCGGAATCGGAAGCCACGCCGGACAGGTGGCCGAGAACCGGGTCATAGGACAGGGTGTTGTAGTGAACCGTGCTCCAACCTTCCACTGGCGGATCCCCGGATGTTGTCTTGATATTGACATTGAAGCCAGTCGGTCTTCCCGCGGCGTCGGCAATTTGGGCCACCACGCCTACCTTGGGCAGTATCGAATCGCTGTCGCCGTAAGTGATGGATTCCGCGCCGCTGTACGGATCGTAGGCGAGAGTGGCGGTATCGCTTCCGGTAGTGACCGAACCGGGGCGTCCGAGCCGGTCATGGGCGGCATAGGTGAGATGTGGTGTCAGGTTGTTGTCTCCGGAGTATACGACCGACACAAGGTCGCCGAAACCATTGTAATCGTATGCGGTGACCACGCCGCGACGGGATGTGCGCGTTTCGATCCGCCCGTCGCCAAAGTAGGTGTAGAGCCATGCCGGGGTCAGCTCGGTCTGCCCCTGATAGATTTTTTTGGCCAGCAGGCCGGTGGCCGGGTCGTGGACCCAGGTGGTGGTGGAGGTTTCATTGCTCGCGCGTTGTGTCTTCATGGTGGCGCGGGCACCGTAACTGTCGTATGTACAAATTATCGGATAAGCGGCGTCGCCGGAAACCGAGATGACATGTCCTGGAAGATCGTAGGTGTAAGAAACCACCTTGTTTGTGGCGTTGGTCACCGAGGCGACCCGGCCTGCGGCGGGGTCCGTTGCCGGGTAGTAGGCGTAGGTCGTGGGTTGTCCGGCGGCATCCGTCACGACTTCAACCTGGCCGGTCGCGTTGTAAGAAGTGGTGGTTGCAGCCCCGCGGGAATCGGTGTGGCGGGTTTCGCGTGCCTGTCCGTCGTAGGTCCATGTTTCCATGGTGGCGGTTCCGGCCAGGGTGCGGCGCACCGGCCGACCTCTCAGATAGGTGGTGGTCGAATCCGGGGATGCTGAGGTGGCGGAATCATCGTCAATCACCACGACGGCATCCGTATAGGTCCGGGTGGTCCGGGTGAGGGTGCGCGTCGTCGTGGCCGAGCCCGGGATGATGGTTACCACGTAGCGCGCAAGCCCGTTGCCGAAACCTTCGCCCGAGCAGGCAACCGGTTTGAGCGATTCCCATGAGGTGCGCGTGATGGGAGTGTCCGAACCAGGTGTCGGGAAAGAATCCTCGGTGGTCATCCGCCACACGATGCCGTTGCCGTCCACGGCATAGGTCTGGCTGCGTCTGGCGATCCGGTCAGAGGTGCTGCTGAAAGCGAGGGAGCCGCTGCCGACATGTAGCCCCGAAACCGACTCGGCCCCAAACCTCTGGAGCAGGGAGGACGAATCCAGCGGGTAGAGGCGGTTCGGTGTGTGCGGAGCGGTCGAAGTAATCGACGCCAGCCGACTCGTGCCCGAGTCATAGGAGTAAGTGTCGGTGACCGATGATTCTCCGCCGAAAACAGGTTTGGCCGTCTGATAGGTCGATCCGTCGCGATTGGCCACCGTTTTGGTCCAGCGGACGCTGTCGCTGGCACCTTCGTTGACCGTAGTGGCAAGCCGGGCCTGACCGCCAGCGGTTTCAACCGCGTAGGAATAGAAACGGGGAACCACGGCGCTGCCGGTCAGGGATGTCGGCCGCCCGTCGAAATTGGTGGTGTTGATGGTTGTTGCTCCGTTGGTGTTGGTACCGTGCGGACCGGTTTCAGTGACCTGGCTACCGCCATTGGCGTAGCCGGTGGTGGTCGTGGCACCGGTACGGTCGCTACGTGAAACAATCCTCCCGAGGGTATCGGTCACGGTGGTTTCCTCGACCGCTCCGTTGATCCGCATGGTGGTAGTCAGGCCCGAGTAGGTCCAGGTGGTGGTGATCGGCGATCCGTTCGGGGAGATGGATGTCCGGCTGACCGTCCGTCCGCGGCTGTCCGTCTGCGTTCTGGTTGATCCCTTGCCGGCTTCGCGGCTGACAGTCACAAAGACGGACGGATATTGGTAATGGCTGACCGAATGGTTGCCGATCGAAACATCGACAAGACGTCCGTCGTTATCGTAGCTGTAAACTTCCACATAAGCCGTGCTGAAACCGTTCCCCGTATGGTATTGGACTTCGCGTTCAAGCACGCCATCCGGCCCTGTCGTCGTGATGGCGCATGAACTTCCCGAAGGCACCACATGGAAGTAAACCCCGTCGGCGACGGCCACCCCGCCATCAGCGGTGGCGTCCGCCAGTCCATCGGTTCCGGTGTCGGTGATTGTTCCCTCATCCGTGTCGCGGGTCCAGACATGAAGGGTGGCGCGCCCAGAGGAATCCGCCGATAGGATCGGTTTGCCCGCCAGCCAGGCGTCATCCCCGCCGAGTTCCGGCGCATACGTGACTGACACACCGGTTAACACGTCAGTCTGGGGTATTCTCTCAACGGAGCTTGTGGTGACGCGCACGTTGGGGTCGCTGATGTCCACAAGGCTCTTTCCCGAGGAAAGGATCGCAAGAGTCGTATTGCCGACGACTTGCTTCAACTCAACCGATGATTCGGACGAGTAAACCGATTCCCCCAAGGGCACGCCATCGCTTGTGAGAATGTAGCGGCCCGCGCTGCCTTGACCCGCCGATACCACACCGTTGAAGTTCTGGTTGGGAACGGTATCCGAACAGAAGGGGGATTTTATGTATGTGTGGCTGCCCGAATACGAATAGAGCGCCCAATTTCCGTCTGGCTCGGTGCGGTATTTTAGTCGGCGGTGGCTGACGGGATCGGCCGGCGTGTCGTAATAGCCGTAGGCATATACCAGATCGTTTCCATTCGCAGTTGGAGTCGGGTCGGGATCCATGATCCGTTCGGTCATTTCGTAGCCCCAGGACATGTGCGAGTAGGTCCGGGTTTCCGATGCCATTCCCACCCCGTCGGTTTGGCGCGTCACCGTCTCGGTGTACAGGTTAGCGGAGACAGGCACGATCTGGATGGTGGTTGTCGTGCCGTTGGCTTCCGTAACGAGACTGCTACCTGCACCGTCCGTCAATATGGTTTCGGTGGTTGTGATCCCGTTGATGGTGCGGATGAAGCGGATTCCCTCCGGTCCCGAATTACTGGAGGTCACCGGTTCAACGCGCCAACTCGCTCGTGAATCCCCGTCGAATCTATCTGAGTTCTGGTTGTTTGGATCCAGCGGGATGTATTGATTGGGAGCGTATTCCTCCACCAACGTGCCAGGGGCACCTTGAATTGGCACGGCTTGCCCCGCGTTCAATCCACATAAACGGAACGCTTTCGTCGGCGTGAAAAAGCGCCTTTCAACCGTCACTTCGCCCTCGATCTTTGGGACTTCGGTGACCAGTTCCGTAACCTCGCTGATGGTGTTCCACTCAAACCCGCCCGGTACCGCCAAACCTGGAGAAAGCGCCCCGTGCGCCACCAAGGTGCCGGCTGATAGGAATGGCGCGGTCCCATCGGTTCCAGTGCCGACCGATCCCATCGGAATGGATGCGGTCGCCGCTGGTGAAAGCACGGTCCAACTCGGGTCAACATGGGGATCCTCAGAGCCCGGGATGTATTCCAACGTGGGATTCGAGGTGCTGACTCCGCCCGTACCTGTTCCCGCACCTGCACCTGCTCCGGTCGGATCGGTTGAAGTGTCGGAAGCACTATGGGAACGGCGGAGTTGGAAACGGTCCGGGTTCGGGCCGATGCCTAACGGGAACCGGTCGCCATTGGTCCATTCCCCCCATACGTCGATGTCGGCCCCGGCCGCATGGGTTCGATATTGGATGCCGCAACCGGGGAACGTGATGTAGGCTTGGTCGCAAGCGTAATTCTGAATCCACGTCGCATTGATGGCAATCTCCACGGCCTTGTCGGGAAGCAAATCAACCTTGATCGGATTGCCGCTTTCCGCACCCGAGGCAAGAGTGATGGACGTGACGGCACCACCAGGGATGCCCCGCACCTCCACTGCGGAGGTTTTGCAATTGCAGCCACCCGGAGGCGTGATGACCGCGTTGAGGAGCGTAACGGCCAGCGGAGCCAATATAGCAAGCATGACACAAACCGGCTTGAGTCTGGGTTTCGGAAGCTGCGATGATAGTCTCTGGTTCATGGGGGTATGGTAGCGAGGGTGATTGAACGCAAAGCGACGGGAGGAGCGGTGGCAGAGCCAGACAGGCGGACTGCGAAATTTGAAAATCCGGCGGGCAGGGTGACCGGCTTCACCGTGATCCGGTTGTCCGCCTGGCGTTTGGCGGCAGGGATAACAAAAGAACCCGCCTCACGGCCATTGACCAGCACCACACCAGCCAACTGATCCGCCAAGATCGGCACGGAAATATCGAGTGTCACCGAAAGCGTGGTCATTTTGGGAACCGAAATCCGCCAGGACGCTGTCCCGTCCGGTCCGCGCCAATCCCTGATGGCCTGCGAGGGATCGTCGGGAGAACGGCCCAGCCGGATGTTGCCCTTGGAAAGCGAGGCGTCACCGGGGGCCAGCAGACAAGTCCCCCCGGCCGATAGTTCCGCCGGTGTCTGCGTCACGCCCGGCATCGACGCGAACGACAGTTCCACTACCGAGACGTCTGGATGAACAGGAACGGCGGGCAATTCACGGATCGTCCACAGTCCGGAACCGCCGTCGATCACGAGGGCGGCGTCCGAGCCGATCAGCTTGACGGAAACTGGACGGTCCGCGAGACCGGCAACCCGCAGCGCCCCGTCAGCAGGCCAGCCGAAGACGTGCAGGAACAGTTTCCATCCGCCGTCCTTGACCGGCTTCAGGGTGGACGCCCCGTTCCAGCTCTGCTTCGGCAGGGGCGTGGCCCGGGTGCCGTAAACCGAATCGCCGTTGGCCGCAAGCCAGGTTCCGATCACTTCAAGCCGTTCCACGGCCTGTTGCGGAAACCGGCCATCCGCGTCGGGACCCACGTTGAGCAGATAATTGCCTCCCATCGACGCCGTTCGCACCAACTCGCGTAACAAATCCCGGGCGGGTATCCATGTCGTGGGTTCCTTGCGGAAACCCCATGTCCCGTTCATCGTGCGGCACAACTCCCAGTCGGCGGCGGGAGCTTCACTGGCAGGCATTTTGTTCTCCGCGCATCGGTAATCCGCACTGACCATTCCGCCCAAACGGTCGTTAATGACCGTCCGCGCCGGCAGCACGGCCGCGATGCGTCGCGCCCGATCCGGCGTCATCTTTGCCGGGGTGTCGAAGAAGAAACAAGCCACCGGGCCGTAACGGTCGCAAAGTTCGCGGATCTGCGGCACGGCGATGTTGTTGAGATAGGCATCGAAATTTCCGGCCTGCGACGGGTCCCACGGTTTGCCATAACTGGCTCCGCCGGGGTGATACCAGTCCTGCGCTTGCGAATAGTGGAAGCCAAGCGGCATTCCCGCCTCCCGGCACGCCGCCGCCAGTTCGCCTAACAGGTCGCGCTTGGCGGGAGTGGCTTGCACCGCGTTCCAATCCGAAACTTTCGAATCGAAAAGAGCAAAGCCGTCATGGTGCTTGGCGGTCACCACCATGTAGCGCACGCCATATTTCCTGGCGCTGGCCACCCATTGTCCGGGATCATAGTTACGCGGGTTGAAGGATGCCGCCATCCCGCGGTATTCATCCCTCGGAATGCGTGCCGTGCTCATGATCCATTCGGCTAGATGCGGCACCGCCTTCCCATGGTATTCGCCCGCCGGAACCGCATAGACACCCCAGTGGACAAACAACCCGAAGCGGGCCTCGCGCCACCATGCCATCCGCTCCTCCTTCATCGCAGCCCGCGCCGCTGCCGGTCCATCTGCCGGAGAATCCGCGGCACACATATGCGGACAAAACGCCAACAGGATGCCGGCGGCAACCGGACTTGCCAACAAGGTGCGATAACCGGGCCTGACTCTCATGGCTGGAGCGGGGTGAGAACCTGGCAGGTTGCCAGAACCGTTCCGGTGATAAATGGATTGTTAGGATCGGCGTCTTCCCCGTCGGGAATGCCGTCGCCATCCGTGTCGGGGTTCTTCGGGTCCGTGCCGTTCGCCATCTCATGTAAATCGGTCAAACCGTCGCCATCCGTGTCCAAATTCAACAGGTATTTCTCGGTGTCTGTCATGTTGCCATTGTCGGAATAGTGATCCTCGACAGTGACCCGCCAGAACAGCTTGTCAGGAGGCGGGTCACCGGTTTCGTTTTCAGATAGGCTCAGGCCGAATTCCATATCGGTTCCGTCCCCGACGAAGGACTGATCGACCGGCAACCAGCTTCCTTCGGAGAGATCGGGCGAGTGGTAAAGGGTGTAGAGTTTTCCATATATCGTCGGCCAGGTGATGAGAATGGCTTCGGGGGAGACGGGTAGAAGATTGCCATCGCCCTCCACATCAACCCGCAACTCCGGGATATGGGTGATTGTTGGCTGAACCAATCCGTCGGGCGGAGTGGGATCGAAGGGATCGGTTCCAGCAACAGCTTCCTGCTCGTTGGTCCAACCGTCGCCGTCAAGATCGTCCTGGGCACGGAAAGGAAATTCTGTGGAGGGGAAGAGTTCTCCATCATAGTACATCCCCTCCCAGAGGTCACTCATTCCGTTGTTGTTCTCGTCAATAATGGCATTCGACGGCAGTGCGCAGATACCGTAGATCAGAAGACTGGTTAGAACGATGCGGTTCACTTGTTGCCTCCTTTCGTTTGGGCTGGCTTTTCGGTGCGCCAGTAATTGAGAACGATATTCTTGGGCTTGGGCGGGTTGGCCTTGAGGTCGGCCTCGTACAGGAGGCGGGCTCGTTCGCGGCCCTCGTAGGCAGTCTTCAGGCGTTGGAACTCGCTGTTGTAGAGATCGTGGAGAGATTGAATGGGCGCAAGGACCGATGGGTCGGCAGGCGGCGTGCCCACAATGGCGAAGCTGGCCGGGCCATCGGGGAAAACTGGGATATTGGGCACTGATGTCGCTGCAGCCCGCGTGTTGTCGGTGGTGCTCCATGCCATGAACAGACGGTAGGTCAGACCGTCGGCGGCGACGATGCCTTGGATGCCGGAAATCAGGGCGAAATCGGCGGACGACCAGAACGTGACGGGTTCTCCGTCAGGTTGGGGCCGGTATTGGACGAGCGTACGCGGCGGATTATCCTTGAATCGGTAAACCGTGGCACCGAGCGAGAGCATGCGCGTGGTGGGGTGACCGGCTCCGCTTGCCGCCTGACCATCACTGGGAGCAGGATTGCCAATGTTCGCCGTAGGCGGTGCGGGTAGCGCGATGGGCTTGATCTTCTGAATGGTGATTGTCCGGCCTCCCTGTTCCTGTGTGGTGGTGCCAAGAATGTTCCTTTGCGGCACGACGTAGGCGGGTTTGGGCGGCGCGGGTGGCGGCGGTGTGCCATCGGGAATGTTGCCGATAATCCGGGCGGTGGCGGCAGGCGCGGCACCTTCCTGTGGTGTCGTGTTCCCGTCGTCTTGAGAACGGACGGGGGAGACAAGAGCCATGAATGTGACTAATATGGGAATCGTTCTCATCGGATTGGTCATGCCAATACGAAATTCCGTTGAGCGGCGTCAATAGAAAAACTCATTTTTTGTGCTTTTCTGTTGGATTTTGAAACGTCACATCAACCACAATCCAACAATTATATTCTACTCTATAATTCATGGCGGCGAAGGTATAACGTCACCGGCGGCGTAACTTCCTGACCATGGCAACCAGCGACATGATGCCGACTGCCAGGCCGACCAGGAGCGAGGCGACGCGCAGGTGCCATTCGATTTGTTCCTGATAGGACGTGACGATGCCGAGAATCGGCGAAGTCGTGCCGATGAAGGCTTTGCTCACATAGTCGATGTCGATGGGCTGGCGCATGGGGATGATGTCGTTGCCGGGTTGTCAACCGGAGTGGTGAGCATTCTGCTACTCGGCCTGTTTTCCGGGGCTACCTCCTGGGTATAACTTGTCCCTCGACCACGTTGTGGAATCCGGGTCCAGGTATTTTTCCGCCCACGTTTGATAGATGGCGAACAGCCTGTCGCGCTCGGCGAAGTTACCGGCGGCGTCGGCTGCCAGGATGCTGTCGCGCAGGTCGTTCATGAAAACCCCGTGCGGCGATTCCCATCGCATCAACCGCAGGCGGATGCTGTTGAGCGGGGCGGACGCCTCGTCGTGATTGAGCCTGGCCCGTTCGTCCTTGCCTGCGATAGTCGGCACGACGGGCACCCGCGCCATGGCCTGCGGCGTGGCGGACTCTTGTGTCAGGCTCGGCTTTTTCGGCAAGACCGTCGTGGTATGCTCATCGGTCAAGCCGGGCATCTGCGGCAACGCCGTGGTGGCGGCAGCATCCGCAAGGCTCGGCTTCCGTGGCATGGCCAGCGGTGGCAACGGGTCAACCACTGTCACCTTTTCCGGCCGCTCCTGCGAATATGCCGCCGCCATCGCTAACAGCAGCATCCCCGCGACCCTCTTCACTTGTATTGTTGTGCCCATGACTTGTATTCCTCGGTTCCTTTCCAGAACATCAGCGATCCGGCGAATCCGGTGGCGTCGGTGATCTTCCTTTCCTCCAGGTCCGTGCATCGCCTGGCCAGCGTTTCAGTTAGCTTGGCGTAGTCGGGAGCGGTCAGGTCGATGTCGAGTTCGGATGTGGCCTTCTGCAATCCCTCCCATAGTGGCGCGTTGAGCGCGGCAAGGACCGGAGCCATGGCCGCGTCGAACGATGCCGCGTCATTGGGCAGGTTCGCGGCGCGGCGATAACGGGTCATCGCGCCGATGCACCGCGCCAGCACCTCCTTGCGCAGCCGGTCGTAATCCAATGCGTTGCGGATTCCGGCGGTGCATTTCATCAGCTCCTGCGGGGTCATGTCCGATAGATAGTTGGTTCCCGGTGATAGCTTGGTGTATTTGATCTGATAGCGTTGAAGGCTATTTTCTGGAATCAGCGCCAGAATCTCATCCTGCCGGGCTTTGAGCGCCGGGCATTCCATGTAGGGCATGCGGTTCAGTATTCCAATCTCGTCAGCGGTGATGACCGGCTTGGCCGCGAGGTGGTTCAAGACCGCCTGCTTTTTCTCATGCGGCACCTTGTCCCACATGATTAGGTAGTTGACCGCAGGCTTGAGCGTGTCTTCCAGATAGAGGTCGGTCAGTGCCACGCTTTCCGCAGCGGGTGTTAGCGCCTTGGCGGCGACCAGGCTGGCCATCACGCCGTCTCCAAGCTGCTTGTCTTTCGCCGCGTCATAGGCTTTGACCTCGGCTTGGTCGGCGAGCGCGTCGCGTTGCACCAGCAGGGGTTCGGCGGCAAATGCGTTGATGGTGACCATGGCGGCCATGGTGAGGAGTATTGTGGTTTTCATGCTGATTGGGGTGGTGGTTGGTTTGATGGTGATGGAGATTATTTCGGTTGCAGCAAGGTCAGGCGTTCGCCCCGCCACTCAATCGGCCGGATCGCGTTCCAGACCTGCGTGCCGTCGGGATGAAGTTCCCAACCGGCAGCCGTCTCGAACTGACAGACCCATTGCAGGTATTTGTTAGCTTGGCGCATCCAGTCCCCATATATGCCTGTCAACAGATGGGCATCGCGGCTCGGCTGGAAGATGATGAAATGGCCGGGCGTTCCCGCGGGTTGAAGCTGTGCGGTCATGGCGGTGCCGGATGGCGCGTCAGCCGTGTTGCCAAGCCAGCGTTGCAGGCGCTGGTGACTCCTTGAGGAGGTGACGTTCTGATCGGCGAAGAACAGTTCCGCGTTGCCGTCACTGACGCCGGTTCCCCATCCAGCATCGGCGTTCTGCCCGGTCGAGCACCAGCGATAGACGAACTTGTCGTCGGTGTCCAATTCGGTGGCGGTGTAACCGGCAGGGAACGGGCATAGCCAGGGAAACGCCGCATTGGAAACGACCCGCAGCTCGTTGGCGGTGAAAAACCAACCGTTCGCATCCCAAAAACACTCCGGACCCGAGCCATCCACCTTGTAGTAGTTCTTGCCGTTGCGGGTGCCCAGACACCGGTAGGTCAGATCCAGCGCGGCGGCTCCGGTTTTCACCAACCGGAAGCTGTTCTGGAAGTTGTTCACGCTGGCGCGGACCTGGATCTCGGTCACGCCGTTCGGCACCCAAATCTGGAAGACCGGGTAAAGCCCCTCGGTCATGACGTCGGAATTGCGGTTGAGTGTCCCGAGCTTCGCCGGGTCACCCGATGCGGTCAGACAAAATACGACCACCATCATTGGAACGAGTTTTTTCATGTTAGAAAAGATGTTTGGATTTGAGATGGACCATGAGTTGGGCGAGCATGTCGGCCACATTGCCCACGGTCGCCGTCGCCGGATCGAAGGTGGTCTGATTGGCGGCCGGGGCGGTCACGGTGACGGCCGGGGTGGATCCACCGACGGTAACAATGCTTTGCGGGGCGGGATACGCGGGCACGGCGCTGGTCGGCACGCCTTCGGTGCCTCGGTTCACGTCATTCTCCACGACCACGAGAAACGTGCGCGTGCTGGTCGGTTCGCCGGTGCCCTCGCGCCAGGTGATCTCACCCATCAGGGAAATGGTAGAGCGGTGGATGGTGGAGGCGGTTGATGCGGGCGATCATGCCACCCGCCCTGGCAATCACGCTGGGCGCGGCGATTTCGGTGAACACCTCGCGGGTTTCGGTGGCGGAGGATTCCCACCAGTCCAGAGCGCGGGCGGAAACCCGGAACAGGGCACCCAGGCAATACCAGTCGGCCCATGGCGGAGTTGTTGGATGGGAGAACCAACCGATGCCTGGCCGCTCGGCGCGGTGATCCAGACGTGTCCATAAACCGTCGTGGGGCATGTCGGCGGTGGTTTCCAACAGGCGCAACCAGGTGGCGGGAGAAGCGGACACGTCGGCTTCCGCACACCAGACGTGATCCGCCTTGATGCCGTATTTCCTGACCGCCGCGAGACAGTGGAGGTGGTTGCGATACCAATGCTTGCGGTGGACCGGTTGGTCGCCTGCGGGAAGCCATTCGGCAGGCAGATCAATCGGCAACGCCCCGACCTGCGGCTGGTCAACGGGGGAGACACGGAGAAACGGAACGCCGATGGCACTCAAGGCTCGGGCAAGTATTCCGGCGCGGTTTGGATAACCTGCGGCATCCGTCATGATTACGGCAGCGTCCATAGGTCAAAAATTGTAATAGCTGGACCACCCATCGCACCCCGCCTCCATTTCGTAGTCGCCGCTCGATGTGATCAAGCCGTCGTTCCATTCCAGGCGCATCACCTCGTTGCCGTCGCAATCCTTCCAGACAAGCGAACCGACCCTCCCGTTGCCGATCACCCGGATGGTTTCCTCCGGCGCATTGCTCGTCGTGTCCTTGACGACCTGGATCTGCTGGGCGAACCCGTCGTCGTGGGCGTCTTCGTGCCAATACCCGCGGCCGTCGATCCTGCGGAAGATGTGGACACCCTTGTCACCGTCGAACCCTTTGTAAACCGCCTGGCCTTCCCCGGTGTATTTTGCCGTCCAGAGGTGCGCCCAATGTTCGATGTCACTCTGTTGCCATGCCGTCACCATCGGGGTGCCGTTGTCGTCATCGAGCTTGAACAGTTTGACGAAATACTTGCCCTCCGTCCCCGTGTCATCATTCACATCGGGTTTGACCGCTGGCGCGGTGTCAACCGGAGGAGATCGGCCGTCCCGGCTGAGAGGGAAAACATGCGTCCCGCTTGTTGGAGAATGAAACGACCGGCGAGGACGCCCGTCTTCCCTCACAGGCGAGGACGCCTGTTCTCCCATCACACCGCTGAGACAACCGCCTCATAGGTGAGCACCGATTCCCGGCCCCGTGCCTCATCGGGACTGGTCACGCTTTCGCGGTCAAGCAGGTCATGGAGCATGAAGGTTTCGGAATCCAACGCCGCCTGGATTACTGCCTTGTCGCGCAGCAACGCGACCAGTTTCCCCGCCCACTCGGCGTGGGTTTCGGCGGGCGTGTCGTCCACCTGGGAAAACAAATGCACGTCGAGCTTCACTCGGGCGGAGTTCGGCATGGCAGGAATCAGCTTGGATTCCGACGCGTTGAGAACGACGCACGGGCGCGAGCGGACTTCATCACGGCGGGCGACGTGGACGGGCATTGCCGCCGCAGCGGGGAATTCATCCGGCCTGTTGGAGTCGATCCATTCGGCCAGCAGCGATGTGAGGCGATCTTCGATGAGGTTTGGCATCCTGCCCGGTGGGGCCCGTCAACCGAAGGCAATGCGATCTGTGAGGCTTTGGAAGAAATCACGAGACCATAGGTCCAATTCCCGGGGATCCTTGAGGAAGACCCGGACTTCCTCGACAGCGTTCCGGATGTTCACGACTTGAAATCTTTCCTTGAGGAGATCGCGCAGTCGCTGGGGAGTTAGGGATTCGTTCCCCCAATGTCCGGACTGGCGCATTCGTGCTTCGAGATGTGCGA
>Ga0118677_10012141_pt1 | contig 12714 bp, 13 predicted proteins | sample AliMusrvi5mmetaG_FD_86154 | JGI IMG/M metagenome (GOLD analysis project Ga0118677, IMG submission 86154)
GCCTCTTACTCTTCGGAAGAAGTGTTAAAAGAGATGGGCGGCAAGCGGTCGAAACCATTTATTCATTATGATTATTTATACCTGTTCTAAAACTAATTCTATGAACTTTCATCAGCAATTTGAAAATACATTAGCAGCCAGCCGGGAATTAAACCTGCTGAGCCTCGAAAAGGTCAATGAAATTCTTCTGAAAATTGCGGTTGCAGCTGAAAAGAGTACCGCATTTATTCTTCGTGAGAACCAAAAAGACCTCGCCAGAATGGAGGAATCTGATCCAAAATATGACCGGTTGAAGCTTACTGCCGAACGGATTAAAAATATTGCAGATGATATACGTAATGTGGCCTTTCTCCCCTCCCCACTGGCACGGGTGATCTCTGAAACTGTCCGGCCGAACGGATTAAAGATTACCCGGGTGACTGTCCCTTTCGGGGTAATCGGAATTGTTTATGAGGCCCGCCCGAATGTTACCTTCGACGTTTTCTCGCTCTGTCTTAAATCGGGAAACGCGTGCATTCTAAAGGGGGGAAGTGACGCACTCTATTCAAATCAGGCAATTGCAAGTATCATTCATAATGTGCTTGATATTAATCATATAAACCAAAATATACTCGCATTGCTACCTGCAGGGCGCGAAGCGACAACCGAATTGCTCAATGCACGGGGTTATGTTGATTTAATTATACCACGGGGTAGCCAGGGACTGATCGATTATGTACGGCAACATGCTACAATACCGGTGATTGAAACCGGGGCCGGAATTTGCCATACCTATTTTGATGAGTTTGGCGACCTTGCCAAAGGGATCGGGATTGTGAATAATGCAAAGACACGTCGGGTAAGTGTTTGCAATGCCCTTGATTGCCTGATTATTCATGATTCACGGCTTCATGATCTAAAGGAGATTACCCTTCCACTTAAGAAGAATGAAGTTGAGATTTATGCAGATAAGATATCCTACGATATGCTCGATGGAGTATACCCGGAACACTTGTTAAAAAACGCTACGAGTGATTCATTTGGAACCGAATTTCTCTCCTATAAGATGGCGCTCAAAACGGTCAGTTCCTTCGACGAAGCGGTGGCACATATCACTAAATATGGCTCTAAACACAGTGAAGCAATAATCTCGGAAAACATGGAAAATTGTGAAAAATTCCTTAAAGTTGTGGATGCTGCCGCTGTTTATGTGAATGCAAGTACCGCCTTTACCGATGGTTCGCAATTTGGATTAGGGGCAGAAATTGGAATTAGCACTCAGAAATTACATGCCCGTGGTCCGATGGCCCTCGAGGAGCTTACCAGTTATAAATGGCTGATCGAAGGGGACGGACAAATACGTCCGTAATATTGCTTTAAAGATTTATGCTAAACGATTTTAAATATTTATCATCCAATATGCGACATTTTACTTCAGTTTATGACCTTCCAAATCTGTCGGAGGCAATTAAAACAGCCCGCGATATTAAAAGCAATCCTTATGGTTTCCAGCACCTGGGGAAGAATAAGACGATTGTGCTGATTTTTTTCAATTCGAGCCTCCGGACACGACTGAGCACCCAGAAAGCAGCAATGAACCTTGGAATGAATACGATGGTGCTGAATGTAAACCAGGATGGGTGGCGCATGGAGAATGAGTTAGGCGTAATAATGGATGGGGATAAACCTGAACACATGCGTGAGGCAATTCCTGTGATCGGCAGATATTGTGATATCATTGGTGTCAGGGCATTTGCAAACCTCGAAGATAAAGAGGATGATTACAATGAAAAAATACTGAACCAATTTATAGATTTTGCCGGAGTCCCCGTGGTAAGCATGGAGGCCGCAACACGTCACCCCTTACAAAGTTTTGCCGACCATCTGACCATCGAAGAGTATAAGACAAAACCTTGCCCTAAAGTAGTATTGAGCTGGGCACCCCATCCCAAAGCGCTTCCCCAGGCTGTACCTAATTCATTTGTCGAATGGATGCGTCAAACAGACTATGAACTGGTCGTTACTCACCCTAAAGGATATGAACTGGATGCAAAATTTATGGGAGGTCTGCAGGTTGAATATGATCAGGATAAAGCGTTCCAGGGAGCTGACTTTATTTATGCCAAAAACTGGTCTTCGTATACCGAATATGGAGAAATACTTTCAAGGGACAGGTCGTGGACAGTTACCCCCGAAAAAATGGCACTTACAAATAATGCAAAATTTATGCATTGTCTTCCGGTACGCCGAAATATGATCGTCTCGGATGAAGTTCTTGATGGACCATCATCCATCGTGGTTGACGAAGCAGAAAATCGTGTATATTCGGCACAGACAATTTTAAAAATGATTTTGGAAGGGTAGTATGAGAGAACATTTGATAATCATAAAGGTAGGAGGCCAGATCGTTGAAGAGGAGGCTTCCCTGCGCATGCTGTTAAAAGACTTTTCACGCATTGCAGGTGGTAAAATTCTTGTTCATGGGGGAGGTAAGAGCGCTACAGCTTTGGCTGAAAAGCTTGGAATCGAAACAAAAATGGTCGAAGGACGCCGTATTACCGATGCGGAAACATTGAAAGTTGCTACGATGGTCTATGCCGGATTGGTAAATAAAAATATTGTGGCTGGCTTGCAGGCATTTGGAACAAATGCAATTGGGCTCTGTGGCGCCGACCTTGACATTATCAGGGCTGTTAAACGGCCTGTTGGTGCAGTCGATTACGGATTTGTTGGAGATATTAACTGGGTGAATGCCCAGGCATTATACGATTTGATTGATAATGGAGCAGTTCCTGTTGTGGCGCCCATTACGCACGACGGGAAAGGTTCATTATTAAATACAAATGCAGACAATATCGCCTCCGAATTGGCTAGATCTTTATGCGGAAGATATGAATTGCGGCTAATCTATTGCTTTGAAAAACAGGGCGTTTTGTTAAACGAAGCAGATGATAATTCCATTATCCCCGAAATCAATCCCACTTTATTTGAAGAATTAAAAGCTAAGGGAATTATAACAGGGGGGATGATTCCTAAACTGGACAGTGGCTTTAATGCACTTCGACGAGGTGTAAGCGCTGTTGTAATTACAAATGCCCAGGGAATATCCGGAGGGCTAAGAGGAACCAGACTAGTACTTTAGAAGATGCAGAAGAACCGAATAATTTCAGATAGTATTGAGTTGTTAAAAGCGATGATCGAAATTCCTTCGTTGAGTCGTGAGGAGAATGATGTATGTAATTATCTGATTGAAAAATTTAATTCCTGGGGTCTTGTAACAAACCGCAGTCTTAATAATATCTGGATCCGAAATGCGAACTGGTCCGAAGGGAAACCTGTAATCCTGTTTAATTCACATGTCGATACTGTCCGTTCCGGTAAAGGGTGGACCTACGATCCATTTAAAGCAACCGTTGAGCACGATAGGTTAACGGGTCTGGGCAGTAACGATGCCGGGGCATCGGTTGTAGCTTTACTTGGAGCATTCCGCTATTTCTATAATGCCGAAAACCTCCCTTATAATCTGATCTATTGTGCAAGTGCCGAAGAGGAAATTTCGGGTCAGAACGGTGTTGCCTCTGTCCTTGATCAATTAGGTAAAATCGATTTGGCAATTGTGGGTGAGCCTACTCAGATGCATATTGCCATTGCCGAAAAGGGATTAATTGTTCTCGACTGCGAAGCAAAGGGGAGAGCCGGCCATGCAGCAAGGGATGAAGGAGATAATGCCATTTATAAGGCAATTATTGATATTCAGATTCTGGAGAATTATAAATTTCCTCTTGAGTCACCGCTTCTGGGCCCTGTGAAAATGACTGTTACTCAGATTGAAGCTGGGAGCCAGCACAATGTGGTGCCCGATTCGTGCCGTTTTGTGATCGATGTACGTACAAATGAGTTTTATTCAAACGATGAAGTATTCCACAAAATTGAAGAATTAATCAACGCCGAAGTCAACCCACGATCATTCAGACTTAATTCGTCGGGAATAAGTCCGGATCATCCGTTAGTAAAACGTGGAATAGCGATGGGCCTAAATACCTATGGTTCCCCTACAACCTCTGATCAGGCTGTTATCCCGTACCCCTCCATCAAAATGGGTCCTGGTGATTCTGCACGGTCGCATACTGCAAATGAATATATTCTGATCTCTGAAATAGCCGCGGGAATCGAAACGTATATCAATTTACTGGATGGCTTGAAATTCTAGAGCAATTAAATGGACACAGAATGCAGATCCCAAACGGGGAAACACAATTAATTTAAATTTAACATTTCAAAGCCCAATTTAGTCGATTCAATCTGTTTTTTTCTTAATATTGCACTATTAAAATAATTATGACAAAAATCAGTTTACATAACGGACTTCATCATCACTTGCCTTAAGGTAAGCTTGCGTTGGTGTGTCCAAAATCATTTGACCAAAACTCAGGCTTACCTTACTATCAGGTGAGCCTTTTTTAATTTTAAACAATGGATTCGATTTTAAGAATTGCAATACAGACCAAAGGTCGGTTAAACGAAGATTCAATGTCGCTGCTTGCTGAGACAGGGATCAAGCTAGTTTCAAGCAGCCGCAGATTGATTTCTGCCGCAAAGAACTTCCCCCTGGAAGCGTTGTTCCTGCGTGATGATGATATTCCCCAATGTGTTGCCGATGGCGTATCCGATATTGGAATAGTAGGCAAAAATGAGGTTAGTGAGCAACAACAAAATGTCGATATTATTAAACATCTGGGTTTTAGTAAATGCCGCCTCTCTCTGGCCATTCCAAAAGATTCCGAATACGTCGGTCTTGAATGGTTCTCGGGAAAGAAAATTGCAACCTCCTATCCAAGAATTTTAAAAAGCTTTTTAGCCGAAAACAACCTTGTTGCCAATACCCATTTTATCGCAGGTTCAGTAGAAATTGCTCCGGGGATTGGTCTTGCAGATGCCATATTTGACATCGTAAGTTCCGGAAGCACACTGGTAAGTAACCGGCTGAAGGAGGTTCACAACATTATGGATTCTGAAGCGGTCCTCATAGCAACCCCAAACCTCTCAAAGGAAAAACAACATATTCTCGATGAATTAATCTTTCGCATTGAGGCGGTCGAGAAGGGGAGAGGGAAGAAATATATCATGCTGAATGCCCCAAACGATAAGCTGGAGCAAATCATCAAAGTGCTTCCCGGTATGACCTCACCGACAATTATGCCTTTGGCACGAAACGGCTGGAGTTCGCTGCACTCTGTAATCAACGAAAGTGAATTTTGGGTTGTGATCGGAAACCTGAAGAAAAATGGTGCCGAAGGAATCCTCGTTTTACCGATTGAGAAAATGATCCTGTAAATATAACTGTTATGCAAATCTACCGTTACCCTCTGCTTAATTCGTGGCCGGAAATTACCAAACGCCCTTCTGCCGATTTTCTCGAAAAAATAGAAACGGTTAGTAAGGTGATGTCTAAAATTCGGTCTGAAGGTGATGCTGCCATACGGAAGTTCACCAAACAGTTCGATCACGCAGATATTGAAGATTTTAAAGTTTCCGAAACCGAAATAAACGAGGCAATCAATCGTATTGAACCCTCCCTGAAAAATGCAATCCTTATTGCAGCACAAAATATCGACACGTTTCATGTGGCTCAGAAATTCTCCTCCCGCGTCATAGAGACTATGCCAGGGGTGAAGTGCTGGCAGAAAGCACTGCCTATCGAACGGGTGGGTTTGTATATCCCCGGCGGATCTGCACCACTTTTTTCAACCGTTCTAATGCTTGGAATCCCCGCGATGATTGCCGGGTGTCATAATGTAATTCTTTGTACGCCACCCGATAAAAAAGGGAATATTCACCCCGCGATACTTTATGCGGCATCTGTTTGCCACATCACTGAAATCTATAAAATCGGCGGTATGCAGGCAATTGGCGCGATGGCTTATGGTTCGGAGACGGTTCCGAAGGTTGACAAAATCTTCGGTCCTGGAAACTCCTGGGTCACTGCAGCTAAGCAATTTGTCGCAAATGGCGACTGTGCAATAGATATGCCTGCTGGCCCCTCAGAGGTGGCCGTAATGGCTGACGAGACTGCAAACCCGGCCTTTGTGGCAGCCGATTTGCTGTCACAGGCTGAACATGGCCCCGACAGTCAGGTCATTCTTATTACAACCCAGGAACATCTGATTAAAGAGGTTATAAAAATAATGGGGAAACAGCTTAAAGAACTGCCCCGATCTGAAATTGCCGCCAAAGCGCTTGAAAACAGCCGTGCAATACTTGTGAAAGATGTGGAGGAGATGATCGGTCTGATGAATTACTATGCTCCGGAACATTTGATTATTGCAACAAAAGACGCGGGGGAACTTGCCGAACGAATCACCAATGCAGGATCTGTTTTTATTGGAAATTACACCCCTGAGAGTGCCGGAGATTATGCCTCAGGGACTAACCATACCCTACCTACAAATGGCTGGGCTAAGTCATTCAGCGGGATCGGATTGGACAGTTTTTGCAAGAAAATAACCTTCCAGCACATCACAAAAGAGGGTTTCCGGTTGTTGGGGCCTGTAATTGAAGAGATGGCTCAGGCAGAACAACTCTTCGCCCATAAAAATGCAGCAACACTCAGAATGAAATAAAAATTATGAATATAGATATTAATAAGTTGCTGAGAGAGAACATCCGAAACCTTAAACCCTATTCAAGCGCAAGGGATGAATTTTCGGGTGATGCAGCCGTTTTCCTGGATGCCAACGAGAATCCGTTTAACGCCCCCTGGAACCGTTACCCCGATCCGCATCAGCGGGTTTTAAAGACGAAGGTGGGCGAGATTAAGAATATACCTGTACAAAAAATATTTCTCGGTAACGGAAGTGACGAGCCGATCGACCTATTGTTTCGTGCCTTTTGTGAACCCGGAAAGGATAATGTTGTCTCTATAAATCCCACATATGGAATGTACCGGGTGGCAGCTGATACAAATAATATCGCAGTAAATCTGGTTTCACTCAATGCCAATTTTGAACTTGATAACGTAGCTGTTCTGGCGGCAGTCACTCCTGACACCAAACTGATTTTCCTGTGCTCACCAAATAATCCAACAGGCAATGCGTTGGATAAGAGTGGTATGTTGCAAATTATCAACAACTTTCAAGGTCTTGTAGTTGTTGATGAAGCCTACATCGATTTTTGTCCGGAAAAGTCGCTCCTTCCGGATGTCGATAAATATCCCAATCTTGTCATCCTTCAGACGTTTTCCAAGGCATGGGGAATGGCTGGGTTGCGGCTGGGAATGGCCTTTGCCTCTGAACAAATTATTGAAGTATTGAGCCGTATTAAATATCCTTATAACCTCAATATTATGACTCAACAAAAGGGTCTTGAACTTTTGGCTGATGATCATTTAAAGTCGGAATGGGTCGGTACGATTCTGAAGGAACGGGAGAGGATGGTAAATAATCTGGTGAAATATCCGTTTGTAGTTAAGGTTTTTCCTACAGATGCCAATTTTGTGCTGGTTCAAATGCACGATCCGCGCGGGATTTACAATTACCTTGTTGAGGAGAAGATTATCGTTCGCGATCGCTCCGCTATTGCACTTTGTGAAGGGTGTCTGCGCATCAGTGTTGGTTCACCGGAAGAAAATGCTTCATTGATGGAGGCATTCGATCAGTTGATTTAAAGGGCTTTATATTTTGCCTTTAAGGGTTAATAATTTAAAAATATTCAAACGAAACACGTTTTTTCTGGTGACGATTTCTTATCTTTAAACAGAATGAAATTTTTCGGGCTTAGAAGAATGGTGCTTTGATAAAATAAGAGTTAGAATGAAAAAGATTCTATTTATAGATCGTGACGGAACACTCATTGTTGAGCCAACCATCGATATGCAGGTCGATTCGCTCGATAAGCTTGAATTTATTCCGGGTGTTTTCCGAAACCTATATAATATTCAAATGCTTACTGATTTTGAGTTGGTCATCGTTTCGAATCAGGATGGATTGGGTACACCGGCCTATCCCGAGGAGACTTTCTGGCCTGCTCAGCAGATGATGTTAAAGGCCTTTGAAAACGAAGGGGTAACTTTTACCCGGATTCATATTGATCCCACTTTTCCAGAAGAGAAATCACCCAATAGAAAGCCGGGCACCGGAATGTTAAAAGAATATTTTTCACCCGATTATGATCTCGCCGGTTCCTTTGTGATAGGCGATCGCATTACAGATATTGAATTGGCTAAAAATCTGGGGGCACGCGGCATATTTTTTGGTTCTTTGGAAGAGGGATCCAAGCTTAAGGATTTTGGCCTGGATCAGCACTGTGCATTGATTACTGATAAATGGGATACTATCTTTAATTTTCTGGCGATCGGAGAACGTACAGGAACAGTGAGCCGAAAAACTGCCGAAACCGATATCTTTGTTGAACTGAAATTGGATGGCTCTGGCATGTGTCAGGTAAGTACAGGTTTGGCTTTCTTTGACCATATGCTTGATCAGATTGGTCGCCATTCCGGATGTGATCTGACAATAAGGGTCAAAGGTGATCTGGCTGTTGATGAGCATCATACCATCGAAGATACAGGTATTGCTCTTGGGGAAGCCATCCGTAAAGCCCTGGGTGATAAGCGTGGTATTGAACGTTACGGATATTGTCTTCCTATGGATGACTGTCTGGCCCAGGTAGCGCTCGATTTCGGAGGACGACCATGGATCGTATGGAACGCTGAATTTAAACGCGAGAAAGTAGGAGAGATGCCAACCGAAATGTTTTATCATTTCTTTAAATCATTATCCGATTCTGCATTGGCAAATCTCAACATTCAGGCTCAGGGGACCAATGAACATCATAAGATTGAGGGGATTTTCAAGGCTTTTGCCCGTGCATTGAAGATGGCGATCCGAAAAGATCCTTTTGTTCAATCCCTTCCAAGTACCAAAGGGGTTCTTTAAACAGGGTAACATTAGTGACGATATAACAACTTACACCAATATACTTTTTCTATGCAATCTATTCGTAAAGTTTCCGGGATAAGTAATACTGCTATTTTACTTATTCACTGTCAGGATAAACAGGGGATTTTAGCAGCTGTTACCGAATTTCTTAATGAAAATCGTGGAAATATTATTTACCTTGATCAGCATGTCGATCACGAAGAAGGTCTTTTTTACATGCGTGTCGAATGGGAACTGGATAAATTTGCCATTCCCCGGGAGAAAATCTCCGATTATTTTCAGACCCTCATTGCCCGTAAATTTGATATTACCTTTTCACTTCATTTTTCAGACAAAAAGCCCAGAATGGCAGTTTTCGTTTCGAAAATGTCTCATTGTCTTTTCGATATTCTTTCAAGGTATACCGCGGGTGACTGGGACACAGAGATTCCGTTAATTATTAGTAACCATGAGATGCTTAGACCTGTAGCTCAGAGTTTTGGTATAGATTTTCATCTTATTGAAAAGAATGGCCAGAATAAACTCGAGCAGGAACTACATGAAATTGAGATACTTGAGAAATATGATATTGATTTTGTTGTCCTTGCCAGATATATGCAGGTGCTGTCCGAACGGTTTGTAGCACATTATCCGAACAGAATTATAAATATTCATCACTCGTTTTTGCCTGCTTTTGCCGGTGCTAAACCATATCATGCCGCACACGAACGCGGCGTGAAAATTATTGGTGCTACCAGTCATTATGTCACTGCAGACCTGGATGCAGGGCCTATTATTGCCCAGGATGTTGTGCGGATATCACATATTGATAATGTAGATAGCCTGATCCGTAAAGGGCGTGATCTGGAAAAGATCGTATTGAGCGAAGCTGTTTATAAACACCTTCAGCGCAAAATACTTGTGTATAACAATAGAACGGTGGTTTTTAACTAAAAACGAATTAGCATGAGAAGCATTTTACAGAATCCCAGGATGGCCGCTTTGTTGGGGATATTGCTTTTCACCAATGTCTTTGGCCAATCCGGAATTGAAATTCCAAAACAGGAAATTCCTGAAGAATACGAATTTACGGCAAAAATTGGAGATAAGGTACCCGATTTTACGCTCACCCTTGCCAATGGTAAAAAGATCTCCTCCCAGGATTGGAAAGGGAAGGTAGTAATGCTTCAGTTTACGGCTAGCTGGTGCGGGATTTGCAGAAAAGAGATCCCTTATATTCAAAAGGATATCTGGGCAAAACATAAGCGAAACTCCGATTTTCTTCTCTTCGGCATCGATCGTGATGAGCCTGTCGAGAAGGTTAAACGATACCAGAAAGAGATGAATATTTCTTACCCCATCGCAGTGGATCAGGATGCTGATGTGTTTGGACTTTTCGCCGATAAAAGGGCAGGTGTAACCCGTAATGTCGTAATTGATCGGAACGGAAAGATCGTGTTTATGACACGTTTGTTCAAAGAGAACGAATTTAAGGAAATGGTTAAGATTATTGGTCTTCTCCTGAAATAAAAATCTATTATCAACAATTTTTAAATGAAGATTGTAATTATTAAATACAATGCCGGAAATATCCGGTCGGTTGACTTTGCGCTTCAACGACTGGGTGTTTCGGCAACGATAACCGATGATCACCAAGAGATCAGATCAGCCGATCGGGTAATTTTTCCCGGTGTAGGGGAAGCCTCCACCACAATGCGTTATCTGAAGTCCCATAAGCTGGATCAGCTAATTTGTGATCTGAAACAGCCGGTCCTGGGTGTCTGTCTTGGACTTCAGCTGATGTGTACCCATTCTGAAGAGGGGGATACAACGTGTCTGGGTATTTTCCCCGAAAAAGTTAAGAAATTTGTAGCTCTTCCGGAGAATTCTGCCTCTTTTAAGATACCTCATATGGGCTGGAATAGTGTTTCAGATTTAAAGACTTCACTTTTTGCAGGGTTAGGCGAGGATGATTATTTCTATTTCGTTCACTCCTATTATGCTACATCCGGTCCCGATACTGCAGCAACATGTGACTACCTTGTTCCATTCAGCGCAGCCCTTCAACGCGATAATTTCTATGCAACACAATTCCACCCTGAAAAAAGCGGCGCCACCGGGTCCAGGATTCTGGGTAACTTCATAAATATAAAAGTTTAAAAAATAAGATGATTGAAATTATTCCCGCAATCGACATTATCGATGGAAAATGTGTGCGGCTGAGTCAGGGCGACTATGGGCAAAAAATTATTTATAACGAAAATCCGCTCGAAGTCGCCAAAATGTTCGAGGATGCTGGTCTCAAACGATTGCACCTTGTAGATCTTGATGGCGCCAGAGCACACCATATTGTAAATCAAAGTGTCTTGCAGCGAATTGCCACACAAACTGGATTGATCGTCGATTTTGGTGGAGGACTGAAATCGGATCAGGACCTTAAGATTGCTTTTGAATCCGGTGCCTCGATGGTAACTGGTGGTAGTATTGCGGTGAAATCACCTGAGACTTTTATGAAATGGATCGGGAAATATGGTGCTGAAAAAATCATTCTTGGTGCCGATGCAATGCATGAAATGATCGCAGTAACCGGGTGGCTGGAAAGCACCGGAACGTCTATTTTTTCGTTTATCAAGGATTGGCATTCAAAAGGGATAACTAAAATTATAAGTACCGATATTAGTCGGGATGGTATGTTACAGGGTGCAGCTACCGATCTGTACAAGAGAATACTTTTATCTGTTCCCGGGACCTACCTCATTGCCAGTGGCGGGGTGAGTTCAATGGCTGATATCCTTGAGCTGCAGGATGCAGGTATTCCGGCTGTGATAACCGGTAAGGCTATTTATGAAGGGAGAGTAACGATGGATGAGATCAGGGAATTTATCCGATAACTCTTAATCGCAATTTTTCACTCATTAGTTTTGGATTATAACCATCAGAATACTTTAACCATGGAAATAAATAGTAATATTTGAAACTTATAAATCTCAGTAATGCTTGCTAAACGAATTATACCGTGCCTCGATATCCGGGATGGACAAACCGTTAAGGGCGTCAATTTCGTAAATATTATCAACGTAGGTGATCCTGTTGAACTTGGGAAATTATATGCCGAACAGGGAGCGGATGAACTTGTATTTCTTGATATTACAGCCACTCACGAGGGGCGCAAGACCTTCGTTGAATTAGTAAGACGTATTGCCCAAAATCTGGATATCCCATTTACTGTTGGCGGTGGCATTAGTGAAATTCGCGATGCAGAGGCTTTGCTTGCTGCCGGAGCCGATAAAATATCAATTAATTCATCTGCCGTGAGGAATCCCCAGCTCATTGATGACCTGGCCCGTAACTTCGGAAGTCAGTTTGTAGTGGTGGCTATCGATGCACGCGAAGCTGAAAACCATTGGACCGTTACGGTGAATGGCGGACGAATTCCTACTGATAAAGAGCTCTTTTCTTGGGCTAAAGAGGCAGAAAACCGGGGAGCAGGAGAGATTCTCTTTACTTCGATGAACCACGATGGAACAAAAAAAGGGTTTGCAAATAAAGAACTGGCTAAGCTTTCCGAAAATTTAACAATCCCCCTTATTGCTTCCGGGGGGGCCGGAAATATGGAACATTTTGCAGAGGTTTTTACAACAGGAAAGGCCGATGCCGGATTAGCAGCCAGTATTTTCCATTTTCGCGAAATTGCCATTCCCGATCTAAAGCATTACCTTCGCCAACGCGCCATTTGTGTGAGGTAGGTTACTGAGGTTTTTACCCTAAAATAGGCAGTATATAAAAAACTGGATCGTAAATGATGTTTTTCAACTCAAAC
>Ga0118677_10012142_pt1 | contig 12714 bp, 11 predicted proteins | sample AliMusrvi5mmetaG_FD_86154 | JGI IMG/M metagenome (GOLD analysis project Ga0118677, IMG submission 86154)
ACCGTCGGCAATCTTACAGAGTATTTTTCTGATTGACTGTCAAGGGTGGCGGATTATTTCATCAATTTTTACCGGTTTTTTTGTACCTCAAACTTTTTGCCTACTTTTACTTGACACATACGAACATCAGAAGCGGACAATATGAATTATGTGACTGGATAAGAACCTGTATCGCAAAAGGAATGAATTGCAAGGTTTTTAATTTCGCTGAAAAGGAATTCAACATCAATACATATGAAGATTTATTGTTGGCAAAAGAAATGCTGGAGTTCAATTGAATAGAGGTAGAAGTAAATGAAAACAATTTCTGTGGTAGTTCCTTCTTTCAATGAGGAGGAAAGTATTCATGATTTATATTTGCGAACCTCTGCAGTAATGGAGAAGATACAAAGTTATAATTATGAAATAATCTTTGTTGATGACGGTTCAACAGATAAATCAAGACATATTATTGAGGATTTGTGCCAGAAAGACAGTCATATCAAGGCTATCTTTAGTACGAGGAATTTTGGATATTCAAAGACTATATTTTATGGTCTGCAGCAAGCGCAAGGCGATTGTGCTATACTGCTTCATGCGGATCTTCAAAACCCCCCGGAACTTATTCCCGAATTCGTGAAACAATGGGAAAATGGGTATAAAATAGTTCTTGGCATAAAAAGCAGCAGCAAAGAGAATAAGGTGTTATATTTCTTCAGAAAATGTTATTACAGTCTGATGAATCACATCTCAGATCTCGAACATATCCGTCAGGCTACGGATTTCGAATTGTTGGACAGAAGCTTTTTGGATGTTCTGCGCAGTATTCGCATGAATAACCCATACTTGCGCGGGCTGATTATGGAATACGGTTATAATATAAAACTGATTCAATATACTCAAGATAAAAGAGAAAAGGGTAGAACACACTTCAATTTCTATAAATATTATGATTTTGCAATGCTTGGAATAACATCAAGCTCGAAAAAATTTTTAAGACTTGCTACGCTTTGCGGCTTGTGCTTTACTTTTGTGTCTATTGTGATCCTTATTTTTTCCGTGGTAGTACAAATCGTCAGCCCGGAAGCAAGCCCTCAGTTTATTACAAAGCTTATTATCCTGATATTATTTATTGTCAGCAGCCTACAGTTCTTTTTTATAGGAATATTGGGCGAATATGTGCTCTCAATAATAAACAATACCACGAATAAACCAATCGTAACAGAAGCAGGAAGAATGAATTTTACTGATATATGACTAATCGAAAACCTTCATTACTGAGTTGAACTTTCACTTCGCAAGCAAGGAGGAAATATGATTTACGCCGTAATCACATCAGGTAGTTTAGTCGCAGTTTTTATTCACTATTTTTATATTAAGAAAAAGCAGCTGCAGTTTTCGAAGCCGTGGTTTCTTTTGGAATTACCGGTGTTTTGGATCCTTGAGTTCTGCGTATTTTATGTAAAATCATATAATGATTACGGATATTTTTGGCCCGGTGAAAATAAAACTCTACCAACAATCTTAACAGGTATTGCAGCCGGTGCTGTTTTAGCTGTTTTAGCAATTCTGATTAACCCCTTTGTTCATAAGTCCAGAACAGACAAATACAGGTTAAGATGCTTATTTACGGTGAAAGGATTTCAGTTTTTTCCTTTAAACTCGTTTATTTATGCCTTTGCCGGCACTATAGTTGTAATTGCAGCCCTGTTTGTTGTTGAGAATGCTGTAAAAAACCCGACTTTGGAAAAATGGGCAAAAGAGGACAGCCTCGTATGGGCTATGGATAAAGAGAAAAACTATGACAACACTCCATATCCTATTATAAAAGTGAAGGGGACAAAGTTAGACAAATCAGCTAATTTAAAAATACTTGTCCTTGGAGATTCTTTTGTTTTTGGTTATGGCTATTCGAATTATAATTATATGTGGTGGAATATGCTGTCAAACGAGTTAAAATCCAGAGGATATAACTGTGATATATACGGAGTCGGGTATGAAGCGGCATCAACATACAATGAACTTGAATGGCTTACAAAGACATCAATGGTGGCTGATCTAAACCCGGACATCATCCTCATCGGTTATGTTACAAACGACCCTGATTTAAATTACTCAAAAGAAAGTGTCATCCCTCAATACGGCACACTAGGGCAAGTCCTTAATGTTCCATTCAAGAATGTAATCACGAGGCTTTGGCCTGATCTTTTCTCGACATTTGATTATAAACTTTCGGAAAAACTCGGTCCTCTGGGATTGTTCAGCGGTAAAATAGGTTATCAATACGCCACTTGGGAACTGAAGCAAATTAAAGGGAGAAATCTTGCGCAATATAATGCACATGTTATTGAGCCGCTCGGCAAGTTCGCAGCTTCGTCCGGCATTCCTGTTGCCCTTGTCACAACACCCCATATGCCTGATATCAGTTATTTTGAACCGAGATACGCCCCGGTTCTCCCTTTATTTGAAAAGGCTGGAATTAAAACCTATAACATGCTTTATGATTTTTGTAAAAAATGCTCAGCTGACAAATACAAATCCAATTATTTTATTAATCCCGCAGACCCTCATCCCGGCACAACAGATACCTGGTTTTACTCAAAATACATTGCCGATATGCTGGAATCAAATTACCCGGAGATCCTGGGTAAAAAGACTCTGACAGGAAAAGAAGTTTACAATATTAATGTCAACGACTGGATGCCGGTTTCGTTAAATACGAAAACTGTTTCCGAGAGCGGAACATCCGCTCAATATATTATTTCCTATCCGGCTCAAAATTCCGAAAATACGTTTCTGACTATGCCTGTAAACGAAAACTATATCAAGCTTAATTTCAAATATCCTGTAGATATTTCGACCGTTTCGATTGCTGGCAAAAAGCTTGATTCGGCAACGCTTTATGTAACCGGTATCAACAAAGACCTTGGATTTGACGACCAAATAATGCATAAACTTGGTAAAAAAAGCGGACATTCTTGTAAATGGACTGATGGCAGCGTGCTTCGCGTAACTTCCCTTTGTATACATGCTGTGACATCAGACGGGTCAGGAGAAAATCTTACCGTTAATATCGCTTGCAAGGAAGGTGCTGTTTCCCCTTGAAAAACAATGTGGTGCTTGGAATTTCGGCTTTTTATCATGATTCAGCTGCTGCAGTCGTAAAAGACGGCATAATTATCGCAGCTGCGCAGGAAGAACGGTTCACTCGAGTCAAAGGGGATCCTTCTTTTCCGCACAACGCGATTAATTATTGTCTGCGTGAATGCGGAATATCACTTGATGATGTCGGCTATATCGTTTTTTATGAAAATTCCGTTGATAAATTTGAACGTTTGCTTGTAACCGTTCACATGACCGTTCCAAAAAGCATCACATCATTTTTGTCAGCTTTTCCTAAGTGGCTGACGGGAAATTTATGGATGGAGAATATGATTTCAAAAGAACTCGGCGTAAAGAAACATAAAATTTTGTTTTGCAGACATCATATGTCTCATGCTGCAAGTGCATTTTATCCGAGTCCTTTTGCGGAAGCCGCTATACTTACTGTTGACGGCGTTGGTGAATGGGCAACGGTAACCTATGGTGTCGGCAAAGGAAACAAAATTCAACTTGAAATGGAAATGACATTTCCAAATTCTCTGGGATTGTTGTATTCTGCCTTTACATATTATACTGGCTTTAAAATCAATAGCGGGGAATATAAACTAATGGGGCTTGCTCCTTACGGAGAACCAAAATATGTTGATATAATTTGTAAAGAATTAATACATATAAACAGTGATGGAACAATAGCGGTTAACCAGAAATACTTCAATTATACTTTTGGATTGAAAACAATTAACAAGAATTTTGAAAATTTATTCGGCAAGGCAGCCAGAAAGCCCGAAAGCCCTATAACACAGCATGAAATGGATATTGCTGCGAGTATACAAGAAGTTACAAATGAAATTATTTTGAAAATGGCATTGCATGTAAAAAAGAAAACCGGCTGTAAAAATCTTGTTCTTGCGGGAGGTGTTGCTCTTAATGTCGTGGCAATGGGAAACCTGCTAAGGAACGCAGATTTTGACAGAATATGGATACAGCCGGCCGCGGGAGACGCCGGAGGTGCTGTCGGTTCAGCGTTATATGTGTGGTATGAATTATTGAACAAAAGGCGTGCTTCCGAACCGAGTGACAGTATGCAAGGTTCTTTTTTGGGACCGAAAATATTACCAAACGATGAAAAAGAGAATGAAGAGTTTATTGCTCTCGGCGCAGAATGGGTTTCACTGAAAGAAGATGAACTTGCCAGCCGCGTTGCTCAGCTTATAGCCGACGGCAATGTCGTCGGTATTGCAAGAGGAAGAATGGAATGGGGCCCGCGCGCACTCGGCAACCGTTCCATACTCGGAGATGCGCGGGATATTGAAATGCAATCTCGCATGAACCTAAAAATAAAATTCCGAGAAAGTTTCCGCCCATTCGCACCTATGGTGCTTTGCGAAGATAAGGACAAATACTTTGACGCAGGTATTGAGTCACCGTATATGCTTTTAACATTTCCGGTCCTTAAGTCACACAGGATTCCGTTTGTCAAAGAAGGTGCGGATATGCTGAAAATTATCAACTCCCCCCGCTCTGATATACCGGCTGTTACACATCTGGATTATTCTGCCAGGGTCCAGACAGTTGATGCGGCAAGGCATCCGTTTATGTATTCCGTAATTAACAATTTTAAAAGCTTAACTGGATGCAGCGTTATTGTCAACACTTCCTTTAATGTTCGCGGGGAACCGATTGTCAATACCGCTGCGGAAGCATACCGCTGCTTTATGGCGACGGATATGGATTATGTAGTTATCGGCAACAGACTGTTTGAAAAAAGCAAACAAAAATATCGAGCTCTTAACGAGGAAGAACAAAAAACATGGCTTAGGAGGTTTGACCTTGACTGATTCATATATGAAGAATAAAAAACAGCGGGAAGAATATGAAGAACAGAAAGGCGAAATCATTTTCGGATTTTTTGGCGGTACTGTTATTCTTTTAGCAGGTATTATGAATAGCTGGCCGGTTTACGGTTCATTAAATTTGTATGCGGTAGTATCTCTTGTCTTCATCGCGATTGGGCTTTGCTTGCTTCTTATAGGGTTTATCGCGCCTGCGCTCTTAAAATTACCCTATAAATGTTTTGTCTTCATCGGTAAAAAATTCGGAGAGGCAGTACTTTTGATTTTTTTGGCGGTAATTTATTTTATTATGGTTATTCCTGTAGGGTTTATTTTACGTAGAAAGCGCAGGAGCTTGGGGTTTTTTACCTGGAACGGAGATTATCCATATGAAGAGAAAGCTTTTGAAAAAATCAGAACCGACGGTGGAAAGGATATTAACAGCACCATAAAATCCCCTTTCCTAAAAAACATATATAATTTTTTTGGGACACTTGTCCGGAATAAAAGAGCGGTTCTTATACCTGCTGCAATTGTTCTGGTTATTATCGGGCTGATTCTGTTTTTTGCCGCGTCCAACATTATTTTTAATTTCTTTATTTATACGCTGTTTTAATATATCTTATTATTATTTTAGGAGATTTTTATAAATGTATGCTATAATCGGTGCAAACGGCTTTCTTGGATCATATCTTATTAAATCCATTGTCGAAAATACCTCTGAAAACATTATTGCCGTTGCCCGCAAAATTGAAGGCATACCGGCAGGTGAAAGAGTGTTTCCGTTAAAGTGCGATATAACATCGGCGAAGGATGTGGATGCATTAGCCGGCACAATCCGGCATGGTGAACCTTGCAAGATGATATATTTAGCTGCATACCACAACCTTGATTTGATTGCGCAAAACCCAAAATTATCATGGAATATAAATATCACATCACTCGCCTCTTTTTTGAATACCATCGATAATCTCAGTGGCTTTTACTTTACCTCTACAGACTGTGTGTATGGTGAAGGCGGGTCTGACTATCGTTTTAAGGAAAGTGACACGCTTAATCCATTAAGCCTCTACGGTGTCCAGAAGGCAGCGGCTGAATGCCTTGTAAATTCCCGTGGATACAAGGTTTTAAGACTGCCATATATGTTTGGCCCCAGTCTTTCACCTCAAAAAAAACATTTCTACGATAAAATCATTGATGACTTACAGCAAGGAAGAAAAATTGAAATGTTTTATGATTCCGTTCGCTCATCGCTTGATTACAGTACCGTTGCCGGTATAACAGTCAAGCTGGCAGAAATTAATTCGAATGAAAAGATACCGGGAATTATGAATTTGTGCGGTGATGACAGCCTTTCAAAATATGACCTTGGAGTTATGCTGGCGAGGAAATTATCTTATCCCGAAGACTTAATCGTGTCGATTTCAATGGAAAATAATAATCAAATCTTTCAGGCAAAGCGGGCATCAGTTTGTTTAATGGACAATACACTGCTGAAAAATACACTCGGCTTGACGGAGATCAAAATAGCACTTTAGAAATAATTCGCCAAGGAGATGTCACATTGAAAACAGTCATAATGGCAGGCGGCAAGGGAACCAGAATTTCATCCCTTTCGGGTGAAATTCCCAAAGCTATGCTTGAAGTTGCCGGCAAGCCTGTTCTTCAGCATCAAATTGAATGCCTCGGCAGGCAAGGTTTCTGTGACATCATTATTGTGACCGGACACTTGGGAAGCGCCATACATGATTATTTCGGCAACGGCAGCAGCTTTGGTTTGCGCATCGATTATTATGATGAGTCGGAACCGCTCGGCACAGCAGGGGCCTTGACTGCTTTAAAAGACAAACTCTCCGATGATTTCATTTTACTCAACGGCGACTTGATCTTTGACATTGACTTTAACCGGTTCGCAGCGTTTCACAAGAGTAAAAATGCCCTTGCCACACTTTTTACCCATCCAAATAATCATCCGTTTGACAGTGAAATAATTGTTACCGGCGATGACTCAAAAATAACCGGCTGGCTTAGCCGGAAAGATAACCGGGATAGCTTTAATAATCAAGTGAATGCCGGTATACATATCATTTCACCTTTGCTTATACCCAGCCGTTCCGCTGTGGTTAAAACCGATCTGGATATTGATATATTAATTCCATTTCTTGAAAGCGGCCGGATTTTTGCTTACAATTCACCCGAATATGTGAAGGATATGGGTACGCCCAAGCGATATAAAGAAGTTTGCAGGGATATTCTTTCGGGTAAAGTCAACGCAAGGAATTTAAGAAATAAGCAAAAGGCTGTCTTTATGGACAGAGACGGCACCATCAACCAATACATGGGTCTTGTGACCAAAGCCGAGCAGATAAAGCTCATTGATGATACTGCCCAAGCAATTGCGAAGATAAACAACAGCGGCTATTTGGCAATCGTTATAACGAATCAGCCTGTTATTGCGCGCGGTGACTGTACTTTTGAAGAACTTGAAAATATCCACAACAGGCTTGAATTCCTTTTAGGCGAGCAAGGCGCGTATTTGGACGCCATATATTACTGCCCGCATCACCCCGAAAAAGGTTTTGACGGCGAACGGGCGGAATACAAAGTCGACTGCGAATGCAGAAAGCCGAAACCGGGGTTGATTTTGCAAGCCGCAAAGGATTACAATATAAACCTCAGCCAATCTTATATGGTCGGAGACGACATAAAAGATTTGCTTGCGGGGCACGCGGCAGGATGTATAACAGGGTTTTTGCTCAGTGGAAAAGTATCAAAAGAGCCTGTTGAAGCACCTGTTTATAAAAACCTGCTTGAGTTTGTGGATAAAAATATTGAGACTTAGGGGATTTTATCATTATGCTGATTTCAAGGACACCGTTTCGTATCTCTTTTTTAGGCGGAGGAACAGATTTTGAACCGTACTTCGAAAAATACGGCGGCAGTGTTCTTTCCACAACAATTGACAAGTACTGTTATATTACCTTACGACGTTTACCGCCGATGTTCGAGTATAAAAATCAGTTTACCTATTCAAAAATCGAGCGTTTCAATGACCCCGACGAAGTGGAGCACCCTGTTGTCCGCGAAGCGTTAAAATATTTAAAGGCTGATCATCTGCAAATCAATTATGACGCCGATTTGCCGGCTCGCTCCGGGCTGGGCACAAGTTCGTCTTTTGCCGTTGGCTTGCTCAACGGACTGCATTACTATAAGAAGGAAACCGTTGATAAAATGACCCTGGCAAAAGAAGCTATCCATTTGGAGCATGAACTCTGCCATGAAGCGGGCGGTATGCAGGACCAGCTAGCTGTAGCTTTCGGGGGACTCAACCGTATCAATTTCGGCTCCGGCGGATACGAAGTCCGCCCTGTGGATATTTCTGTTACACGAAAAGAGGATTTTCATAAACATTTAATGTTGTTTTTCACCGGTTTTACCCATTTATCGGGTGAAATTGCGTTGGACCAGTCACAAAATATTTCCTCCCGCCTTTCTCAGCTCGATGAAATGAAGGTTTTAGTGGACGAGGGTGAAAAAATCCTCAGCGGAAGCGGCAATATCCTTGCGTTCGGCGAGTTGCTTAATCAAAACTGGAAGCTGAAGCGAACGCTTTCAGGCAAAATCGCTACAGATTTCGTAGACAATGCTTATGACAGCGCTATTGAAGCCGGCGCGATTGGCGGAAAGCTTTTGGGTGCCGGAGGCGGCGGATATATGCTGTTCTTTGTCGAGCCGGATAAACGTGAGTGTGTAAAAAAAGCACTTTCTAATCTGTTATATGAACCTTTCAAGTTTGAGCAGGAAGGCACAAAAATATTCTACATGGGGGAAACTGACGATGAGTAATATTTTAATCACCGGCGGCGCGGGATATATCGGTTCCGTTTTGGTTCCGGCGCTTTTAAGCAAAGGCCACCGGGTAACCGTGCTGGATAACTTCTATTTTAATCAGCTGACCTTAATGGACTGCTGCCCAAATCCGAATTTTACAATTATTCGCGGCGACGCGAGGGATGAGGATACTGTAAAGTCAGCAATTGTGGGGATGGATTACATTCTACCCTTGGCGGCGCTTGTCGGTTTCCCGCTTTGCGACGCCGATAAAATTGCAGCAAGAACCACAAATCTTGAAGCTGTGGAAATGCTGTTAAAAATCAGAGAAAAAGAACAAAGAGTAATTTTCCCCTGCACCAACAGCGGTTATGGCACCGGGGACGGCGATAATTTCTGCACAGAGGAAACCCCGATGAACCCTATTTCACTTTACGGCACAACCAAGGTGCTTGCCGAAAAGGCAGTTCTTGAGGCAGGCAATTCCTTAACGTTCCGCTTTGCAACTCTTTTTGGCGCGTCGCCAAGAATGCGGATTGACCTTCTTCTGAATGATTTTGTCTACCGTGCCGTTTATGACCGGACGGCCGTCATATTCGAAGGCAATTTCAAAAGGAACTTTATCCATATCCGCGATGTGACAAACGCATTTATCTTCGCAATCGATAATTTTGACAGAATGAAGGGTTTACCCTATAACTGCGGGCTGTCTTCTGCTAACATATCAAAGCTCGAACTCTGCGAAAAAATCAAGGAACATATCCCGTCTTTCGTTTATATAGAAGCGCCGATTGGCACTGATCCGGATAAAAGAGATTATATTGTTTCCAACGCCAGACTTGAAGCAGCGGGCTGGAGCCCTCAGTATTCACTGGATGACGGCATCGAAGAGCTGAAGAAGGTTTTCACAATCCTTAAGAATAAAGCATATTCAAACATTTGAATACAAAGTAGCAAAAGGGAATACAAGGAAGTGAGCATATGCTTGAAATATTGAGACCGGATTTCGAATTCAGCGATGACCGCGGCAAACTTGTCCAGTTGGTTCATGACGGTTATAAGCAAATAAATGTCGTTCATTCGAAAGCAGGCACTTTCCGCGGAGGCCACTGCCACAGGCTTAACAGAGAGGCTTTTTATATTATCGAAGGCAGCCTTGAACTGACAGTCAAAAAAGACGGCTTGGAAGAAAAATATACCTTTTGCGCCGGCGATATGTTTGTTATAGATGCGTATGTTTATCATGATTTCCTCTATTTGAAAGACACAGTACTTGTCGGAATGTATGACAACGGTGTTGAACTTGAAAACGGTGAAAAAGATATTGTCGCCGAGTGATAATTTGCTTTTGCTTCATACCTTATACAATGAAAGCCCGATATTTCGGGCTTTTTCGGTAATAATAAAACATTTTATCTTTCAGACGATTGGAGATATTTTATTATGACGGCGCATATCGATAACATGAGAGAATATATAAAAGAAAGAAAATCCGTTTTTGACCGCGGGGTTGTCCGGCAAACTGCCGTTTGGAACGGCGAAACGCCTGACAGTCAACCTTTGCTTCTTTCCTGCAGCCCCGATAAGCAGTGGCTTGACACTATCCCAGACTACAGCCCGAAAGAAACCCATTTCGACACGGAAAAAATGATAACCAGCGGTTTCAAAGAAATGCTTTCAGCCGCTAACGGCAGCAGAGAAGCTGTCCCTTCTGTCCGCGCGAATATGGGCTGTGGTATATTCCCTACGCTCTTCGGTCTGACCCAGATGCTTTTCGATGACAAAAAGCCATGGCTGAAGGAACATCTTGACAAAGAAACCATCATGCATATGGGGCCGGAAGATTTAAAACCGGGTGATGAGTTTAAGGCGGCGCTTGAGCACATGGTTAAGATGAAAGAACTGGTTGAAGGTACAGGCGCCTATGTATTTCCCCTCGACCTTCAGAGTGCTTTTGGGACAGCGCATTTGGTTTACGGGGACACAATGTTTTATGAATTGTACGATGACCCTGTTTTCATGCATCATCTTTTGGAACTTTCCTGCGAATGTGTTATTATGGGCATGAGCGAATGCATGAAAGCCTTGAACGGCAGCGACAGGCTGATTGCCCATTACAATAATTTGATAATACCTAGAACCAAAGGCGGTTTAAAAATCAGCGAGGATACCTCAACCCTTGTATCCAAGGATTCAATTGAAGAATTTGTTCTCCCGTATCTCCGGAAGATTCTTGAGCGCTTCGGGGGCGGATACGTTCATTACTGCGGCAGAAATGACCATCTTTTTGAGGCACTGCTGAAAGAACCGCTTGTTTATTGTATTAACTTCGGCAACCCCGATAAGCATGATATGGATAAAATACTTGGATATATCGCACAAGCCGGTAAAATCTATTACGGAGAATCAAATAAAAAGTCCGGCGAGAGCTATTATGAATATTTCCTTCGGACTTTACGCACTGCTCAAAAAGACGATTTGTTTAAAATCCTCCTTTGCTGCAACGCGCCAAACGAAGAGGTTCGGGATGAAATAATATCCGACTGGGAGAAAGCGCAAAAAGAAACAAAAGCGAACTGATATAATCTGATAGAAACCAAAACAGCAGGGTTGGAAAATTTCTTCCGTCCCTGCTTTTTCATTTTATAAATCAGTATGTTTTCTGTTTTTCTCATTTTGCGACATGTTTATTCAAATGCTTTATTTAAATGTCCAAAACTTTAAAAGAAGATAGTTTATCGGAACCGTGATAAAGATATTAAAGAGCGGCGCAATCGTACTTGGAATTCCAAAATACTCCACCATCACAAATATAGCGGCTGTTCCGAGAATGTAAGTTGCCCCATAAGAAATATATGCTTTAATCAGCGCTTTCTTATGACCTTTCTCTGTCTTCTTAAAAACATACTTGTTTTGCAGGAAATAGGAAACAAGAACGCCGACAAAAAAGCAAATTGTATAAGCCAATATATATAAATCATCGTTTATCCAAATGATTGAGTAGTATATGGCAAAAGACACCAATGTGCTGATAAGCCCCGCGAGTCCATACATCATGATATGCTTTATAAAAGCAATGAAATCTTCTTTGCTGCGGATATTAAATTTTTCCAGTAATTTCAACTCATCACCGTTTCATTCAACATTTTTGAAAATCAGGTGTCAGCCAAACTTCTTTCCCCGTTATCAAAATCAATTAAGATATCACTAAAATCGTACAGGCTAGCAGCACCTGCGCGCCGAAATACGTTATGATATTGGCATCTTTCATCTTTCGGTTTTTTTTGTGCCCATTAAAATTGATATTAGCCCACAAGGAATCAGACATAAAAAACTGCAGTGCCCCGCCGATCAAAATAACGCAAATTAACGCTGCGTTCGGTTTGGAAACAGATGCCATTCTTATTCCGAGCGAACTGGCCTTTACAAACATGGTTATCAGCGCGGCAGCATAGAGAATAACCGGAATAAGCGCCGAACCGAAATCAATTTTTTTATAGAAAGCATATGCGATAAACGAAGCGTAAATCACTATGATTGCGCTCATTTCCGCCGGGTTTATAAATTTGACACCGGGAAAATATTGCTTTGTTACCCACCAAAACGCGCTGATATAACAGATATGTCCGCACAGGAAGCTCATTAAGCCCGTTATGAAGAAAGCCGGTTTACTGCTTGCGTGCAGAAAATAGTCCCCTATTCCGCCCAAAACAAGCCCCAAAATCATCAGGTGCGCGAAGGTTGTGGTATTTCCGGAAATCGCAATAGCCAAAAGCCCTATAGAAATAAACAGGAACGTGCAAATCATCTTTAGTATAAGGGATATTTTTGTCTTCTTAGGCCACATAGCCTTTAAAAACAGCGGTACAAACACAAACTCGAGAACAATTGCCAGGACTAAAAGGATTCTAAAAAACAAACTAACAACTCCAAAATTTCAATTTTATTAAAATTATTATAAATGGTATCT
>Ga0118677_10012143_pt1 | contig 12714 bp, 2 predicted proteins | sample AliMusrvi5mmetaG_FD_86154 | JGI IMG/M metagenome (GOLD analysis project Ga0118677, IMG submission 86154)
ATTCAGGGCTATGCGCTTGAGCGCGACTTCGGGCAGGTAACCGAAGATGCCCTGGGCGAGCTGCAGCACGGGGATCATGGCCCCGGGCTTGCCTTCATAACTCGCGATCACCTCGTCGAGGCGGGCGAGCAGTTCTTCTTCGGTCGCCTCCTCGCAGGCGCACCGTTGGGGGACTTCAGTCATCCCGCGCTCCTTTGCTACTGGTTGTGATCAACAGTGTAGTCCACTGCCTGTATAGACATGGTGGTCGAGCCCGATTGGGCGTCGTCGTCGGCTCTGGCGCTGCCGAGACTGGCCGGTCTCGCGTCAGCCTCGGAGAGCAGGTCCGCGCAGCGTTGCGCGACGAGCCCGCCGCCAGCGAGTTCGGCGCCCGTGGCTTGGCAGGTGTCGGCGTCGATACAGACTTCGAGGGTCAACGCGGCCCCGGGGCTGGTGGCCGCCATCACGGCCATGGTCTGTACGAAGTCGCCCAGCGGCGGCCGGTCGACGCTCGAAAGCCCCATGACGGCGTCGATCGCGACGCCACCCAGCTCGGGTGAGCGGTGCAGCTTGAGTCGGCCGCCGGCCGCTTCGATCGCCTCGCGAAACAGCGGCAGTCCGAGGCCAGTCCGCTTGCCGGCCTTGGTCGTATAGAAGGGGTCGGTCGCCTGCTCGACGCTCACGTCGAGGCCGGGTCCGTCGTCCTCGACAACGATCGTGAGCTCGTCGCGCGACGCTTCGACGCAGACGCGTACGGCGACTGTGCCTGCACCGGCCCGCAGTGAGTTCTCGATCATCTCCAGGACGTAGAGCGACAGGTCATGCATGGGTGAGGGTCCTGCCTTCGCGGTGTTTTATGGCCAGAACAAGCTCGGCGAAGGTCGGCGCCGCCAGATCGCACACAGTGGTCGCGCAGCCGACGTCCTCGAGATAATGACTGTCCGACGAGCGCACGACCGGCAGCCCATAGTCAGTGTAGCTGTCGGCCGCCGGCGAGTCGACCGGCACGCGTTTCGACGAGATCAGCGCCAGCGGCCAGACCGGCCGTCGATGATTCAGCGCCGTGATCTGAAATTTCCAATCTCAAATTTCAAATTTCCGCCTTCCGCCTTCCATGAAAACAAAATCCCACGCCTCCCGCCTTTCAGCTTTCAGCTTTTCAGCTTTCAGCTTTTTCTTCCTCGCCTCTGCCGCCTTCGCCGCCGATACGACCACGTCCTCATGGAATGGAACCACGAGCACCGATTGGGCTACCGCAGGCAACTGGATCACCGTCGTTCCCTCGACCACGGTCAGCGCCAAGTTCAACGGAACCTTTACCAGCGGCAGACAACCCACCCTCACCGCAGCGGCAAACACCCAGGGCCTCTGGCTGGCCACCGGCGACACGCAGGATGTGTTGATCAATTCAGCGGCGGCATATGCGCTCACGATCAGCGGCAACGCGACGCTCAATTCGATGGCCAATGCCGGCATCTACATGAACGATTTGGCCAACCACAACCTCACCATCGGCTCGAATACAAGCATCACCCTCTCCAACAGCACCGGCTTCTATAACCAGCAAACCGCAGGCAACCTCGCCATTTCCGGCGGACTCAACCTCAACGCCAAAGTCCTCACCATCGGTGCCAATGCCACCTCGACCGGCAACGTCACAATCAGCGGCAACATCAGCGGCACCACCGGTGCCATCGTTATCAACAGCGGCGGCATCGTCACCCTCTCGGGCACCAATACCTATACCGGCAATACCACGCTCACCCTCGGCACGCTCAAAAATGGCAGTGCCAACACCTTTACAGGCAAGGGGGGGCTGATCGTTACCGCAGGTACTTTCGACCTGAACGGCTCGAATGCCAGCTTCACCCAGATCGGTACAAACAACTCCGGAGCCAACGGCGGAGGCACGATCACCGACAACAGCAGCGGCTCGGGCACAACGACGCTCACGTTTGGCGTCGGGGGAACTGCAAATCTCAATACCATCGGAACGCTTATCAAAGATGGGGCAAACGGCCAAAAAGTCGCGGTCGTCGCGGCATCCAACGGCTCTTCTACTATTCCTATTTTCGCACTGACCAGCGCGAACACCTTTTCCGGCGGGTTGACATTGACAATGAATGGAACAACCGGAGGAAACCTCCGAATCAACAGCCTGATTTCGACCGCGGGTTCGGCGGGTGCCATTACATCCAGCCCGTTTGGAACCGGGGCCATCACGCTCGGCGTGTCGAACACCGACAAGATAAATATCCTGATGGATACCGTCGCCAACAACACCCTCGCCAACGCGCTTGTCTTTAATACTGCCACCGGCCTCAACGCAGCCTATCCCGGCTTCCGCATTGAGACGTTGGGCAATACCCTGTCCGGAAATATCACGGCGGCCCTTGCCGATGCGACGTTCTCGGCATATAGCACCCCTGGCACCGCCACCCTCACCGGCCAAGTCGGCGGCACGTATGGGCTCAGTATCGCGAGCAGGGATGCGACCCACAATTTGACCATCACGTTGAACAATGCCGGAACAGCAAACAACTACGCGGGCAACACCACCATCGCTCAGTATGCCACCCTCACTCTGGGCAGCGCCGACCAGATTCCCAACGGCACCGGCACGGGAAGCGTCACCAACAACGGCACGCTCGCCCTGGGCGGCTTCAACGAGACGATCAACGGACTCAGCGGCAACGGCACGGTGGACGGCACGAGCGGCACACCCATTTTGACGGTCGGCGACAATAATGCCACCAGCACCTTTAGCGGCAATATCATCAATACCGCAGGCTCTTTGGCCATTACCAAAATCGGCACCGGCAACCTCACCCTCTCGGGCACAAATACCTACACCGGCACGACGGCGGTCAACGCGGGTGCGCTGAAGCTGGATTTCTCGCAAACCGGCGCTCCTGTCACCAACATCATCAGCAACTCCTCCGTGCTCACGCTCGGCGGCGGCACGTTGAATCTCGTCGGCAAGGCCTCAACCACCAACAGCCAGACGTTTGCCAGCACCACGCTCAATCCGGGAGCGAGCGCGATCAGGGTCACCTCTGCGACGGGCAACGCGACGCTCCTCGCCCTCCTCGGCACGATCACCCGCAACGTCGGCGCCACGGTTGACTTCACACAGCCGACAGGAACGATCAGTGCGACCAACGGCTTTACGACATCCAACCCCTCCGGCTTCCTCGGCGGCTGGGCGACCGTTGCCGGCACCGACTGGGCCGTCAATAACGGCACCAACATCGTCGCCTTGGCCTCCTACACCAACGACACGTGGGCGGCTTCAAACAATACCACCGTCACCACAAGCAGCGCGCCAACCTCCGGCAGCACCACCAACAGCCTCCGCTTCAATAACGCCGGCGCCTACACCGTCACACTCAGCGGCAACAACACGATCACCTCGGGCGGGATCCTCGTCACGAGCACTGTCGGCAACAACCTTTCCACCATCACCGGCGGGAATCTCACAGGGGCCAGTTCCGCAGACCTCGTCGTGATCCAGAATAATACCAGCAACGGACTCACGATCGCCTCGGCCATCGTGAACAACTCTGGCGCCACCGGCCTTACCAAGTCGGGCACAGGCAACCTTACGCTCTCGGGCACGAATACGTATTCCGGCGTAACCCATATCAACTCAGGTATGCTGCAATTCGCCAAGACCGCATCGCTTTACAACGACAACGTTGCAAGCTGGACGTCGGGCAATATGAGCGTGGCCAGCGGAGCAACCCTGGCCATGAACGTGGGCGGCTCCGGCGAGTTCGCCACAGGAGACGTCACCACAATCCTTACCAACCTCGGAGGACTCGGCGGCGCGGTGAATAGCAACGGCCTCCAGGCAGGTTCTATTCTCGCCTTCGACACCACCAACGCCAGCGGCGCGAACTTCACAGTCGGCAACATTATCACCGATTCCACCGGCACCGGAGGCGGCTCCATCGGCCTCACCAAGCTCGGCATCTGTACCCTCACCCTTACAGGCGCGAATACCTACACCGGCAACACCACGATCACGGCAGGCACCCTGGCGATCGGTGGCACGGGCACCCTCGGTAGCGGCGGCACCTACGCGGGCGCAATCTCCAACACCGGAACCTTCATTTACAACTCGTCCTCCGCCCAAACCCTCAGCGGAAATCTTAGCGGCGGCGGCGCCAGCTATATCCAGAACGGCAGCGGCAACCTCACCATCAGCGGCAACATCAGCGGCTCCGGCTCCATCACCCAGAACGCCACCGGCACTCTCACCCTCTCGGGCACCAATACACACACCGGCAACACCGCACTCACCGCAGGCACGCTCAAGCTGGCTAGTCAAAATGCGCTCCAGAGCAGCACCCTCATCATGGGAGGCGGAGCAACCGGAGCCTTGGTCTTTGATTCGTCGGTCGCCGGCAAGGCTTTCTCGATCGGCGGGCTCTCGGCCACCGCCGCCGGCACAGGCTACGATATTTCCCTGCTCAACAATGCAGGCTCCCCAGCCGCCATCGCCCTCACCGTCGGCGGCAACAATGCCACCACGACCTATGCGGGGAATCTGACCGGCACCGGCGGCTCCCTCACCAAAAACGGAACCGGCACGCTCACCCTCTCGGGCACGAATACCTATACCGGCAACACAACCCTCACCGCCGGCACGCTGAGTGTCGGCACCTCGGCCAATCTTGGGAATTCCGCTTCGAACCTCGTGTTCAACGGCGGCACGTTGCAGATCACCGGCACCACCCTGACGAGCATTTCCGGCATCGGACCCACCGTTTCGTTCACAGCCGCCAAGGCGGTCGGACTCGATATCAACAATGCAGCGAACACATTCACGGTGGATCAGGTGCTCAACCAAACAACCGGCGGCCTCACAAAATCGGGCGCTGGCACGGCAAGCCTGAACCAAACCAATACCTACACCGGCACGACGACGGTCAACGCGGGCACGCTGAGGTTGGATTTCTCGACTGCCTCACCCGCCACCAACATCATCAGCGCCTCCTCCGCTCTCACCCTCGGCGGCGGCACGCTGAACCTGCTTGGCAAAGCTTCGACCACCAACAGCCAGACGTTTGCCAGCACGACGCTCAATCCGGGAGCGAGCGCGATTTCCCTCTCGGCGAATGCCAGCTCCAACCCGCTGCTCCTCGCCCTCGGCACGATCACCCGCAACGTCGGCGCCACGGTTGACTTCACACAGCCGGCAGGAACGATCAGTGCAACCAACGGCTTTACGACTTCCAACGCCGGATTCCTCGGTGGCTGGGCGACCGTCGGCGGCACCGACTGGGCCGTCAATAACGGCACCAACATCGTCGCCTTGGGCAGCTACACCAACGACACATGGGGAGCCTCGAACAACACCACTGTCACCGGGGACAGCGCCCCCGCCTCCGGCAACACCACCAACAGCCTGCGCTTCAATAACGCCGGGGCCGCCACCGTCACCCTCGCAGGCACCAACACGATTACCTCGGGCGGCATCCTCGTCACGAGCAACGTCGCCAACAACCTTTCCACCATCACCGGCGGGAATCTCACGGGCGCCGCCTCCACAGACCTCGTCGTCATTCAAAATAATACCGGCAACGGACTCACGATCGCCTCGGCCATCGTGGACAACACTGGCGCCACCGGCCTTACCAAGTCGGGCACAGGCAACCTCACCCTCACGGGCTCCAATACCTACACCGGCAACACCACGATCAACACCGGCAACCTCACCATCGGCGGCGCGGGCTGGCTCGGCAACAGCACCGCCGGCACCTACGCAGGCACAATCGCCAACAACGGCTCGTTCACCTACAACTCGACCGCCAACCAAGCCCTCAACGGCATCATCAGCGGCTCCGGCACCATCGTCCAGAACGGCACCGGCAACCTCACGCTCAGCGGCGCCAACACCTACGCCGGCGGCACGACCCTCAACGCCGGTAGTACGCTCATCATGGCCAACAACTCCGCTCTCGGCACCGGCGCCCTCACCATCAACGGCGGCACGCTCTCTTCTAACGCGACCAGAACAATCACGAATGCCATGAACTGGAATGGCGACTTCACCTTTGGAACAAACAACTTCAACCAGTCCGTCGGCGCGGTGACCCTGGGTGGAAACCGCACGGTCACCCTTACCACCACGGCGATTTTTGCGGTCAACGGCAATATCACCGACAGCGGGAATGGCTATGGCGTAACTTATGTCAGCGCATCTGGGAATGCAAGCTCAAACGAAGTGCAGTTGGCCGGCACCAATACCTACTCAGGCAACACAACGATAAAAGACAACATTCTGCTTGAGATCAACAGCAGCGCGGCCATCGGCACGGGCACGCTTATTATGCAGTCCGCATTGGGCGGCGGCGTGAACCTGAGCAAAACGTTTGGCCCCACGGGGGTTGGAACCGGAGGTGTCAACTTGACCAACAAGATCGTGTTCGACTCAACCTCAAAGAACGGAAACATCACATCCTACTCCTCGTTCGCCAGCAACAGCCTCACCGGCGGCATCACGATCACCGGCTCTGGCAATCAGACTTTATCTTTGGTCAATAGCCAACTCGCTGGAAACTTCACCGTTTCCGGCGGCATCACTGCTGGCGCGGGCTATATGGGTAGTATTTGGCTCCGCGGTAACGCCAATACCGGGGACACCGGCTTCCTGAACGGAGCGGTGAATACTCCCGGTGCCTTTCTTCGCATGCAAGCCAACACCGGCGTCGGCAGTAACTGGACGCTGAATACCGCAGGCAGCAACTATCTTTATACGGAGTTCGACTCCACTGCCGGCAACATCAACCTGGCCGTCAACGATGCCCTCGCCACCAATGGTTATGTGACGTGGACCACTAATGCCACGACTGCCGCCCTGAATCTGGCGGGTTACGACCAGACCGTCGCAGGCCTCTCTTCGAACGCAACAACGCTGGGCGTCATCACAAACAACTCCAGCGCCGGCAACAATTTGAATGCCAAATCCACCCTCACCCTATCCGGTTTTTCCGCCAACCGCTCCTTCAGCGGCAATATCACCGACGGCACCAATGGCGCTGTCGCGCTCGTGATGAATAACAGCAACGCCACATATACCACCCAGACCATCGCCGGCACCAACACCTACACCGGCAACACAACCCTCACCGCCGGCACGCTGAGTGTCGGCACCTCGGCCAACCTTGGCGGTTCGGCCTCGAACCTCGTGTTCAACGGCGGCACATTGCAGATCACCGGCACCACCCTCACAAACTTTTCCACCATCGGCCACACCGTTTCGTTCACTGCCGGCCAGCTCGTCGGGCTGGATATTAACTCCTCCGCCAACACGTTCACTGTGGATCAGGTGCTGAACCAGACGACCGGCGGCTTCACAAAGCTCGGAGCTGGCACGGTGATCCTGAACCAAACCAACACCTACACCGGCAACACCACGATCAGCGCAGGCAACCTCACCATCGGCGGCGCGGGTAGCCTCGGCAGCGGCTCCTACGCGGGCGCGATCGCCAACACCGGCAATTTCATTTACAACTCGTCCGCTTCCGCCCAGTCGCTGACTGGCAACATCAGCGGCACCGGCACCCTCACCCAGAACGGCACGGGCACCACCCTCACCCTCTCGGGCACAAATACCTACACCGGCGCGACTGCCGTCAGCGCGGGTATCCTCAAGGCGGGCGTGGCTTCGGTGGCCAATACGAGCGGGGCCTTCGGCAATAACTCCGCGATCACGATGGCGAATACCGCTGGTGCCACCCTCGACATCACCGGTTTCAATACGCAGATCGGCTCCCTCACCGGGGGCGGCGCCGCCGGCGGCAACGTGACCCTTGGAAACGCAACCCTCACGGTCGGCGGTGACAACTCCAGCCCGGCGGCCTACGCGGGCGGGATCTCTGGTGCGGGCGGCGCGCTGTCCAAGATCGGCACCGGCAACCTCACCCTCTCGGGCACAAATACCTACACTGGCAACACGACGGTCAAGGCCGGCACGCTCTCGATCAACACCGTCGCGGCGTCCGGTTCCGCCCAAGCCCTCGGCCAAGGCACCGCCGTCAATCTCGGCGCCGCCGGCACCTCCTCGGGCACGTTGCTCTACACCGGCGGCACGGGCACGTTCGGCCAGAATATCAACGCGCTGGGCAATGGCGCGGATACCATCCAGAATACCGGCGGCAGCCTCCTCACACTCAATGGCACGATCACCAAGAATGGCACCGTATTGACCCTCAAGGGCGGCAGCGGCGGCATCAACGTGACACAGGCGATCGTAGGAACTGCCTCCAGCTCCGACCTCGTCATCAGCGGCGGCAACACCACCCTCAGCGCGGCCAATACCTACAACGGCCCGACCTCGGTGATCGGCGGCGGCAATCTCACCCTCGGCATCAACAACGCCATCCCGTCCAACTCGGCCCTCACCCTCGGCAATGCCACCACCACCGGCACGCTGAACATGGGCGCCTACACCAACAGCATCGGCAGCCTCGCCTTCGGCTCGGCCGGCGGCACCCTCGCCATGGCGGCCAACCAGACATCAACCGCCCAACTCAACGCCACCGGCAATCTCACCCTCGGCTCGAACAATACCATCAACCTCACCGGCATGAGCAATACGCTCGGCCTCTATAAATTGGTCGTCGGCAGCGGACTCACCGGCACCTTCAACACCGTCACCGGCTTGGAGCCCGCCTACAAACTGGTCTACACCTCCACCGAACTCGACGCCCAACACAAGGCCGCCCAAACCTTCGCTTTCACCTCTCCCGCAAGCACCCTCCGCGCCTTGGTCAATACCACTGTCTCCCTCAACGGAACATTGACCAACTCCGCACCGAGTGGCTCGGCTGCTCTGGCCGCCGCCCTCACTTCCACCGGCAATCTTTCGGTGACCAGCTTGAATTCGAGCACGGGCTCCACGGTCGTAGTCGGCACCCCATCCACCATCACCGGCAACATCTCGACCGGTGCCTCGACAGGCACTTTCGCCTGGCAGGTCACGAATACGGATGCCAACGCCGTCACTTCCCCGGCGACCATCGGCGGCTCGATCAATGCGGTCAACCAACGCAGCTTCAGCGTGGGCACGCCGACGATTGCCCTGGGTCGGTTCCTGATCAACACGACACCGACAGGCACGACGGCAATCACCAGCTCGGGACTCAACGCGGTGACGGCCAACGCAACGCTGGGCAGCTTCAGCGGCAATGGGACCAACGGACTCACCCTGACCACATCGGATGCGACAGCGTTCAACGGCGCATCCTCTTCGCAAACGGCGAACTACACAATCGGCGGCTCGATCACGTCGGCGGGCGCACTCAGCGGCGCAAGCTTCAGCTCGCCCGTGACGGCGGAACTCGGCTCGATCTCGAACGTGACAGTCAACGTCACAGGCTCGGCGGTTGCCAGCCGCACGGTCAACAACCCGAGTTCGACCAGCTTGGGTAACTACCATGTGGGAGATGCGGTGAGTGTTACCTCCAACGCGTTTGGATACAGCTACGGCACGGGAGGCAATGGCACTCATGCCACGACGGAAGATACCACCGTGCAGACATACGGCGGGAGTGCGGACGCCAACGGCATCACCCTGGGCGGATTGTCCAACTTCATTAACACTGCCAGCACCTTTACCAGAACCTTCACCGGCACTGCGGCGTTTGCTTCCACCAGTGGAAGCTTCAACCTCACGGTCAACCCCGAACTTTCGAGTGCCACCAGCGTTACGGCAAACTACACAATCGGCGTCTATAACCTCGCGGCGGCCGCAACCACCCAGACGGCAAACGTCGGCGCCTACCACGTGGGCCTCGGCAAAACCATCGTGTTGACCCTCAACAACACGGCCCCGACAAACGCGACCTACACGGAAACCCTGCAAACCAACGGGTTCAGCGGCATAACCACAAACTTCACCGCAACCGGCTCGGCCAGCGGCATCATCGGCGGCGGCAGCGGCAACGGCACCCTCTCGGTCGGCGTGGGCACGAGCCTCGGCGCGGGCGCACACAGCGGCAACGCGACGCTGGCCCTGCAATCCAACCAGGTCAACACCAGCGGCCTCGGCACAACAAACATCGGCAACCAAACAATCACGATCACCGGCACCGGCTATAACCTCGCCACCGCCAACGCGATCATCTCGCCGGTCGCCCTCGGCACCATCCACGTGGGCGACACGTTCACCTCCTCGGCCCTCTCGATCCAGAACACGGCGGCCTCGGGCAACTACACGGAAGGTCTCGATGCCACAAAAGGTGCCGTAACCGGCAACGCAAGCGTCAGCGGCTCAAACATCAGCAACCTCGCGGGAAATGCAACCAGCACTACGATCAGCGTCGGACTCGACGCCTCAACCGCCGGTGCCAAGACCGGCACGGTTCTCATCGCCCTCACCTCGAATGGCACGGTCAGCGGCCTCGCCAACACGGCCCTCGCCAACCAGACAATCACTCTCAACGGCGATGTCTTCAACGGCACGGGCGTCTGGACGCAAACCACCGGCACCAGCGGCTCATGGGCCACGGCGGCGAACTGGACGGACGCCAACGGCATCCACGCCGCACCGGGCACGTTCTCGGGCTTCGACAGCGTGGACACCGCAACCTTCAACGGCACGGGCACGACCGCCACGATCAATCTCGACGGCACCACGCCGAGCCTCAAAGCCCTGAACTTCTCCGGCGGCACCACCTACACGATCGCCAAGGGCACCGGCGGCTCGCTCCAGTTCAAGAGCGATACCGGTAACGCCACCCTCACGGCGGGCAGCACCGGCCACACGATCAGTGCCGATGTCATCCTCGCCAGCAACCTGAGCGCAAACGTGACCACTAGCGGCAACACACTCACCGTCTCGGGCAACATCAGCGAAAGTGGAGGCGCAAAATCCCTCACCAAAACCGGCGCGGGCACGCTTACCCTCACCGGAAATAACACGTATTCCGGCAACACGACAATCGCCGCCGGCACGCTCTCGGTCAACAACGTGGCGACGGGCTCGACCGGGCAAGCGCTCGGCACGGGCACCGTCCTCGATCTCGGTGTCGTCTCCACCTCCTCGGGCACGTTGCTCTACACCGGCGGCTCCTCCACGTTCGGCAAGAGCATCAACGCGCTGGGCAACGGCGGGGATACCATCCAGAACACCGGCTCAGGCACACTCACCCTCAACGGCACGATCACCAACACCGGCACAACCTTGACCCTCAAAGGCACCCACGGCATCACGGTCTCGGGCACCGGAACGATCACAGGCTCGGGCGGCAACCTCATCATCGACGGCGGCACCACGACGCTCGGTTCGTCCAACACCTACAACGGCTCGACCTCCATCGTCAACGGTGCCACGCTCAACGCAAACGTCGCCAACGCCCTCCCGACATCCAACGGACGCTCGGCCGTCCTCATGGATCAAACCGGCACCGGCAGCTCGACCCTCGCCCTCGGAGCCGACCAATCCATCGCCTCGCTCACCGGCAATGCGTCGTCCACGGTCAACCTCGGCAGCAACCAACTCACCGTCGGGGCCTCCTCGGGCAGCACAACCTACGCCGGATCCATCCACGGCGTCGGCGGCTCGCTCAAAAAAGATGACGCCTCCACGTTCCTGCTCGCGGGCACGAACGACTACAGCGGGCCGACCTACGTCTCGTCGGGCACATTGATCATCGCCTCAACCGGCAGTATCACCAGCTCGGCAAACGTCACCGGCGGCACGCTCACCGTCAACTACGGCGGAACCGCCGGCGCGATCAGCCTCAACGGCGGCTACGCCAACATCAACGGCTCGGCGGGCACGGTCGCGGTCAACAGCGGCGGCACACTCACCGGCAGCGGCTCGGCGGGAGCAGTCACCGTCGCCAGCGGCGGCATCCTCGCCCCCGGAAACGCCGGCAGCACCGCGTTCACCGTCTCGTCCCTCGCCCTCGAATCGGGCAGCACGACAAAGATGGTCATCTCCAACGCGACAACCTACGACAGAATCGCAATCAACGGAGCCCTCGCCCTCGTCGGCAACCTGACGCTGGATATCAATTCCTATCTGGACAGCTACACCACCACGGCCACCCTGTTCAGCGGCTTCACAAGCCTCACCGGCAACTTCGACTCGGTCACGTCAAACGGCACCTACACCGTCTACAACGGCACATGGAGCCAAGTCGCCGGCCACCCGAACCTCTGGACATGGAACACCGGACCCTCTGGCATTGGCACTAACCCCCTTGATCCCCAGTTGCTCACATTCAACACGGTTACCGGCCAGCTCACCGTCGTCCCCGAACCCCAAACCTGGGTGCTCGTCGGCATCGGCATCACCTTCATGCTCTACCGCCGCCGCTTCGGCCGCATGAGCAGTGCCCGCCCCCCCCGCGACGACGAAGAATAAACGTAGGATCAACGTAGAACCAACGTAGAACCGGCATCCTGCCGGTTATCGAAAAACCCCGGTAGGGACGGCTCGCCGAGCCGTCCGACTTATCATCCACAGATTCCCGCAGATTAAACCTGCCTGCCGACAGGCAGGAATATTCTCCCTATCAGTCACTTAAACTAGGAACAGGCTCACCACGCCTGCCTGCCGGCAGGCAGGGAGAGCACGGAGTGAAGAGGGAAAAGGACAGCTTGATTATTTGTCTTCCCCCCTCTTCTCTGCGAAAATCCGCGCAATCTGCGGATAAAAAAAAGAAAAACCATCCACAGATTTCACAGATTCCCGCAGATTAAACCTGCCTGCCGACA
>Ga0118677_10012145_pt1 | contig 12713 bp, 12 predicted proteins | sample AliMusrvi5mmetaG_FD_86154 | JGI IMG/M metagenome (GOLD analysis project Ga0118677, IMG submission 86154)
ACCACGTCAGGGGGGCCCGATTTCCTTGCGCTGCCGGACAATCTCGCGAAAGAGCCAGGCGCGCGCGTAAGCCCAGTCGCGTTTGGCGGTGCGCTCGGATAACCCCAACGCGGCCCCGGCCTCTTCCATGGTAAAGCCGGCGAAATAGCGCAGTTTTACTAACTCGGCCTTGCGTGCGTCATGGGCCGCCAGGGCATTCAAGGCCTCGTCCACCTGCACTAATTCGTCATCCGGCGCCCCGCCGGCGATGGCCAGGTCATCCGGGGCCGATTCCGTGCGGTGCCAGACGCCACCGTGCCGGGCGGCGAGTTTGCGCCGGGCATTCTCGATGAGGATACGCCGCATGGCCTCAGCCGCGGCAGCCAAGAAATGCTGTTGATTGGCCCAACCTTGGCCGGCGTCTCGTTCCAGGCGCAACCAGGCTTCATGCACCAGCGCGGTCGCTTGAAGCGTCTGCCCGGAACGCTCGCGGGCCAATTTTCCGGCGGCCAAGTGGCGCAGTTGCTCATAAACGAGCGGCAACAGGTCCTTGGCATGGCCTCCGCCTGGGGCCGGCGCGAGAGCACCCCCGACACCAGATTGTCCGTACTGAGCATGTGGTGGCTCATCTTGACCCAGATTACGGCCACCGTTTTCCTGTGCCCCAAGCGCCGCTTCTCCCGGGCGGAGCAGAGGTTGGTCGCCAGGACTCGGAGTATTGCCCATGTGGGGGATTCTGGCACATGAACCAACGAACTGGAAATCGAAAATATGTTGCTGGTCATCGAGAATCCTGACGGCGGGGGTGCTTGGCACCGATTCCCCTCATAAGATCGACAAGGTCGCTGACCGACATCCAGACCATTACGGCGAGGCTGACGCACTCGGTCATCTAGACCCGCTTGCGCCTTCCATCAGGCTCGGCTGCGTTTGTGGATTGATGTTCCGCACCAGTCGGTTAATGCTCAGGCGACAAGACGAAGTATGAACACGCGCCCGGGATGCGGCGAAATCCAGGAGGTCGTGGCAGGTGGCGACTGGGAAACGCTCAAGGCGCTGCTCAAGGGCGATCCTGATTTGGTTTTCATCAGAGACACCAACGGGATGACTCTATTGCGCTTGGCGGCGATGAAGGGCCGCAAGGACGTGGTGGAACTGCTGCTGGCCAACCAGGCCGAGCTCAATGCCAGGAATGAAAACGGCGCCACGCCCTTGCACATGGCGTTAGTTGAGGGGCACCAAGACGTGGCGGAATTGCTTCGCGAGCACGGCGGTCACGAATGACCTGCACGAGGGGGCCGCATTTGTAACCCACCACGGTAGAACTACGTTGGTGACTTACCATCCAGCCTTTGGTCCCCAGCGCCGGGCGAGCGCTTGTGGAAGCCCCAGTACGGCAAATCCCAAGGTAGCAAAGCCCGGTCCATCGTGAGCGTGAAAGGAGCGCTCAGGAAGCCGCATACCTATTTGGATGCATCGTCGAAAAGCCCATAGTCCTTGGGGCTGTACCCGAATATTCGAATCATCCTGGTTCCCTTCTCGTAATCCAAACCAATCCGCCTGAGCAGGTCTTCGATCCAGCCTGAATGATCGACTACGGTGATTCGGGGTGGCAACCGCCGTTCCTTGGTCTCTTGTTGAAACGCGATATCCAGCCACTCCACCTGCGTCATCGGGGAGGGGGGGTAAAACCACTCCGCATCCCAATAGGACGCTGGGCAGTCGATGCATTTGACTCGGTAACTCGGCGTCCAGCCCTCCCGAGCACGCATCGCCGAGAGGAATTCGTTCCACTTGGTTGTGTTGGCCAGACCACACAACCCGCGGCGCCCAACCAAACGTCGAAACTTCGGCTGCTCGGACGCGCCCTTCTTGCCGCGTTTGTATCGGTCCTCGATCTCTTTCTGCTTTTTCGCCCCAGCAATGTTCCAGTGCATCACGTGGTTGATCTCATCGATGGCATCCTGAGCGGTTGTGGCTACGAAGCTGTCGGCATCCTTAAGGCCGCGCAGAAGCACAGGTCTTACGACGTTCTTCTCCACCTGTCTGCGGAAGAGGGCGGCGTAGGAGAGACCTCGTAAGGCGTTGCCTCGAACAAACGGATCGCTGTGCTCGGAGACCCGCACGCAGACGTCCTGGATAAACCGCCAGTTCTCGTGCTGGAACCCCAGGTGAATGAGCAATTTCCGCAAGCGCTCGACGTCGTTTCGAGCGATGGCCTCCATGACTTCGCGGTCGCTGGCCGCTTCCGGGTTACGATAAACACGTCTTCCCATAAAAGGTCGCCGACCAAGTTGGTTAAAACAGGCTCCGAACACCAGCACGGAAGTTGTCGGCCGTGGGTAGGCCAGTGAGCGGCGAATGTGCCATGGCGTTGACCCGGTCGGTCTGCACCCCGCCGGGCCTGACCCGAAGGTCACGCCCGGATCGCCGTTCTCCGGTGGCGTCAAGGCAAGCCCGAGGGCAGAAGACTTATCGTCAGATTATTGTCCGCCGGGGGCAGGTCCGTAAAGAAGGAGGTCAACGTGTTCGCCATCATGAGCGACATGGGGTCCCCCAGGCTGCGCAAATAGGCGACGATCCCCTGCGTCTGAGGTGACAGCGGCCTCGATCCCTCGTCTCCCTGATAGTGCGAGGCGAGCCCTTCCGCCATCGCCGGGGCCAGAAATTGCGCCGTGGCCAACGGCAGATTGTAGGGCGGATCCATGAGCATGTAGGTGGCGAGGTCGATCAAGCCGGCGTAGAGGTAAATAGAGGTGTCAACCTGCCTTGGTCTATTGCCACCCAGCTTCGTTGCTCGCTCGTTACAGATCCAAAGGATATGCGCCTCGCTCGCGTCTCGCTGGGCGGCCATATCCCGGCGGCATCTTGCCACCTGTATTTCTTGCCGCCGCCTTACCACCATGAACTAGTCCACTGCGGGTGAACCCGGTCCCCGGGAGTTGGTTCATGCCCAGCACCGGAATCGAATGAGGAAGAGTCGATGCCACATGTCGGCGCTCTACCTCGCGGACGACGTGGCCGCGTCCGGGTCGCACTTGAGGCGGTATTCATGCGGCGGCAGGCCGAATTGGCGGTGGAACGCGGCAATGAAATGGCTGGCCGTTTTGAAGCCCAACAGCAGACTGACCTCTTTCACGGACATGACGCGATCCACCAGCAGGTCGCGGCCATACTCGAGCAGTATCCGATTGTAGAAACTGGCCGGCGTGGCATGCGTGGCGGCGAGAAACAACCGGCTGAACCGTTCCTCGCTGCTCCCCAGGAACCGGCAGAGGTGTTCCAGGCGAAACTGATCCTTGCGGCACCAGCGCATGAATTCGTACGCGCGCACGAAGTCCCGCCGAGGAAGCCGCGGATTGAAGTCCACTTCGCACTTCTCCACGTGGGCCCGCGGCCAGGCGCGCAGGGTCTCGACCAAGACGCGCAAAGCCAGGCCCTCGACGACGATTTCATGTCCCAGGGCTCGATCTCGCAATTCCTTGGCGAGGTCCACCGCGCAGGCCTGGAGGACCCGGTCCTGGAGCTTGCCCAGGAAGATCGGCATGGTCTGGCGGCTCACCGGCGGCAGCCGAAAGCCCCGCAGAAAATGCGCGAGGCAGCGTTGATCCACCGTGACACAGATCGCTTCGCAGGGCTTGCCATCGCGCAGATAGGCGCTGGCGTGTTCGACGCCGAAATTCCCCATCATGGCCTCCCCCGGCCCAATGGCGCAGGTCTGGCCCAACTGGGTCTTTCGCACCGTCCCGGCCAGGCCGAGCACGATGACGTATTCGGAGTGGGTGTGGGGGTGGTAGGTCACATCGTCGCCCGGGCGGAAGTACTGGACACAAAGTTGGCCGTCCGGGGGCGACCAAAAACGGCACTCTGCGTCCGTTGGGTCCGTCTCGCGCTTCAGGCCGGTGGGATCCAGATGGGTAAGCAGTGACTCCGTGGGCTCGGGAACGCCCCGCCGGATCGGGTTTGGTTCTATGTCGCTCATAACCAGGGTTGGTCCCCTAGTGTTAACCGGGCACCCAACGGCGCGCAATTGCTTTTTGGGGTAGGCGGCCTGATCCGGCTCAGAACTTCCGCGACCATTCGCAGGGCCAGCGCTCGACTACCACCTTGGTTTGCGTAAAGAACTCGATGGCATGGCGTCCTTGACCGTGGAGGTCGCCAAAGAAACTCTCCTTGGCCCCGCTAAACGGAAAGAACGCCATGGGCGCGGCCACACCGACATTGACTCCGATATTGCCGGCCTCAACGTGATGGCGGAACTCCCGCGCGCTGGTGCCGCTGCCAGTGAACACAGAGGCCATGTTTCCGTAGCGCCCCCGGTTGATGATGGCAATGGCCTCATCGAGGGTCGTGACTTGCATCAGGCCCAGCACGGGTCCGAAAACCTCGGTGCTCGCCAACGCATGGCTGGGGAGCAGGTTGTCCAGCACCGTAGGCCGGAGGAAGAAGCCCGATTCGCCACCAGGAATCTTCGGCGCCCGGCCGTCCACCAGCGGCTTGGCGCCCTGGTCGATCGCCTGCTGAATCAGTTGCTCGATGCGGCCCTTGCTCGGCGCGGAGATCACCGGTCCCATCTGCACCGACGCTTCCAGGCCGCTCCCCACGATCCGCGTCGCGGCGGCTTCGGTGATGGCGTCGGTGAACCAACGTCGCGCCTCGCCCACGGTGATGACCAGCGAGGCCGCCAGGCACCGTTGCCCGGCGCAGCCAAACGCGCTGTCCGCGGTGATGCGCGCGGTCATCTCGGGTTCCGCGTCCGGGAGCACCACCAACGGGTTCTTTGCGCCGCCCTGGCATTGAGCCCGCTTGCCGTTGGCCGCGGCTCGGGCATAGACGTATCTCGCCACCGCGGTAGAGCCGACACAACTGATCGCCCGGACGTCCGGATGGGCCAGCAACGCGTCCACGGCGCCGGCCGGCGGCAGCGTCTCGGAGTCGCGCAGGTCCGCGCGCGCCAGCGCCGCCGCGGTAGGCAGAACCGCTTGCGGAAACCGTTGGCTCAGGCGCGCCACTGCCTCGCTGTCCGGCTCGCGCAGCACTTGCAACACGTCGTCCAGGGTGGCGTGCCACGGCGGCGGCGGCGCCAGCGCAGCCCGCGGACCCGCCACCAGCGCCAGCACGAGCGGCTGGCCATTGCGGCCAACGGGCACCGCGAGGTCCAGGCTGTGCGCGCCAGGCGACAGGTCCAGCCACGTCTCGGCCCGCGTGTCGGCATCGCCTGGCGCCACGCGCCCGGCATGTCGGGGTACCAGCAGGTGAACTGCGCCTTGGCGGAAACGACCTTGCCGAGCCGGCCCGACCGGATCGTGTCGCGGATCACCGTGTGCCAGCTGCCGAAGCGCATCATCAGGCCGCAGGCGGCGGGGAGCCCGGCGGCGTCGGCGGCATCGGCGATCTTCTTCGCCGTGGCCGCGTCGAGCGCGAGGGGCTTCTCGATCAGGAAGGGCTTCTTCGCCGCGATGCAGGCGAAGGCCTGGCGGGCGTGGTAGGCGACGGGCGACGCGATGTAGACCGCCTCGACGTCCGGGTCGGAAATCAGGGCGTCCTCGGTGGTGTAGGCCGACTTGCAGCCATACTTGGCGCGGATCTTCTCGGCGAGCGCCGCGTCGATCTCCATGACGGCGGCGAGCTCGGAGTGCGCGGACGAGACGAGGCCGGGGATGGAACGGCGGTCGGCGATGCCGGCGGCGCCCAGGACGCCCCAACGGATCTTCTTCATGACGGCTACCTCCTTAATTCGCTTCAGGGACGAGCGGGCCGGCGAGGTCTTCCAGGAAGAAGAGCTTGCCGGGCAGGGTGGGCATGAACGTCGACGGGATCCACATGTCGGGGCCGTAGCGGAGGGTCATCCAGAAGGACAGGCCCTGCCACTGCATGCCGCGTCCGAGCACGCCGTCCGCGCCGCCGATGATCCGGTCCGACTGCAGGAACAGCCCGGGCCCGATCGTGTTCGCGCGGCAGGGGACGAGCGTCGTGCGGCTCTTGAACGAGGTGATCGCGTTCTGTTCGATCGTGAGCGGGTGCAACTGCGCGCCGATGCGGTGCGTCTGCTTCTTCCACTCCTCGACCGTCGCGAACTCGGCGGCGAAGTGCGGCTCCCAGAAGGCGATGTGGCACATGCGGCCGATGCCGAACACGGTCACGAGCCGCGCGCCCTTGCGCTTGAGTTCGGCGATCTTGGAGGCGTAGGTCGGGAGGTTCTCCTTGGTCGCGAAGTTGCGGTGCGACGCGGGCACGGTCAGCGGGCCCAGGGGGCCGTAGAAGGCGCCGAGCATGGCGTTCTGGAAGCCGGCCGGGTCCTCGGGGGGCAGCGTGTTGCCGAAGCCGTCCGCCCACTCGTCCATGTTGAAGCCCCAGACGTGGTCGCAGGAGACGTTCCACTCGGTCAGGAAGTAGACGGCCCAGCGGTACATGCCCATCGGGCCGACCGGCAGGATCATGGCAAGTTCGACGCCGTCCTCGCGGGCCTTGCGGATGGTGTGGGCGATCTCGTGGCCCATCATCATGTCGAAGTCGGCGAGCGTGGCGCACGGGACGGGGCGGAAGTCCTCGTTCCAGTGCTTCTGCCGGGTCAGGACCTCGGACGCGGGCGTCGATGCGCAGGCGTCGATCCGGGCCATGTCCCAGCCCTTCGGGTAGAACCCCTCCAGCAGGGATCCCTTGACGGTGCTCATGAAGTCCATCGTTTCGTCTCCTCCTCTAGTTCTTCTACGGCAGCAGCCGCTTCGTGGACAGTCTCGGCCAGGCGGGGGAGGCCCGGAATCCTTCGGCGTACGCGACGCCGCTCTGCAGGCCGCGGAAACGGGTGCAGGTGCGCACGAACTCGAGGAAGTCGATGCCGTCGTGCTCCTTCATCCAGTCGATCTGGCTGTGGTGCTCGGCGAGCCCCGCGATCTTGAGGTCGACGGTGTCGGAGACGTCGACGTACTGCTCCGGGAGGAATCCGACGCCCGCGAGCGTGTCCATGTAGAACAGCGGCGCGATGCCGGCCGTGCCCTTCGTCGGCGTCTCGTAGAAGGGGACGCTCGCCGAGAAGCTGCCGTCGAAGACCAGCTGCGACACCTCGCAGTGGTCCTGCATGTAGTCGTTCGGGTCGTGGGTGATGATCACGTCGGGCTGCGCGCGGCGGACGAGGTCGACCATCAGGCGCAGCAGCGCGGCGTCCTTGGCGCGGACCTCGAGGTCGCCGACGTCGAGCGTGACGACGTCCTTCACGCCGATCCGCGCCGCGGCCTCCTTCGCCTCGCCGATGCGAATGCGGCGGAGTTTCTCCGGGTGGATCACGGCGTGGCCGAGGTTGCCGTTGGCGACGTGGCAGATCGAGACCCGGGCGCCTTCCCGGACGTACCGGGCGAGCGTGCCGAAGCACGCGATCTCGAGGTCGTCCGGGTGGCAGCCGACGGCGAGCACTTTCATGGGCATCTACCTCCTGGAGTCCATTCTACCCTCTTTTGGCGGTTCCGAACGCGAGCAGCCGCTCGAGATTTCCCGAATCGATCTTCTCGCGGACGTCGGCGGGGAGCGGGAGCGAGTCGAGGAAATCCTGCAGGTCGGAGTTGAAGTCGTCGCGGCCGAACAGGATGCGGTCCTGGTACTTGAGCAGGAACTCGAGGGCGAAGACCGGGTCGCGCGTCAGGGCGTTGCAGCCCGAGCCGCCGGACGTGTCGCAGTAGAGGTTCGGATACCGGTCGAGCAGCTGCACGATCCGGCCGCCCGGCACGACCCTGCCGGACGGATAGGCGACCTTGTCGAACTGGTCGTCGCCCGAGATGTGGGCCCAGAAGCCGGGCGCGTGGCCGATGAAGACCGTGTCGGGACAGGCCGCGACGGCGCGCGCGAACGGCTCGATGCCACCGCCGTACCACCAGTTGGGCCGGGGGAAGCCGTAGGAGTTCGGGAACTCGTAGTCGATGTGGACCAGGACGGGGAGGCCGAGTTCGCCGGCCACGCGGTACATGCGGAGGGCGTCGAGGTCGTCGTACATCATGCGGAGCTTGAGCTCGCCGCACAGCTGCACGCCGTAGATCGCGGTCATCGCGCGGAGGCGCTCGCAGGCGTCGGGCTTCCGCGGGTCGGGCGCGTAGCCCAGGAGGAAACGGTCGGGGGCGCGCTCGACGTAGGAGAGGCAGCGCGAGAAGGGGATCGGGCCCTCGGGACCGTAGGCGAAGTAGCGCGCGGAATCCGGATCGTACTCGTCGACGTTGCACTCCCAGCTGAGGACGAAGGACTTGTCGATGTGGTTCCGGTCGAGGTCGGCGATGAACTTCTTCAGGTCGTGGCCGTGCCAGTCGGGGTGGTTGTGGCAGTCGATGCGCATGGTCCGGTCCTCCCTAGTAGCCGAGGAGCGGCACGGCCTGGCCGGACGCGAGCGACGCGAGGATCGCGTCGAGCATCTCGATCGGGGCGTACAGCTCCTGGGCGGTGTCGTCGGTGCGGCCGGAGCGCATCGCCTGCGCGAAGTGCTCGAATTCGTACCGGTAGAGGTCGGTCAGGTCGATCTCGCGGATCCAGGTGCCCTTTTCGCCGTGCATCACGACGTGGTACTCCTGGGCGCCGGGGATGAAGTCGAGCGTGACCTGGTAGTCCTCGTAGCGGACGATCGCCGTGACGCAGCCGCCGGTGGCGGACGCGAGCACGGACTTCGGGCGGCAACCGAAGATCTTCAGGGCCATCTCGACGAGGTGCGGTCCGTAGAAGTACAGGCCGCCGTACTCGTTCTCGAGCGTGGCCGGGAAGTCGATCGTGGCGGTGCGCAGCTTGCCGATCCGCGTGTCGCCGTCTGCGGCGCGCTTGGCCTGCAGGACGTCGGGGATGAACTTGAGGCTCGACCCGCCGGTGAGGGGAAGCCCCTTCGCGGCGGCCGCGTCGATCAGGGCGGAGCCGCACAGCCCTGCCGGCTTGGCGTTCCCGATGACGTTGATACGCAAGTCCCCGTCGATCAGCACCTTCTCGATGGCCCCGGTCGTGGCCAGCATGCCATTGCTGTTGATGCTGGTTATGTTATAGCTTGCAGAAGGAACACCATTGGTACTGGAATTCAGAAGCATTCCGGTTGGAATGTCACTGCAAACAGTTTTTGTCTGATTGCTTACTGACGGTGCCGGATTGATGGTAACAACAACTGATTTTGAAGAGTTGATACATGAATCAGCTTTTGCGGTGATATCATACGTGACCTGTGATGGAAAAGAAGATGTATTGGTTATGATCTGGTTGATAGTATTTCCGGAACCGGAAGCTGTAAAGGTTGTCCCTGTTCCCGAAGTCAGAGTGGCATTCCAGTAAAACTGAGTTCCGGTAATATTACTGCTGAGTGAAATATTGGTTGCAGTTCCCGTGCAAATGGTCTGGGTTAGGGAAACCGGATTTACTGTCACAGTAATAACCTGATTCAGCATGATGGTGATACTATGGGTATTGCTGCAGCCGGTAGCCGGATCAGACTCTACAAGAATATAAGTCGTAGTATCTGCAGGAGTTACAAGCGGACTTGGACTGGTGGAAGTAAAACCTGTTGGCACTGAAGTCCAGCTGTAAAGGTTGCCCATGACTCCGGCTCTGCCAATGTGCATGCTTGCGCCCTCACATATAACGGCGTTTGGACCGGTATAGGCAACCGGAAGCGGATGCACTGTTACACTTAATTGACCGTAACCGCCATTTCCACATCCGTTTGATGGAGTCACCGTGATATTGCCTGAGCTTATGCCGGCGTTGACTACCACTGTATTCGATCCTTGTCCGCTGATGATTAACCAGCCGGATGGAAACAACCATGTGTAAGTGACACCGGGACTATTAATAACTGAATAGGTCTGAGAGGAGTTTTCACAAATGGTGGTATTGCCACTGACAATGCCTGCATTCGCCGGCAACGGGCTTACTGTAATGGACAGGGAGGAAACCGGCCCATTGCCGCAGGAGTTCGAAGGGATCACCTGGATTGTTCCAGATTGAGCTCCTACCAGTACCGAAATTGAATTTGTACCTTGTCCTGAAAGAATGGTCCAGTCAGCAGGAATGCTCCAGGTATAAATTACTCCGATGGTAGAGACCACTGAATAAGTTTGTGTAGAGTTTTGACAAGGCAATACAGGACCAGCGACTGAACCTGACTGAGCCGGGACCGAGGACTGAACTTCCACTGCTAATGACCTGGAAGGGCCGGTTCCGCAGGAATTTGAAGGAGTAACCGAAACAGTACCGGACAAATTTCCTGACATCACCACAATACTGTTTGTCCCCTGACCTGAAACGATAGTCCAGTCTGCCGGAACAATCCAAGAATAAGTGACATTTGAAACATTATTAACACTATAGGTTTGCGTTGTTGTTTTACAGATAGTGCTATTCCCCGAAACAGGTGAAGGCTGTGCCGGAGCGGCGGACAGGGAAATTACTGACAAAACTCTGGAAGGACCTCCTCCACAGGTATTTGAGGGACTTACAATAATGTTCCCGGGTCCTGCACCAACAACTACACTCACGGCGTTTGCTCCCTGCCCGCTGATGATAGTCCATCCTGTTGGCACACTCCAGTTATAAAATACACCCGGCACATTAATTACATTGTAGACTACTGTATCTCCCTGACATGGCGAAATATTTCCGCTGATCACGGAAGGCTGGGGCGGAGCAGCAGGCTGAATGGAAACTGCAAGCGACTGAACAGGTCCTGAACCACAGATATTAGAAGGTGTTACTATGACATTTCCGGATGTTGCGCTGACGTTAACGGTAATGAGTGTTGTGCCTTGTCCTGATAAAATGGACCAACCTGCCGGAACAACCCAGGTCAGCGAATATCCGTTAGGATTTGTTGTGCTGTAAACCTGTGTTGAAAAGCGGCAGGCAAGAGTATTCCCGGTAATTTGGGAAGTCTGTGTAGGAAGAGCTATAACGGTAACAGGCATTGAAATAGAAGGCCCAATACCGCATGAATTGGATGTTGATACCTGGACACTTCCTGAAAGTGTTCCAACTGTTACTGTAACAGCGTTAGTTCCCTGCCCTGAGGTGATTGTCCAATCTGCCGGGAAAGTCCAGGCATAGGTTACGCCGGGTACATTTGATACGCTGAATATCATGTAATTTCCGGTACAAACACTTGAGCTGCCTGAAATTGAACCAGGGTTGGCCGGTATCGTAAGCACAACTGCTGCATGAACCGAAGACACGCCATTACCGCAAATATTTGACGGAGTCACTGTAACATTCCCGGAGTTAGCACCAACCGTAACCACCATGGCGTTCGTTCCCTGTCCTGACAGGATACTCCAGCCTGCCGGCACACTCCATGCATAACTAATTCCGGCAACAACCGGAACACTGTAGTTTTGTGTGGAGCCGGTGCAAGGAGCAACTGATCCGGTAATTGCCCCTGGTTGTGACGGAATATTCGATATGGTTACTGCCAGGACTGAAGTGGTCCCGTTTCCACAAACATTTGAAGGGGTTACAGAAATATTTCCGGAAGAGGCTCCGACCGTTACAATAATGCTGTTCGTTGTACCGCCCCCGGTTTGAGTCCATCCGCCGGGCAGAGACCAGGTATAGGTAATACCTGCTGTATTTGTTACACTGTAAGTCAGAGAAGTCCCCTGACAGCAAATTGAATTCCCTGTAATCGGACCCGGGTTGGCCGGAATTGTTATTACGGTAGCGGCCAGAATGGAAGCACTACCGTTCCCGCAAATATTGGATGGAGTCACGGTAATATTACCTGAAGCAGCACCTGCCACAACGGTTACCGCATTTGTTCCCTGACCTGAGGTAATGGTCCATCCGCTTGGAAAAACCCAGGAATAGCTTATTCCTGCGACCAAGGAAACAGTATAAACCTGCGTCGTTCCCAGGCAAGGAGCAGGATTACCGGTAATTGTACCCGGCTGAGCTGGCACGGATAATACCGGACTTACCGGAAATAATCTGGGAGTTCCGGATCCGCAGCTATTTGAAGGCGTTACCTGAATATTTCCTGAAGCAGCACCTACTGTGGCAATTATTGTACTGCTTGTACCTCCAGCTGTCTGTGTCCAGCCTGCTGGGAAACTCCATGTATAAGTGACACCGCCAACATTTGGTACTGAATAGGTTTGTGATGAACCGAGGCAAGGGGAGGTTGTCCCGGTGATCACTCCGGGCTGTGAGGGCACTGATACAGAAGTTACAGCCAGAACCGATGAAGGTCCGTTCCCGCAAACATTTGAAGGAGTCACAGTTATATTGCCCGCCGCTGCCCCCGGAATTACTGTAATGGAGTTTGTAGTTCCGCCACCGGTCTGTACCCATCCGACCAGTAAATTCCAGGTATACGTGACACCGGCAACATTTGTAACACTGTAGGTTTGCGAAGAACCGAGACAGGGTGAGGTATTCCCCGAAACAGAACCAGGCTGGGATGGCAATTTGCAGCCTTCCACACTGAAATCATCTATGCGGTATGAACCGGCAGACCCATTGCTGTTAAATGTCCATCTGAAACTCAGATTGGACGCATTTGCGGCACCGGCCGGCAATGGAATTCTCACATCGTTGTTTATCCAGTCCCATGTGGAATTATTTGTCACATTGGTAAACACCAGTGCTGTCCAGTTAGTGCTTCCGTCTGCTGACCATTCAACGGTCAGTGCATTTGCCGAGCTTCGCCGGGCAGCCCAATATATGGTAATATTTGTATAACCCACTGTTGAAAGGTTATTTGAAAAGGTAAGTATCCGGCTACTATTGCTGCC
>Ga0118677_10012147_pt1 | contig 12713 bp, 9 predicted proteins | sample AliMusrvi5mmetaG_FD_86154 | JGI IMG/M metagenome (GOLD analysis project Ga0118677, IMG submission 86154)
GACGATGAAAGTGAGTCCGCTGCGCTCCGCCTTGCGGATAGACCTGCGGGTGCTCGCCGGGAATTGGCGCGCCAGCTGGGAGATGCCTGGCCTCAGATCGAGTTCATGCGCGTGATAGGTTCGGAAGCAAGCGGCTCCGGCTGCCGGAGATAAGCCACCACGGAGCTCGAGGTGCTTCCATTTGCGCTCGGCCGCAATGCTTAGCAACGCCTGATAGACCGCTGGTTGCCGCCGTGGTTCGATCCACAGCGGCCCGCCAAAATCGGCGAAGGGCAGCGAGATTCCGCGCCGGCCGGTGAGCGCACTGCGCAGCTCCATCAGCGGGACCAGCGCCGCATCAACCCCCGCAATTTTGATTTTAAGATAGAAAGGGCGGTGTTTATAGGTTTCGGCGAGGACCCTCGCCCAGGCCGATAGATGGAAGACCGTGTGGTCGGGCCGCGCCGTGACAAGCGAATCCCAGATGCCGTCCGTTAGAGGATCGATCCGTTCGGTTCGGATGTCCGCGCCGGCATGAGGCTGCGACGGTAGAGTCTGAAGAGTGGCAACCATCACGCGTAAACTGGAGATGGGCGCAGTGCAGTTGAAACGGCCTGAACCACGGCGTCTAGCTGGCCAGATGATAATTCCGGAAACATGGGTAAGGAGACGAATTCGGCGGCACAGCGCTCTGCGACCGGAAATGCACCACGGTGGTGACCGAGGCAAGCGTAGGCTTTCTGAAGATGGACGGGTACCGGATAGTGGATGCCACAGCCAATGCCACTGAATTCGAGATGACGCATGAATGATTTTCGATCGGCAACCCGGATTGCATAAATATGCGACACATGAGTTCGGGACGGCCCGCAAATCGGAAGCACCAGGCCGGGAATGTCCGCTAACTCCCGGGTATAATGCGTTGCGTGTTGGCGACGTCTTTCGTTGCGCTGCTCTAGATGACGCAGCTTCACCTGAAGGACCGCCGCTTGAATGCCATCCATCCGGCAATTCCAACCAATTTCCTCATGATGATACTTGCGAACTTGTCCGTGGTCGCGGAGTGAGCGGATTCTATCGGCGATTCGCGCATCCTGGGTGACCACGGCTCCTGCCTCACCAAAGGCACCCAAATTTTTTCCAGGATAGAAACTGAAACAGCCGGCGCTGCCGAGACTACCCGCCCGACGACCTTCATATCTAGCACCATGAGCTTGCGCTGCATCCTCGACAACAGCAACGCCACGCGTGCGGGCAAATTTCAATATTGGTTCCATAGCGGCCATCTGACCGAAAAGATGCACCGGAATGATTGCCTTGGTCCTTGGCGTCACGGCCTGTTCAAGGCCAGCCGGATCCATCGTATAGGTTGACTCCTCAATATCGACAAACACCGGCCTGGCACCGGTCCGGCTGATCGCCTCTACCGTGGCAATGAATGTCATCGGCACTGTGATCACTTCGTCCCCGGGACCAATCCCCAGAGCCATCAATGCCAGCCACAACGCATCCGACCCACTACCCGTACCTACCGCGTACCTGGTTTCGCAAAAGCAAGCAAAGTCATCCTCGAAGCGAGTCACAAACGGCCCACCGGCGAAAGCAGCAGCATCGATAACCGCACTGATGGCCTCTGCCAACTCTAGGCGCCGTGCCGAATGATTGGCTTTCAAGTCAAGAAATGGCACATGCATCACTTTACTTGGGAATTTTATAATTAGACAGATGCTTTCATCACGTTGAGCAAAACTCTCTGATCCTGTGACGTGTCATCAATAGGAACCAAGCCGCCATTGGCCTTCAAAGATATGGAGCACGCCTCGAGAATTCGAACTACTTCCAGGCCACTCTCACCGCCACTCAACGGTGGTGTGCCTTTGAGGCAGCAATCAATGAAGTGCTGGCACATTCTCCTAAGCGGCTCTATCTGCTCAATACGTGGTATGAAACTATCTCCGTAGTGGTAAGTGTATTGAAACTCTCCAAAAGTATCATAGTGGGCCGGACGCTCGATGCGTGTGTCGTAGATCCGGATTTTTTCCAGCGGCTGAATGTCATCATAAACGATCATTTTACGAGATCCGACTATCGTCATCTGACGAACCTTTCTCGGTTCTATCCAACTGCTTTGAATTGTAGCGAATCGGCCGCATGAAAAGGATAATGAGACATTAGCCACGTCCTCGATACCTGGCGTAATGTTAGCGTGTCCCTGACAGTTGACCGCCCCAGGGGAGCACCCGAGCAGATACAGGATCATCGAGAGGTCGTGTGGGGCGAGATCCCAGACGACGTTGATATCATTATGATACAATCCGAGACTCAAGCGCTGGCTGTTGATATAGCGAATATCGCCTAGATCTCCGGAGTCGATGATTCGGCGGATCATCTGTACCGCCGCCGAATACACAAAGACATGCCCCACCATCAGGGTCAGTCCGCGACGATCAGCCAAGGTGATGAGTTCCTTGCACTCAGCCGAACTGGATGCCAAGGGCTTTTCAATCAACACATGTTTGCCCGCTAGCAACGCTGCTTTACCGAGGAGAAAGTGCTGGTGCACCGGCGTAGCCACCACCACGGCATCAAGGTTGGCATCTAGCAACATTTGATTAAAACTCACATAGGAGAGAGTATCCGGGTACAGCACTTGCATTTTTTCCAAGCGCTCTGGATCAAGATCGCACAAGGCTCCTAGGCGGCATCCGGGGAGATGGTTTAAATTGCGAGCGAGATTTGGGCCCCAATAGCCGAGGCCAACCACACCGACTGTCAACACACGTTGCATGCTCATTGGATAGATTCTGGCTTAAACATGATACAAGGGGAAGAGCGCCTCTCACTTCGGACTCGGTCGGAAACCCGCCTCTTTGGTGTCTTCAGGGTTCTTGTAGCAGGGCAATTCACGGGTTACTGGAGGAGACTGGCACGGGCATGGCTTTGTCGGCCGTCATGGCCCGGTGATCGGCAGATTCACCCGACCGGCGCTTGAGTGGCCGAGCTGGATTCCCAGCCACGGTCGTACTTGGAAGAACATCACGAGTCACGGTACTGCCGGCTCCAATCATCGCGAGGGCACCGATGGTGAGTCCTGCAAGAATCGTACAGCCCGAACCAATTGACGCACCTTGTTGCACCAGCGTGGACAGGCATTGCCAATCCCCATCTGCAGCAACCCTACCATCGCCTGCTGTAGCTCTCGGCCATCGGTCGTTAGTAAACATCACTCCATGCCCAACAAAGACATCATCTTCGATAGTCACGCCAGCGCAAATGAAAGTATGACTCGAGATTTTGCAACGCGCGCCGACCTTAGCGCCTCTTTGGATTTCCACAAAACATCCGATCCGGGTGTTATCACCGATTTCGCAGCCATACAAGTTGACATGGCTGGCGAGCTTGACACCACTTCCAAATATAACGTCTTCGGAAATACGAAGACACGTACTATCAATAGTAATTATATCTTTATCGCATTTGTCGAGAAGCATGGATGGAATATTTGACATTGAGGTGGCGAAGTTACCACGCTTTTGGGGCGTTTCCTGTGCATCTTTGGAACGGAATATACTTGTTACGCTACCGCCCTTGGTCGAATAGGGCTGTTAGGCTCTAAAACCGTAGCGGGTGATGTTAGGGAATGGGTTCGTCTCTGCATCTGCTCGATCTCAGTGAGCGCTATTTCATGAATGAGACAGCAGCCAACATATTTTCGCCAGACTGAGGACGATTACTTAGATTTCACGGATTATGACGATTGTCTGAGTACTTCGTTGAGATGATAGATAAGAAATCAAATAATAGGGGAAAGGATGAAATGGCAGTAACGACGGATGTCAGACTGAGTCAATAATCTGGCTTTCAATAGCCATACCTTGGTATATTAATTTTCCTTATGAGTAGCAAATGACATGGGTTGGATAGAATGCGGCTGGTGTGCCTAGCAAGCATCGTTGGCAAGTTGAGAATCATGGTCACAGTGTACACTAACCACTGATGATAAAGGGTTTAAGGACTCCGGGCATGGCGCGGCGGCCTTGGAGTGGCAGCTAGGTAGCGGGTAGCGGGGTTGCGTGTGAATTGGCATTACACGCCGGGCTGCCTAGGGGTTTCCAGAGTTCGTCCCTAGTAAAACTGCGTAGGAGCGGCTGGTCATCTCCGAAGCCAGCGAAGCAACCGAGATCGCGAGCTTCGGATGCCGAGGGGATGAAGCTGATACATTCAATGCTCCAACGCGGCAGCTAGAGTTGTCTAATCAAGTCGAAGTTGCAGATCGAGCGTTGGATTCGACCGGTCGCATCGTGGAGGAGTGTCCCTTCCGGGGTGGCCGATATGAGAAGATGATCTCCCGCTAGATTGAGCATTTCATATCCCACGCCGGCTAGATCAGCGGCGGTTTCCTGAAGAATGGACCGGTATTGGCTGTGGTCCAGGAGGCCATGCTGGTAGGCTTGGCAGGCGTCCATGGCGATTGTGATTTTATAGCCGTTGGCGGGATCTTTTTGCAAGCTTCGCATATCATCGTTGAAGGACAGAAGGAAGTCGTATTTGCCGATGAACTGGTTGGCGAGTTGGCGTTTTTCGAGTCTGGCACGAGTGCTGCGCATGATATCGCTAGCCTCCTCCGCGTTGAGTAGTCGGTCGTTCAACGCCTGACTGATGGTTGTCAGGCCCCAGTGTTGGCTGTCGGGGCGATAACCGCTTTCTGGATCGATGCCGCGCCAGCAACCCCAAAGCACATAGTAATCATGTTGGTCGGAAAGGATTTGCTCTGGGGGATCTTCCGGGGTCAGCAAGTGTACTGCGGCGTCGTAGCGGCGTGGATCGTGGTTGAAGCGGGCCATTGTGGAGCGCTGGCCAGTGCGGTAGATGGCGCGAGGATGGATGGCGCTGATCGCGTTATTGTGTAAGTCCTCGGCAATTCGAACTTCCTGGAATGGTGAATTGTAGCCGTGTTGGACGATGGGCGAGGGATCATCATCGAGGGGGTTACTCTCTGGCAGGATACCGACGCGGGATCTTTTGTAGACCAAATGGATATTATCGGGAGTTACGGAATGGTAAACCTCGTTTTTGGATGATAGGCGGATGCGGTCGCGACTGCGCCATTTTTCGGGCAGGAAGAAATCGAAGAGTTTGTGGTTATTGCCGACGACCCAGAGTTTTCCGCCGTTAGGGGTTGGACCAAAGATATAGGGAATCTCGTTGACCGCCAGGCTTTTGAGTTCGCTAGGCATAGTTTTCAAATTGGCATCGTCGAAGCGTTCATAAACATGTTGCCAGTATTGGCGGCGCCGGGACAGACTAAAGAAGCGTTCATGTTCGGTGGTTCGCCGCAACAGTTCGTAGTCGATAATGGCGTAGGGATAGCGTTCATTTTTACGCAGCAGTTGCCCTTGCTTATTAACTCTGAGAATAATATGCGCGGGCTTAGTATCGAGCACCTTGAACCCGTTTGGAATGAGGTCTTCGAAATATGCCTTTTCCGTCAGGGATTCGCAGGTTTCCTGACTCAGCAGGCCTTGTTTGAGGAGGTCGTCCAAACCGAGACCTTTGATCCAAGAATAGATCATAATATACTGTCGGCGTATATCCAGCTCGACAGGATCATGCTCCTCGGTGAGCGTATTGTCCTTAGCCATAACCGACTTACTGATGCGGAAGCTATCCGGGCTTCGGCCCAACTGCCAGTCTTCGCAAACTTGAGCTGGGACGAAAATTCCGAGAGGGCGCTGGGTCAGAAACCGCTTGTGAGGACCGAACACGCCATTGCGCAGCTCAAGCAGTTTGCCAAATTCCTCAAAGGGTCCGTTCCAGCGCGCGCTGGCGAAGTCATCGTCGGAGATGAACTTGGATCTGGAGGTCAACAGTGGATTGACATCTTCGCCGATGCGGCAAAACTTGATGACAAGATTCAGCGTGCGGCCAAACACCGGCTTGGTGGTCACCTTGTAAACCGCGCTCGTCCCAAACAAGCGGGTGCCGTGGCGAAAGAAGTACTCATGGTCGTACCAATTTTCCGGCAGCAGGCAGCGCAGCACGGGCACGCCAAAATCCGTGAGGTAGAGGTCGCCGCCGTTGGGCGATTTCAGATGCTTGTATTCAATCCCAAATGCCTTGTATTTCTTTTCAGTGAGCAGGGACTCCAAGCCGGTGATGTCCCCGAGAGGGAGGGCATTGAGGGAGACTGCGCAGGCTACAGGTGAGCTGATGGGCGGAGTTTGGCTCATGTTTGTGACACTAAGGGGCAGGCCGATTGGTGTCAATTCCCATTGTTGAGGAGTTAAGAGCGGGCGTGCCGGTGGGAGTGGCTGGCCTGCGTGACCGAGCATGTGCAATGCGAGCAGGATGCCCAATACTGAAGCACAGCACAAAGAAACCGCCCACGCTGGTGGCGGGAGCGGTTTTTTGGAATGGTTGGTTCGGCGGTGGCCGACTATTCTGCAGCAGCGGCAGGTTCCTCAATGATCGCCTCGGTTTCCGTCGAGCGGTCGACCCACTCGATGATGGCCATTGGTGCGGCGTCACTGATGCGCGGCCCGAGCTTGGTGATACGACAGTAGCCGCCCTGGCGGTCTTTGGAGGCCGGTGCCACCTCAGCAAACAGTTTTTTGACAGTTTCCTTTTGGTGGAGGAAGGCAATGGCGAGGCGGCGCGAGTGCAGATCGTCGCGTTTGGCGAGGGTGATCAGTTTTTCGGCCACCGGGCGCAGGGCTTTGGCCTTGCCGAGGGTGGTTTTGATTTTCCCATGGTCGATCAGGCTGCAGGCCAGATTGGCGAGCAGCGAGCGGCGGTGGGAGGCGGAGCGTTTGAGCTTGGTGGTGTTGCGTCGATGTCTCATCGGGGGCTTCCGTTTCTAGTGAGGTAGGGGATTATTCGTCGTCGTCGATGTTTTGTGCGATCAGATCGGCCAGGCCGACCGGTGCCTCGTCCTCGACGCCAAGCCGCGGTCCGCGGGAGGCGGCGCTGGGGCCGGTGAGCAAGGCGGGTTCGAAGGTCATACCGAGGCCAAGGCCAAGCTCGACGAGCTTGTCCTTGATTTCGTTGAGGGATTTTTTGCCGAAGTTGCGGTATTTGAGCATTTCCGCCTCGGACTTCATGGCGAGCTGTCCGACGGTGGTGATGTTGGCGTTGTTGAGGCAGTTGGCGGCACGCACCGACAGCTCAATCTCATTGACCGACATGTTGAGAAGCTTCTTGAGAGCGGCGTTTTCCTCGCTGGATTCAGCCGGGGCCGCTTCAAAGCCGACGGCATTTTCGTCGTAGTTGACGAACACGTCGAGGTGGTGGCGCAAAATGGCCGAGGCCTGCAGCAGGGCGTCCTGCGGGGTGGTGCGCCCGTCGGTCCAAACGTCCAAGGTTAACTTGTCGAAATCGGTCATCTGGCCGACGCGTGTGGTATCCACCGAGTACTTGACGCGGGTGACCGGCGAGTAAATCGAGTCGATGGCAATGACGCCGATGGGCTGATCCTTGCGCTTGTTTTCATCGCCGGTTGAGAAGCCACGGCCGACGCGCACCTCGAACTCGCAGTCGAATTTGACTTTTTTGTCGAGCACGCAGATGACTTGATCCTTGTTGACGACCTGATAGATGTGATCATCCGTGATGTCTCCGGCGGTGATGACGCCTTCCTTTTCCACCTTGATGGAGAGGATACGGGGCTCCTTGTCGTTGTGGTGGAACTTGACCTTTTTGAGGTTGAGAACGATGTCGGTGACGTCTTCGACCACGCCGGGCAGGCTGGAGAATTCGTGTTGGACGCCGGCGATGCGCACCGAGGTGATGGCGGCGCCTTCCAACGAGGAAAGCAAGACGCGGCGCAGGGAGTTGCCGATGGTGTGGCCGTAGCCGCGCTCGAAGGGTTCGGCGCTGAACTGGGCGTATGTATCGGTGGCGGTGTCCTCGTTGCGGAGGAGACGGTTGGGAAGCTCGAAACGAGCCAATTTGACGGGTGCTGACATGTGGACTGGGGGTTGCCGGGTTGCCCTCCAGCGAGCAAGACGTCCCGGGGTGGGGCGGCTTGGAGGACCAACGGCGATTGTGGATTGCTCGCGGGGCGGGGACTTAACGGCGGATTCGGGCGGCTTGCCAAGCAAATTTTTGTGGAAAAGGGCTGGCGGCAGGTTTTTTCCACCGGAAACCGCAAGAAACCGCTTGAAAAGCCGCTAGAAATCGGCTCTATTCCACATTCCCAAGAAACAATTCGCAACCCCAAACACCATGAAATCAATCAAGAATCTGACCCGTTTCACCTACGAGACTGCCGCATTCCAAGGTTGGCGTCTGTCCATCAGCCGCTCCGGGACGGTTTTCACCAAGTATTTCTCCGACAAGAAATACGGCGGGGAAAAGCAATCGTTTGCCGCTGCGGAGTCCACTTTGGCCGCCCTGCGGGAACTGCTTGAAGGCACCAAGCGGGTGAACGGCAAATATCCGCCAGCCACCGTCCGCAAGGCGGAAAAGCTGCTCGAACAGGTGTGAGACGGAGCGTCGTGGACAGCATTGTAGCGGCGCTCTGTGAGCGTCGCAGCCAAAGCGGTGCGCTTCAGCATTCGCTTGCGACGGTCACAGGCCGCCGCTGTAGGACCGTGGACTGCGGCAGCCATCTGCCGCTGTTAGCTCGCCAGCCTGCTGGCGAGGGAGGCTTCCGCTCGGGCAGTAACGATGCTTTCGCTCGGCACGCCGCAGCAGGCTGCGGCGATCACAGCGGCAGCCGGCTGCCGCAGTCCACGGCGACCGCCGCAGCGCGGGCCGTCGCGGGCAGGCGTGAGGAAAGGATTGCCAGGGGTGGCGGGCAGAGGCTAGGGTTCTGCCGATGTTGAATCGGTTTTACGGCGAGTTTGACGTGGAGCGGCGCTCGGAGACGGGCTCGGCGGAGGATTATCGCACGGCATTTCAGATGGATCGGGACCGGGTGTTGCACACGCCCACATTCCGGCGTTTGCAGAACAAGACGCAGGTGTTTTGGAGCGGCGAGTATGACTTTTACCGGACCCGGCTGACCCATTCGCTGGAAGTCGCGCAGATTGGCAAGTCCATCTGCTATTGGCTCAAGGCGCGGCCCGGCGGCGCGCTGGATGACGGTTTTTTCATCGATCCGGATCTGCTCGAGGCGGTATGCCTGTCGCATGATTTGGGACATCCGCCGTTTGGCCATGCGGGAGAGCGCACGCTCAATCATTTGCTGCGCGAGCACGGGGGATTTGAGGGCAACGCGCAGACGCTGCGGATTCTAACGGAACGGATTTTCTCCGCGCGGCGCAGCGGCATGGCACCCACCCGGGCGTTTCTGGATGGTGTGCTCAAATACAAGTCGCTGTGGAACGATTTGAAAGGCGCCGCGGGCATCCCGCCGGAGCATCACTTCCTGTATGACGATCAAGCCGGCCACCTCGAGTGGGCGCTTGGCGGCCATGCCTTCCCGCCGGAACTGACGCCGGGCCCGGTGCGCGACTCGTTCAAGTCGATCGAATGCCAGGTGATGGATTGGGCCGATGACACGGCCTACTCGCTCAACGACCTCTCTGACAGCGTGCGCGCCGGGTTTCTCAACATCGAGCGGATCGAAGCCTGGGCGGAACGCCACGGTGAGGCAAGCGGGGAGGGGACCGCGCTGGGCGACCTGATGCGGGCGATCCGCCAGCGGCGGGTGGACCCGTTTGTCGGGAAACGCATCGGCAGATACATTCAGGCGGTGACGTTGCAACCCGATCTGAATTTCCTCAGTGGGGTGACCCACCGCTATGGCTTCCGCCTGGAGGTGGACGAAGCGGTGCGGGCGGAATCGGCCTTGTTCAAGCGACTGGCCTGCGAGGTGGTGTTTTTGTCACCCCAATTGAAGCAACTCGAGCACAAGGGCAGTCGGATGTTGCGGCAACTGTGGGACGTGCTGGCTGAACGGTACATCGCGCAGGGGCTCATCGACGGCCAGGATTTCCAACTGCTGCCTGCCGATACCGCCGCCGAAATCGCCGCGGCACCCGATGCGGCCGGGCGGGCGCGCTTGGTGTGCGATTTTCTGGCGGGGATGACCGACGGTTACGCCGCGCGCACCTACAAGCGGCTGTTTGTACCGGACTTTGGCTCCATCGGTGACTTGGTGGGATGAGGATCGGGGTTGACACGGGTGGGGTGATTGATGTTCATTTGTGCAAGCCATGAGCGATGCCGCATCCACTCCCGTTTCCGCGACCAAACCCCTGGTAACGACGCCGCATGAGGCGCTCCAGCGGCATTTCGGGTTTTCGGGATTTTTGGACGGGCAGGAGGAGGTGATCGCGGAAATCGTGGCGGGGCGCGACGGCTTGGTGGTGATGCCCACCGGCGGCGGCAAGTCGCTGTGTTTCCAAATCCCGGCCCTCTGCTTCGGCGGCGTGACGCTGGTCATTTCGCCGCTCATCGCGCTGATGAAGGACCAGGTGGATGCGCTGGTGGCGCGCGGCATCAATGCGACGATGATCAACTCAACGCTATCCTGGCCGGAGCAGCGGGAGCGCCTGGATGCGATGCGCGGCGGCAGCTACAAGCTGGTCTATATCGCCCCGGAGCGGTTTCGCGCGGAGAGTTTTCTCAATGCCCTGGCCGGGGTGGAGATCTCGCTTTTCGCGGTGGATGAGGCGCATTGTTTGAGCCAGTGGGGGCATGATTTCCGTCCGGACTACCTGCGTCTGGGCAAGGCCTTGGAAAAACTCGGCCACCCGCAATGCGTCGCGTTCACCGCCACCGCCACCCCGGTTGTTAGGGAAGACATCACCAGCGTGTTGGGTCTGCGCGTGCCCTTCGAGCAGGTCAGCGGCTTCTCGCGTCCGAACCTCTCGCTGACCATCGCCGCGGTGGATAACGCGTCTCAGAAGAACGAACGCATGCGCGCGGTCATCGCCGCCCATCGCACCGGCATCGTCTATTGCGCCACGCGCAAGAAAGTCGAGGCGGTATCCGAAACGCTTGCCAGTTGGGGTTTCAAGTGTGTGGCCTATCATGGCGGCATGAGTGATTCGGAGCGCGAGAGGGCACAGGAGGTGTTCATTCAGCGCAGGGCGGACGTGGCGGTGGCCACCAATGCGTTTGGCATGGGCATCGACCGCGCGGACGTGCGCTTTGTCATTCACTACGAGGTGCCCGGCAGCGTCGAGGCATACTATCAGGAAGCCGGGCGCGCCGGCCGCGATGGCGAAACCGCGGTGTGCGAATTGTTATTCAATTATGCCGACACGCGGACGCAGGAGTTTTTCATCGAGGGCGCCAACCCGACGGCAGCGGTGATTCGCTCGATCTATCATTATTTGCTAACCGAGGCTGACAAGGACTACGAGGTGCACCGGACCTTGGAGGAAATTGCCGAACATGGCGCGGTGAAAAACTCGATGGCGGTGGGCAGCGCGTTGACCGTGCTGGCACGCGCGGGCTATATCGAGCGCTTCGATGTGCCCGGCCGCAGGATGCGCGGCACCCGCCTGCTCAAGCCGGAAGTGCTGGCACGCCAGATCAAGTTGGATGAGTCGGCCATCGAGGAAAAGGACTGCCGCGACCGTGAAAAGCTCAAGGCGATGGTGGAGATGTGTTATTCAAGAACCTGCCGCCAACGGTGGATTCTGGGTTATTTCGGTGAGCAGGGGGAGGGGAATTGCGGTTGTTGTGACGTCTGTCGCGAGCAGGGGGTCGGTGAGTTGCGCGCCCCCACCGCCGAGGAGAAGCTCGTCGTGCAAAAAGCCCTCAGCGGCGTGGCGCGCATGTCGCGCCGCACCGCCGATGGCTGGGAAGGCCGCTATGGCCGCGGCCGCATCGTCCAAATGCTCTCCGGCAGCCGCTCCCAGGAAATCCTCACCGTCCGCCTCGACCAGCTCAGCACCTACGGCATCCTCAAGCACAAGGGAGTGGGCTATCTCAATGCACTGATGCGTTCGCTCGGCGACGCCGGACTCGTGCTAACCGTTAGTGGCGAGTACCCGCTGCTGACCCTAACACCACTGGGCGACCGCGTGATGCGCGGCGAGGCGAAATTCGTCCTGGTATGGCCGGAAGCCGGCGGCGCGACGCGGGAAATCGCTTTGCAGGATCATGGGTTCGATGCGGAGCTTTACTCATTGCTGCGCGACCTGCGCAGCACCATCGCCAAGCGCGAGGAATTGCCTCTCTACGTGATTTTCAGCAACAAAACCCTAGAGTCGCTCACCCGCTACCGCCCGACCACCGCCGACGAGGCCCTGCGCGTGCCCGGCGTCGGCGCAGCCAAGGTCCAACGCTTCCTCTCCCCATTTCTCAAGACCATCGCCGAGTGGCTCAGGAGCCGCCACCGCTAGAGGAGCTTGTGACCGACTACTAAGGGACAGACAAATAATCAAATATTGTTGTTGACTCTCGGCCGAAATGCGACAGGCTTCTGTCGGCGACGCCGATTTTTCCGCGACGGCAACTGCAACAACCCAACCCTGCCCACTCCGATGAGACGCTCACGCTGGCTGGCACCCTGGAAGGACTCGAGCGAGAAACCCGTGATTTACCACTGCATCACGCGGGTGGTGGAACGCCGTTTGGCATTCGAGGCGGAGGATAAGGAGCAATTCCGCTGCTACATGCGGATGTATGAGAATTTCTCGGGTTGCCGGGTGCTGGCCTATTGCCTGATGGGCAACCACTTGCACATTCTGCTGGAGGTTGCGCCCATGTCGGCGGGCGGGTTGACGGACCCGGAGTTGCTGCAACGCTTGAGGGCAATCTACCCTTCGGACGCG
>Ga0118677_10012148_pt1 | contig 12712 bp, 5 predicted proteins | sample AliMusrvi5mmetaG_FD_86154 | JGI IMG/M metagenome (GOLD analysis project Ga0118677, IMG submission 86154)
GTGGGAATACATCGACCGGAGTCAAGGCTCTTTCCATCACCTCTGGACGATGCATCCCGACGGCACCAGCCAGGCCGTCTTTTTTGGCAACATGCACCCAGGGAGCGTTTTCATCGATGCCCGTCCGATTCCCGGCACCGAGCGGATCGTCTTGATCGACGCTCCTGGGCATGGGGCGACGGAGCACACGGGCTACTTGTCCAGCCTGTCTGTCGCCAACGGCCCCGACGACAAGGCCTCCCTGAAGCATCTGAGCAAAGATGCCGCTTACCGCGATCCGTTTCCTTTGACTGCGGATGCCTGCCTGGTTGCCAAAGGTAATTCCATCCTGCTCATTACACACCAAGGCAAGGATGAGGTTGCTCTGGTCTCGGCTGATCTTCCTCTCCATGAACCTCGGCCCCTCATTGCCCGCGTGCGCGAACCGGTCATCCCATCCAAGGTGGATCTCCAGAAAAACACCGGCGCCCTGGTTCTTACCAGCGCCTATATCGGGCGCAACATGGCCGGCATCAAACCCGGTGAAATCAAAAAACTCGTTGTGATGGAAGCCCTTCCCAAACCAATCAATTATGGGGGCGGATTAAGCGACCAGGTTCCCCTGACTTTGGGCGGCAACTTCGGATTGGAGCGCCTGCTTGGAACGGTTCCGGTCGAAGCCGATGGCTCGGCAAATTTTGAGATTCCCGCCAACCGGGCGATATTTCTTTACGCTGCCGATGAGAACGGTGTCTGCCTCAAACGGATGCATAGTTTCCTTAGCGTGATGCCGGGCGAAACCCTTTCGTGCATCGGATGTCACGAGAATCGAACCATGGTTCCGCCTCTAATGGCGAAAGCATCCGCCGCATTACGCCGGAAGCCAAGCCCCATGACGCCCATTCCCGGCATGCCGGAGGTCTTCGAGTTTCCTCGTGACATCCAACCGATCCTCGACCGCCACTGCCTCAAGTGCCACAACCCCGATTCTCCCGCCGGGGGCGTGGATCTCTGCGGCGATCACGGGATCATCTTCTCCAGTGCCTACGTCAACCTCTTCAGCAACGGGCAGGTTTTGGATGGGAACAACGGTTACGGCAATTTTGCCCCGCGCCAAGCATGGGACCCCGCGAGTCCACTGATGGCCAAACTTTCCGGCGGACACCACGAGGTGAAGGCCTCTCCGGAGGAAATCGCCAGGGTCCGCAACTGGATTAACGTCGGCGCTCCTTATCCGGGCACTTATGCCGCACTCGGTACCGGACAGTTAAAGGAAGGTTTTTCCATGTATCAAACTGGTGTCTCGTTGCCCGAAACGAAGCCCGCCATGGCGGCCATCGAACGCCGTTGCGCTTCGTGTCACGCCAATCGAATCGAATACGTCACCGAAGAAAAACATTGGAATCGCCGCGTAAAGCGCCCTGAGGCAACCTTCACGGCGCATCTGCTATACAACCTCACTCGCCCGGAAAAATCCCGCATTTTAATGGCGCCCCTTGCCAAATCTGTCGGCGGTCTCAGTCTGTGTTGGACAGAAAAGCCCGGTGAAAAAGGGGCGAAAAAACCTGCTGAAATTTTCAAAGACTTAAACGATCCGGATTACCAAGCCATCCTCGCCATGGCTCGGGCGGCGCAAGCGCGGATGGAAAAACACAAACGATTCGACCAGCCCGGTTTCAAGCCCAGCCCGGAATATGTCCGGGAAATGAAGCGATACGGCATCCTGCCTGAGTCCTTCGATGTGAACCGCGACCCGATCAATGTCTATGAGACCGACCGGAAGTATTGGGAGAGCCTGTGGTCGTATCCGCCCGGGCATGAACCGAAACTGTATGAAAATCCCCGTATGAACCGGCTGCTTCTTGAAGACGGAGTCAAGCGGGACTGGGAAACGGACCTGACCCAAACCGAAAGGCAATGATGATATCCATAATGAAAAAGTTGAATATTCATGCAGGCTTGGTGGTTATGGCACTGCTGGCCAACCAGTTGCACGCTGAGGAGCCCGGGATACATCGTGCCTCGCATGTTCTTGATGGGCAAAAAGAAAAACTGGCCGTCTCGGACGCGACGATCCACAGCGACTCCTATCTTCCGGAGTTCCAGAACGCCTTGGCCACCAATGGGGTCAAGGAGATCGTTTTTGCCCTCCGTAAATATTATCCCGAGCCTCACTGGTATGCCAATATCGGCTACTACGCCCATGATGCCAATCGCAAGCTCTACCTGCCATTCGGTCAGCTCTGCAAGCTCGAGGTGGCGACCGGCAAGACCACGGTGCTGCTCGATGATCCGCAAGGTGGCGTGCGCGATCCGGTGATCGACTACGATGCCCGGAAGATTGTCTTCTCCTACCGCCGGGGCGGCACCGAATTCTATCATCTCTACGAGATCAACCTTGACGGCACCGGGGTGAAGGAGCTGACCTCCGGCCCGCGCGACGACATCGAGCCGTGCTTCCTGCCCGATGGCGGCCTCGTCTTTGCCTCCACCCGCGGCAACCGCTGGGTCAACTGCTGGCTCACTCAGGTGGCGACCATCCACCGTTGCGACCGCGATGGTTCCAACATCCGCCAGCTCTCCGCCAATCTCGAACAGGACAACACGCCGTGGATGCTGCCGAACGGCCAGATCCTCTACACGCGCTGGGAATACATCGACCGCAGCCAGGTGGACTACCATCATTTGTGGACGATGAATCCGGACGGCACCGGCCAGATGGTCTATTATGGCAATATGCGACCGGGCGGTGTCTTTATCGATGCCAAGCCGATTCCCGGATTCACCGATGTCCTGACCATTAATTCCCCCGGCCATGGTAATACGGAGCACAAAGGCTATGTCGCGCTGGTCACAGGCCGCTACGGCCCCGACGATCTCCATGCCATGCACAACGTCACGGCCAGCAACGGCTACCGTGATCCCTTTCCGCTGGACCAGCAGCATTATCTGGTGACCTCGGGGACCCGTATTCTCTGCCGTAACCTGAAGGATCAGGAAATAGAGCTTTACCGGGTGCCGGAAGCCCTGGCCAAGCAAGGGGTGATGGCCAACGAGCCCCGCCCGGTGGTCAGTCGGCCGCGCGAATCGGTGATTACCTCCAAGGTCGATCTTTCCCGAACCAACGGCAAACTGCTGCTGTTCAATGTCTATGAAGGGCGCAACATGGCCGGCATCCCGCCAGGCTCGATCAAGAGCCTGCTGGTGATGGAGAGTCTGCCGAAACCGATCAACTTCACTGGCGGCATGGATCCGCTCACCTATGGCGGCTCATTCTCGCTCGAGCGCATTCTCGGCACCGTGCCGGTGGAAGCCGATGGCTCCGCCCATTTCGAGGCACCAGCCAACCGGAGCCTGTTCCTGATCGCCCTCGATGCCCAGGGCAACAGCGTCAAGCGGATGCAAAGCTTCCTGACGGTGATGCCCGGCGAATCGGCCTCCTGCATTGGCTGTCATGACACGCGAACCTCGGCACCGCAGCTCGCCACGCGCAAGCTGGCGTTTGCCAGGCCACCTAGCCCGATCACCCCGGTCGCCGACGTCCCGGACCTTTTTGATTTCCCCCGGGACATCCAGCCGATCCTCGACCGCCACTGTGTCAGTTGCCACAACCCCGACAAGCATGACGGCGGGATCGCCCTGGATGGCGACCATGGCCCGTTCTACAGTCATAGCTATGTCGCCCTGACTGTCCGCAAGCAGTTCAAGGATGGCCGCGACCAACCGGTCAGCAACTACCCGCCCTATGCGCTCGGCGCCACCGCCAGCCCGATCATGAAGAAGCTCGACGGCGTCCACTACGGCGTCAAGCTCTCGGCGCTGGAGAAGAAAATGATCCAGTATTGGATCGAGTCTGCCGCCACCTATCCCGGCACCTATGCCGCGCTGGGTACCGGTTGTATCGGTGGCTATATCATGAACGCTCAGAGGCTCAACAACGACACCGACTGGCCCGAATCGAAAAAAGCTTCCGAGGCGATCAAGCGGCGCTGTGCCTCCTGCCATGAAGGTTCCAAACGGCTGCCGCTCAACCTCACCGACGAGGGAGGGGGCAGCTTCTGGCGGCCTAACTGGAACGGTCCGGCACTGCCTTGGTCGCGGCATTTTGTCTTCAACCTGACCCGGCCGGAGAAATCGCTGATGCTGCTGGCGCCGCTGACAAAGGCCGCCGGCGGTACCGCCAAGTGCCAGAAAATCCTGAATGGCAAGCCGACAGGCGAGCCCATCGAGATCTTTAAGAACGCCAACGATCCCGACTACCAGGCGATCCTGGCGATGGCCCAGGCCGGTAAGAAGCGGCTTGATGAGGTCAAGCGCTTCGACATGCCCGGTTTCCAACCACGCCCTGAATATCTCCGCGAGATGAAGCGTTTTGGAGTGTTGCCTGCTGACTTCGATCCCGCCAAAGACAAGGTCGATCCCTACCAGCTTGAGCGCCGCTACTGGGCCTCGCTGGTGCCAGCCCCCGTCCCGACGGTACTAAAGCCGATGGTTAAATCGAGGAATCAGGGTATCAAAGTGTTTGATCAATAAACCACTCTTTCGGGTGGGTGACTTCCTTTATTTTTGGGGATATAGTCCGATAATACAGAAATGAGAGAAATGGATGAATAGGGACATGTTGAAAGGATGGGATGAATAGTGATAGGTAAGAAGTTTGTGCCCCTCTTGCTGCGTTCACTGGATCAAATCCGGCAGAAAATCGAGAAGCGAACCCCGGAACTTGGGGTGAGTGTGGCTCCTGTTTCTTTTCCAATGAGCCATAGCGACGTGCTTGTTGGGGAAGTCTGGCTCTGTTCAGGCCAGCTGTCCCTTATTCCCGAAATATCGAAAATCATGAGTAGTGTAACGCAAATCACAAGGAGGCCAGCCATGGAGATGTTTGACACAGTTGGAAATAGTCCAGATACCACTGAATGGAGGATAATATGAAACGTTACGGAACGGTGATTGGGTTGAAGGAAGAGAAACTTGCGGACTATGTAGCCCTGCACGCTGCAGTGTGGCCTGATGTGTTGAAAATGATAACCGCATGCAACATCAGGAATTATTCCATCTATCTCAGGAAGATGCCCGACGGGAAGCACTACCTGTTCAGCTATTTTGAATACATGGGCTCGGATTTTGCCGCGGATGGAGCCAAAATGGCGGCTGATCCCGTAACGCAGAAATGGTGGTCTGTCTGTATGCCTTGCCAGGAGCCGTTACCAGACCGGGCCCGGGACGAGTGGTGGGCGACGATGGACGAAGTATTCCATCAGGATTGAGTCCGCCCTCTCTTTTCGCGATTCACGTGAATGTGGCCATGATTGGGAGCAGAAAAGAAAATTTGAACAGCCAGTTTATCAAATCGATGATGGCGGTGATGGTCTGTTGGTCGGGTGCAGTGTGGGCGGCCGACCCGGCTCAGGCACCCAAGGCAGATGCCCCGGCGGTATATCCGCCGGAGCCGGTTCAGTTGCGCGGGATGCCCAAGCCGGCTGATCTGCCGCTGGAGCCGGGGCCATTCAAGGGGAATTGGAATTCCATCGCCGAACAGTTTGTCTGTCCCGAGTGGTTTGTCGACGCCAAGTTCGGCATCTGGGCCTCTTGGACTGCCGATGCAGCAGGCGAGGCGGGGGATTGGTATGCCCAGCGGCTCTACCGTGAAGACATGCCGCATTACAAAAGCCATTTGGAAAATTTCGGGCATCCCTCCAAAGTCGGGTTTAAAGATGTCGTTCAAACATGGAAGGCGGAGAGATTCGACCCCAATGCCTTGATGGGCTTCTTCAAGGAGAACGGCGCCCGTTTCTTCTTCACCATCGGGGTGCACATGAACAACTTCGACAACTGGAATAGCAAGTATCACCGCTGGAATGCGGTAAACATGGGGCCGCACAAGGACATCGTGGGACTCTGGCAGGCGGCGGCAAAGAAAGCAGGGATGCCTTTCGGCATCACCGAGCATCTGGCCAGTAGCTATCGGGCCACCCAGACCAACAAGGGGGCTGATAAAAGCGGCCCGTATGCTGGCATTCCTTACGATGGCAACGATCCGGAAAATGCTGATTTATATCATCCCAAGTATCGGGACGGAAAATGGACGTTTACCTGCGACGATGTGCCTGAGTGGTGGAAGCAGGCGTGGTACCGCCGGATGTACGACCTGGTGACGACCTACCAGCCGGATATGATGGATACCGACGACTTCGGATTGCCTTTCCCGGAATACTCCATCCCCTTGGTGGCGCATTACTACAATCTCAAGGCCAAGGACAAGACCCGTCCGAGGGATGCGCTGTGGTCCTGCCGGAAGATCTCCTCGGGCAGGGGCACGGTGTTGATGACTGAGTTCGGGTACCCTTCCACCATCCGCCGCTACCCCTGGATACGGGCCGAGTGCATTTTTGACTGGATCTACAACAAGGCTGATACCCGTGTCGTGCCGGAAGATTCTCTGGTTACCACCCTGGTCGAGATTGTGAGCAAAGGGGGCAACATCCTGCTGGCCCCAGAAATCAAGCCCGATGGAACACTCCCCGCGCGGGATGCCAGGGCGCTGGAAGGACTGGGGATATGGCTGCGTCGGAATGCGGAAGCGATCTATGGCACGCGGCCCTGGCGGATCTTCGGAGAAGGCCCGACGGACCTGAGCCGGAAGGGGCAGACAGTATGGGCGGCTGATTTTCGTATGAAGGATGACGATATTCGGTTTACCTCCAAAGGGGAGACGCTCTATGTCATTTGCATGGGTGGCCCGCAACAGAGCGTACTCGTCAAATCCCTGGGAACCACCGCCCGCCTGGTTGACGGGAAACTTTCCGAAATCCGGTTGCTGGGTTACGCGGGCAAGGTGGAGTGGAAGCAGGGGCGCGAGGGCTTGAGTATGGTGATTCCCTCCGAGTGGAGCGGAAGGCGCGGGATGGTGTTTGCGATCAAGGGATTTGCTCCGTGGGATGGTGATATCCGGCCTGATCCGAATGAGGTCTTGGTGCTGCCAGCCAATGAGGCAAAGCAACACGGCACTCACTTGAATGATCGCGAGACATGGATCTCCGATTGGACCGATTCAAAGGAATGGGTGTCGTGGGAAAAAGTGCGGTTCTTTGCCCCGGGCGAGTATGAAGTGACCCTCGACGGTGGCGGCATGCGCGCTGATGTTCCCTACCGGTTGCAGATCGGAGAGAATGAATTGATCGGCAAGGCACCTTCTGCAGGCGGCTGGGGCATGGGGGTGGTTTTCCCGGCGGGCAAGATCACCATTGAAAAGGCTGGCGTCTATCCCGTGGCACTGCGCGCTGGGACGACGGAGAACTGGGGCGGATTACAGTTGTTTAATGTGACGCTGAAAAGGATTCAGTAAAAGAAGCCACTCAAAGGAGTTAGGTCACTATGACCATGGAAACCATGAAAAAATCACTCATCACCTTCTCTCTCTTGCTGACTCTAACCGTTGTCGCCCGGGCTGAGGAAACCAAGCCCGCGCTGTACATCGCCGACGGGCCGTTCAAGCCGGAGTGGAGTTCGCTGACCAATTACCAGTCTCCTGAATGGTTCCGAGATGCGAAGTTTGGCATTTGGGCGCACTGGGGCCCTCAATGCGAACCCGAGCATGGGGACTGGTATGCCAACTTGATGTATAAAGAGGGTGATTGGCACTATAACTTGCATCTGAAGGAATACGGGCATCCCTCTGTCATCGGCTTCAAAGACATCATCCACCGTTGGAAAGCGGCCGATTTCGACCCCGACAAGCTACTCGCCTTCTACAAGGAAAACGGCGCGAAATACTTCGTGGGTCTGGCGGTGCATTGCGATAATTTCGACCTCTGGGATTCCAAATACCAACCGTGGAATTCGGTAAAGATCGGCCCAAAAAAAGATCTTATCGGGGGGTGGGAGAAGGCGGCGCGCAAGAACGGGCTCCGCTTTGGCGTGAGTATGCACAACGGCGGCTGGACCTGGCGCTGGTATGAAATCACGCAAGGGGCCGATAAGACCGGCCCTCTGGCCGGTGTTCCCTATGATGGCAAATTGACCAAAGCCGATGGCAAGGGGAAGTGGTGGGAAGGCTTGGATCCGCAGGACCTGTATGCGCAGAATCACCCTATTGGTGCGAAGCCAGACGAAGCGTATTGCAGGAATTTTTCCCTGCGCGCCCAACAACTTTGGGACGATTACAAACCGGATCTGATCTACTTTGACGATAACGTTGTGCCGATGCACCTTCTCGGAGTCAGCGATACCTACGGGCTCAATCTGTATGCGCATTTCTATAATTCGAGCGTCCAATGGCATGGCACCAATGAGGCAGTGATTAATGCGAAGCACCTGAATGAGACTCAGAGCCGAGCGTTGGTCTATGATATCGAGCGAGGCAAAGCCAACCAGATCCTGCCGCAGCCGTGGCAGACGGACACCTGCCTCGGAGACTGGCACTACGACCGCGAGATCTTCACGAAACATGCCTATAAATCCGCAGCTACCGTCATCCGGATGCTGGCCGACATCGTAAGCAAAAACGGCAACCTTCTGTTGAACGTCCCTCTTCAGCGAGGCGGCCAGCCGGATACGGATGAACTTAAAATTGTGTCCGAGATCGGCGATTGGTTGAAAATCAATGGCGAGGCAATCTATTCAAGCCGCCCCTGGAAGGTATATGGCGAGGGGCCTTCGATCAATTCGACCGAAAAGGGTCAATATGGTGGTGCGAAGGATGTCGCCACGAAGCCGTATGAAGCGTCGGATTTCCGTTTCACCACCTCCAAGGACGGCACTATATTATATGCCATCGAGATGGCACCGCCCACCGGCGAGGTCCGCATCACCTCGTTGGCTCTAGGCGGCACTTTGACCGACAAACCGGTGAAATCAGTGGAGCTGCTGGGTAGCACGGAAATGCTGACTTGGAAACAGGAGAAAGACGCGCTAGTCATCCAGCAGCCGACGAAAATCCCCAACCCTGCAGCCCTGACTTACAAAATTCTATTCTAAGGAGCCATCATTATGATTCTTTTCAAAAATCTTACTTCACGAATCCTTTTAGGCCGCACTGCCGCATCGCTATTGAATTTGAGTCTTCCCTTCGTCATCACGGCGCAGGGTTTGGCCGCAGAAACCCCTGCGGCGAGCGCTGCCAGCGAGATCACCAAGACGACGGCGGCCGCGGGGAAGTCGGCTGTCGGTAATCCCAATACACTCGATCAGGAGCATTCCTGGCTGGCGCCCTATAATATTGAGTGGACGGAGCCCTGTACCAACGCGGTAGACTCAATGCCGATTGGCGGCGGAAATATTGCTTTGAACGTTTGGACAACCCAAAACGAATTGTTGTTCTACATCGCCTCGACGGATAGCTGGGATGGGAAAAGTCAGGTGAAGATCGGGCGCGTAAGAGTCACCATTTCCCCCAATCCGTTCGTCGGTGAATTCAGTCAGAAACTCGATCTGGCGACCAATAGTATTGATGTCCGTGGGCGCGCGGCGGATGGCACCGCCGTTGATCTCCATCTGTGGGTCGATGCCTTGCAACCGGTGGTGCATATCGAGGGAAAGGCTTCTCAACCGGTCAAAGTGACCGCGGCCATCGAGTTAATTGGCGGTAGTCAGGGCCGCTTCGAGGGGGGCACGGCCGTCTGGCGATTCCGGGTTTCCGATGGGCCTTCGCCCCAATACAAAGAATCGATCGCCAAGAACCGGATTCAAGCCATCGCGGACGCTGTGCCCGATCCGATGGCGAACCACACGTGGGGCGGACGCCTCTCCGGCGCGGGTTTTGTCTCCGATCAAACGGGCGAGATTGAGAGTCAGGGCTTGAAAAGCCGGTATTGGCGGCTGACCACGAAGGAGCCCGTGACGAAGTTCGAGCTTCGGGCCACTTTGCGCATCGCCCAAGACCCCACCGTTGAAGTTTGGGAAAAAGCAGTGGCCGAGTTGGAAAGCAAAACGCTCACCACAGCCGCAGCGGATCGCGCCAAAACCGAGGCGTGGTGGCGCTCATTCTGGGACCGCAGCCATATCGTGATCAACCCCGGCAAGACCGTTGCCGATCCGGCCTGGGAGGTCGGACGTAACTACCAGTTGTTCCGTGCCATGCTGGCGGCCAACAGCAGCGGTCGCCTGCCCACACTTTTCAACGGCGGTCCCTTCCTCTTCGAGGCAAACCCGAACGAACGTCAATGGGTCGGAGCCGGGTTTACCGCACAAAATCAACGCCTCGTGTATTGGCCGATGCTCAAGAGCGGGGACCAGGATCTGCTCAAGGTCGGCCTCGATTTCTACCAGGAACGTCACGGCCCGGCCAAGGCCTGGGCCAAGCACTTCTGGAATGTCGATGGAGCCGTTTTTCCTGAAGGTATCGATATTTTTGGTCTGCCCGGCCATACTAACCCATTAGGCCACGCTAGGCCGGAATGTCTTCGCTACCATTACGTGAGCGGCATCGAATTCGCGCTGATGATGCTGCAATCGGGCAGTTATTTCGGCGGCGATATCAGCAAGTATGTGCCGGTTGCAGACGGTATGTTACGGTTTTTCGACCAGTTTTATAAGGAGCGCGACAAGGAGGGTCGGTTGGTCATTTTTCCTGGCAATGCCGCCGAGGCTTATCATGGCACCACCAGCGATGCGCCGACCATCGCCGGCCTGATGGCGCTTTCCGACGCCTTGATGGCGCTTCCGGCGAATCTGGGGACTGCGGAACAGCGGACGTTCTGGCAGGAATTCCGCCATCGTTTGCCTCCGCTTCCGGTTCAAGTTTTCAAAGGCGAACGATGTCTGGCTCCCGCAAGTTCATGGATCAATCAGCGGCCTGACTTTAATATGGAGCTACCCCAACTCTATCCGGTTTTTCCATTCCACCAATATGGAGTCGGTTTGCCTGATCTGGAGCTCGCGCGTAATACTTGGTTTGATAACTACACTAGCCGGTCCAAACAGAAAAATCACTTCTGCTGGTATCAAGGCGGCAATTTTTGCGCCGGTCTTGGTTTGGCCGCTGAAGCCCGCGACTATGCCCTGGCCAAATTTCTCCATCCGCGCTGGCCGGACCCGGCGGGCGAGAAAGAATGGGCGACCCAGCGCCGTATCAGTCCTTGGAGACTCAACTGGGCTACCCCCGGTTGGAAACTGCCGCGTTATCCGGCCTTTTGGGACGGGATGATTTTTTGTGGCCGCCCCGACATGGATCATGGCGGTTCGGCCATGGTTCAGCTGCAAGAGATGATCCTTCAGACCCCCGGCGACCAATTGAACCTTTTCCCGGCTTGGCCGAAGGAATGGGATGTGGACTTTAAGCTACATGCCCCTCGGCGAACCACGATGGAGGGTATTCTGCGGGATGGGAAACTGGTCTCGCTCAAGGTGACCCCGACCTCGCGCATGAAGGACGTGGTGAACTGGTTGGACCGCAAAGAGCTCGTTGCAGCGGCTCCGGTGATCTTAAGCCTGAAGTGCCCCGTCGTCGCCTCCAGCACATCCGAAAAACCGGATAGTGAGCCGGCCAAAGTGACCGATGATGATCTCATGACTGGCTGGTCCGCCGGTCCTCATGTTCGTTCCGCGCGCATTCAGATCGATCTCGGCAAACTACAAGACATCGGCAGTTGCTGGCTCTCGGAAAGCGAGAACCGTTACTGGCCGCCAGAAAATGAGCAGGGAAACATCCGTGAGTTTTCCATCGATGTAACCACGGATGGCAAAGAGTGGAAGGAACTGGCGCGGGGAACCCGCATCGGCGAGGACAAGATGATCAAGTTCCCCTCCTGCAAGGCCCGTTACGTGCGCCTGAATATTATTCAATCCGCGGGACATGGGCCGATTCACATCAACGAATTCCAGGTTTTCCCGCAATAATGACAATCATCCGTATAGAAATAATAAGGGCACTTCGCTGCGGGAAGTGGGCAGCAGCAACCGGTTTGATGGGGGCTGTGCGCCCACAAGCCCCGCACCGCTCGCTGCGGCAGGCGTTCGGGCGGAAGCCTCAGGGATAAAAGGATAATGACTGCCAAAATAATGAAAATTCAATTCTAAGGAAAATCACATGCTAACAAATACCACCTCACGCTCGCTCCTCTGCCGCACCGCCGCATCGCTATTCTATCTGGGCCTTCCCTTAGTCTTCGCGACGCAGGGCTTGGCCACAGAAACCCCTGCGGCCACCCCTGTTGTCGGCAATCCCGAAGCCATCAATCAGAAGCATGCCTGGCTGGCACCGTATAATATCGAATGGACGGAGCCCTGTACCAATGCGGTGGACTCGATGCCTATTGGAGGCGGAAATGTTGCATTGAACGTCTGGACAACCCGGAGCGAATTGATGTTTTACATAGCCTCACCGGATAGCTGGAATGGAAGTCGTCAGGTCAAGATCGGCCGCGTACGCATAACCCTTGATCCCAACCCGTTCGTCGGTGAATTCAGTCAGAAACTCGATGTGGCGAGTAATAGCATCCATGTCCGGGGGCGGGCGGCGGACGGCACGGCTGTAGATCTCCATCTCTGGGTCGACGTCTTTCAACCGGTGGTGCATGTCGAGGGGAATGCGTCTAAGCCCGTGAAGGTGATGGCTGCCATCGAGTTGATAGGTGCCAATGAGGGCCGATTCGATGGAGCTTCGGCCGTCTGGCGATTCCGGATTTCCGATGGGCCTTCGCCCCAGCACAAGGAAGTGATCGGCAGGAACAGGATCCAGGCGATCGCGGCCGTTGTGCCTGATACGATGGCAAACCACACGTGGGGAGGACGTCTC
>Ga0118677_10012150_pt1 | contig 12710 bp, 10 predicted proteins | sample AliMusrvi5mmetaG_FD_86154 | JGI IMG/M metagenome (GOLD analysis project Ga0118677, IMG submission 86154)
GCCGTCAATCAGGGCGGTGATGCCCGGCAGGGTCTTGAAGCGCGCCTTGGCGCTATCGCAACTGGTGATCACCCGGCGCATCAGTTCCACATCGCCAGAGGGGATGGCGAAGATGACTTTTTCCACGTTATGCTTGCGTATCAGGGCCCGGAGGCGGTCGGTTCCCCCCAGGACGCGTACCCCGGACAGGCGCAGGCCGCGTTTGCTGCGGTCGTCGTCCACGAACCCGACCACGTTGTACTGTGAATTAGATTGCTTTCTGATCTCTTTTAAAAGGAGATTGCCGGCACTGCCGGCACCCACGATCAGGGTCCGCTTCCCCTTGCGCCGGGGGGAGATGAACCGGGTCTCCCGGTAGATCCTCCAAACGAGTCTGCTCGCCCCGACCAGGGTGAAGAGGAGGAACCAGTCAAGGATGTAGATGGAACGGGGGACCGGAGGCGGGACATCCAGGACGAAGATGGCAAAGCCGGCGGCAAATGAGGTAAAGGTGACGACCTTGAGGATTTGATAGCCGTCGCGCAATGATGCGTAGCGCCAGATGTGGCGGTACATGCCAGACGCGGCGAAAAGGGCGGGCTTGATCACCATGGCGATGGCGAGTCCCTGGTTCAAATTCTCCAGTTGGTCGACGGGAATTCGGAAATCGAAGCGCAGCAGAAAGGCGAAACTATAGGCCGCACCGATCAATACAATATCCAGCAAAAAAACCAGGACCCTTCTGAGACGAATCATGCAAACTCCAGGATAAAAAACATCACGCCGCCTGAAGGTTAAGGGGAGCGCTGAGCACTGCGGCTTTGCTAGCCTGGCGCATTACATTTTCCACCACTTTGCAGGTATTCCTCATGTCGACCTCGGACAGGGTGGGATGTACCAGGAACATCAGGGAGGTCTCTCCCAACTGCCGTGCCACGGGGTGCCGGCGCTCCGGTCCCAGCCCCTCAAAGGCCTTCTCACGATAAATTTCGCTGCAGCTCCCACTGAAGCAGGGAATCCCCTCGGCAACGACGGCATTCATGATCGAGTCGCGGCTCCATCCGGCCGCCAGCATCTCCGGCCGGACAAAGACGTAGTACTTGTAATAGGCGTGACCGATACCGGCGGCGGGCGGCGTGACGCGCAGCGCGGGAATTGTGCCGAAGGCCTTGGTGAGGAGCGCGGCGTTGGTTTGGCGCACCCGGGTCCATTCGGGCAGTTCCCCGAGTTGGTAACGGCCAATCGTAGACTGCATTTCGGTCAGCCGCCAGTTGGTGCCGAATGAATCATGCAGCCAGCGAAATCCGGGCGGGTGTTCGCGGTTGTAGACCGCGTCATAACTTTTGCCATGATCCTTGAACTCCCACGCTTTGCGCCAAAGTTCTACGTCATTGGTTGTCAGCATACCACCTTCACCGCCGGTGGTCATGATCTTGTCCTGGCAGAAAGAGAAGGCTGCCACGTCACCAAGTGAACCGACCGGACGCCCCTTGTAGGTGGCTCCGTGAGCCTGGGCGCAATCCTCAATGACCTTCAGACCATATTCCCGAGCAAGCTCTATAATTGGTTCCATATCACACGGCCAGCCAGCCAGGTGTACACAGATGATCGCCTTTGTCCGGATAGTGATTTTGGAACAAATAGTCTCGGCAGTTATGTTCTGGCTGATTGGATCTACATCCGCCAACACCGGAGTAGCACCACACATCACTATGCAGCTGGCTGAGGCAATGAAGGTTCTGCAGCTGGTAATGACCTCGTCACCCAGTTTTATCCCCAGGGCATGGAGAGCCAACTCCAGCGCCACTGATCCATTGGCTAGGGTAATCGCATGGCGGCAATCAGTATAGGCGGCAAATTCCTTTTCGAATTCGCACCCCTCGACTCCGGTCCAGTAATTTACTTTGCCGGAGCGGAGCGTTTCGGCGGCAGCCGCAATTTCATCCTGATCAAAGTACGGCCAAAGGGCAAAAGGTTCTTTACGTAAAGGTGTTCCGCCATTTATGGCTAGATTTTCGACAGTCATTATTGGTTCCTGTTATTCAACATTCAAAACTCAAAATTATTTCGCGATTTTTGCCGGATTTCCCACAACCGTCACATTATCCTGCACGTCCCTTATAACAGTCGATCCAGCACCGACTATAACGTTATGCCCGATTGTCAGGTTTGGAATAATAGTTGCTCCTGCACAAACAAACGTACCTTCTCCAATACTGACAGTGCCGCACAAGATAGCCCCGGGTGCAATATGTACCCCATCGCCGATAGTGGAGTCGTGATCGATGCTGGATCGAGTGTTTATAATTACATTCCGGCCAATTAGACAGTCAGAATTTATTATTACTCCGGCCATTATTACGGTTCCATCTTTAACCGTGACCCCGCGCCCAAGTTGTGCCGAAGGATGAATAGCTGAAACCATATCAAACCTATTATCAGACAACCATTGTGATACGGCAATGCGCGCCTGGTTACTTCCAATGGCAACGATTCCACCACCGATTTGGTTCCGGGCTTCAAGCAGTGCCTGCTTGCCTCCGATTACATGATAATCATAGAAATTAGAGCCCTTCAGAACTGGGTCATCATCAATCAGAAATACGATTTCATACAACCCTTGCCGCTCGATTATATCAATAACAACCTTGGCATGGCCACTGGCGCCGTACACGAAAATTTTTTCTTTCATAAATAATCCAGAATTGTTCAAAATTTACTCCCTGTAAATTTTGACATTGTCGTCTGCCCTTCCTGGCTGATCGCCTCCCGCTTAAACACTTTGTAAAATGTCATCCAGAGGATCTTAAGGTCGAGAAAAAAGGATTGATTTTCTACATACCATATATCCAGCTTGAACTTCTCTTCCCAATTAATTGCGTTGCGACCATTAACCTGTGCCCAGCCAGTTATGCCTGGGCGCAAATCGTGGCGTTTTGCCTGTTCCCGCGAATAAAGTGAGAGATACTCCATCAACAATGGTCGTGGGCCGACCAGACTCAAATCGCCTTTAATGACATTCAGAAGTTGGGGAAGCTCATCCAAGCTTAATCTGCGCAACATTTTTCCGAAGGATGTCAGCCGAGCCTCATCCGGCAAAAGCTGCCCGTCGGTATCATGCTGATCGGTCATAGTACGAAATTTATATACATGAAACGGTTGAGCATGCAACCCGGGCCGCTGCTGTTTGAACAGAACCGGAGTCCCCAGTTTAATTCTTACAAGTAGTGCTGTAACGATAAAAACAGGGCTGAAGACAATCAGTCCTAGCAATGCCGATAACATATCAAAAAGTTGTTTCATCACCAATATAATATCCCCACGATTCGCCTGAATGCATCAGTAATGCTTATATCCAATTTCAGCAACCGTTTCAATGTTGATATGTCTTCTCTAGAAAATTGACAAAGCGATCGCCAAGATCTTTCCGGTTAAATTCTCGCTCAGCAAGTGCGCGAGCGTTATTTCCCATTTTATTTGTCAAATCAGGATTATCAGCCAATTTTTCAAGCGCCTCGGCAAAAGATTTTGGGTTACCCGGTTCTACGACTATACCACAACTGCTTTCAGTAATAATACCAGCTAACCATCCAGGATAATTGTTAATTACTGGCAGTCCGATCGCGATGTAATCAAAAAATTTATTAGGAGATGTTCCATAATAAAAAGCAGGAATATTATCGAGGATCATAAGACCGGCATTCGCTCCACGAAGATATGCCGTGAGTTTCAACTTGGGAACCGGGCTTAGAAACAGACAATTGTCAAGCCCCTCATCATCTACCCTCTTAACCAGTAACGGTTTTAACCTTCCGTCCCCGATGAAAACAATTTTAATATCATTCCGACCCTTCCGTTTCAGTTCTGCTGCAGCATTAAGAACCGCAGCCAAACCATTAGCGATACCGTGGGCGCCGGAGAAGATCGCAAGAAAGTCGCTTTCATTTACGCCAGGCGGTCTAAGTATGTCCCCAGAATCAGGATTGAACAATTCAAGATCGCACCCGTTAGGCACCATGCCCACGTTTTTTGGGTCTATCCCACGACGCACTATGCCTTGAACTATACCAGGTGACAGGCCGATGCAGGCTTTTGCGGCGTGATAGGAGACCCATTCCAAAACGCTCATTGCGGCAAGTATTACCGGATTGGTAATGACCCCCATTGCCATGGGAAGTTCCGGCCAAAGATCACGAACTTCGAAAACAAAAGGTTTTCGGCGAAGAAAATTGGCAACAATACCTGGAATACTGGCGGTAAGAGGGGTGGAGGTAGCAAAGAGTAGATCATACCGTAACTGCAAAGCCAGCTTGATACTGCGCCAGGCGAAGAGGATAAAAGTTTGGGATCGCTTGAGGAAGCTGTCATAGTTGGAATACGGAAGACAAAATTCAATTACATCAATGCCTTCAACAATACCCCTGCGCATACCATTAAGCGGCTCTCCCTGCAGGCCGCTGTTAGCCATCTGGCTTCTGCCGCACACCATCGTGACTTTGTGACCACGTGTGATCAACCTCTGAGCCATTTCGTATGACCTGGTGCCGGTGGAACCGGCAGGGGTAGAAAAGTGCTGATGAAAATAAAGTACGTGCATATCAATCTTTCAGGTTTATTTCAGTCGTGACTTTCCAACTGCCTGGCGGGAACTCAACTTCAAGAACCGGTAATTCAGTCTTTTGAAGATAATACCGCGACTCCCAACCGGTAACAAGTTCAAACCGGTTTACCGGTGCAGCGGTAATCACACTCAATTGCGTGTGGCTGCTGAAACATACGGTATCTTCGAGATGCCATTCATCAGGCATCAGTCTCCAGCGTAAAACTGCGCGCTCATTAAATTTGTCGATTTCGTCGATGATCTTCCAGCAGGTATCCTTCACAGTGACTGTCCTCCGGTGCCAGGCATGCTGCCTGTCGCGATAGGCACCAGTCCAACTCTTAGACCCATCATGGTGCCTTATGCCACTACACTCGCTCATGGACAGCCAGTCGCCGAACAGGAACCGACCGAGCCGAGGCATCTGATTACGGTTGTCAAATTGTATTGTGTTGTGTGATTTGGTTCCTGAAAAATAATCTAGCCATTGCGGATCTGCATTGTAGCTATAGGTGCCGCCGTCTCTCAAAATATTTTGTCCGTTGTGCCACAGGTCAAAGTGCAGACAATCTGCATGGCTGGGGCGAAACTTGAAGTTCGCGAAACGGACAAGAGCATGGCCGTTGCCGCTATGCAGCACAACATCGCCTCCGTGACCATGGAAGACAGATGATCTGACTATGCCGCTGGCATCATGGCTGATATCCCTGTCCAGCCATTGCAATGGTTCATCCCATGGGCCCGCGCCATATACCCTGCAATTATTGAAAAGGGCGGATGCCAGTTGAATCGTGGGACGGAAATCACGATAATGTGCGCAGGATAAGTCATAGAGACGCGCACCATCATTCGCCCCCATATTAGGGGCATCACCCGTGTCAACGTCAGTCACCTGCACTAACCACTCCACTGCTATACAACAGCGTTCCATAAATGATCTGCTGAATGAGTGGTCATTAAACCTCTGTCGCCACAGCTCAACCTGACACAGCGTATCAACAAGTACTCGGTGGTAATTGACAGAATACTGTGAAAAGCTCCCATCTGGTGCAACAAGATGCATGACCCGCTCTTCAAACAGGCTTTTCCCTATATCCCGCCACTGTTTTGCCCGCTGCCGCAGTGGCGCAGGAAGGAGAGGATCAATTCTCAGCAGCCAGTTGCCTCCTAGATAGAGGGCAGCCGCTTCAGAAGTGCCGTGGTTATTGTTTTGAGCCACCGCATATTGGATGGTTAGCCGGATACGCGCGCAATGAAGCTCAATCAATGCAACGAGGGCTGGAGAAGGTCCATGATAGGTGCCGAGTAGAAATGAACCCAGCATCAGGTTTATGACGCGGATCGAGGTTTCCTGGCTGCATTTCCAGTTTGGGCCGGTATTGGATGGATTGTGAAGAGCCCAGTCGTGAAGCCACTGATTGAGAGAATCAATATAGCGCTTGTCACCGTTGATGCGCCAGGCTCTCGCAAACAAGGGCACCCATTCGAAGCGCGAAGCCTCCCAGACTGTTTTGATATCGGTCGCGGAAAACTCGTTCAGTTTTGACCAGTGTCCACTTGGTGACAGGTGTTTGTTGCTGTATGGGTCAAGAAACCAGTCCGGTGGTGAACCAACCTGTTTAATCTCGTCGGAAAAATAACACAGCTTACCATTTAGCAGATTTTCAGCTCGTTCAAGTAAAATGACTCTGGATTCAGATGAAATGGAGGTGGTGGGGGATGATTTCGGAGTATAAAAGACACTGCCTTCAGCCCAATTGCGGATCGGTAATAACAGGCGATATATGCCTATTTTACTGGCTACGCGGTAAGTCACCACTTGAGTTATTGAGGCTAACCCTAACTTCCAGAATGTTTTCAGCTTTACGGGGAGCAAAGAAATCATATCTCCGAAATGTTCACCCAGCGCCCTTCTTTCAAAGAAGTCATAGCGGCAAAACTAGCCTTAGTTGTGTTGATTATTTCATCGAACGGAATTAGCGGTTCCCCACCGGAGATGACCCGTTCAAGCAGCAGTCTGAACTGCTCGGCATGCCCCTTGTCCTGCTTCGCCTTTGTATGTGAAAAACCCTTGAAACCATGTCCTTCAAGGGTACGCCAATTATCCATGATCAGGGACCGCTCCTGGGAATGGAGCTCGACCCGTTCTTTGGAATACGCCTTGCAGCCGTTGGCAAAATAATTGATCACGGCGTTGGATCCATTGGCATAACGCAATACAATACTGACATTATCAGTATTTTCCTGCGGCGCTGTGCCGAGGGAGTTCATGCAGACAGCGACAACCCGACTGCCGCACAGATAGCTGCAGAGATCAATGAAATGGCACCCTTCGCCAATAATGCGACCTCCCCCCACCTGCAGGTCATGTACCCAGGAATTGGCTGGAATGAAACCGGCGTTCATTGTTGCGACGATGTTGACCGCACCAGCGCCGACAAGAGATTTCATTTTTTGAGCAAAAGGGGCAAAACGTCGATTGAATCCGACAGTTAGGACAGGCAACTTTGAATTTTGAATTTTGAATTTTGAATATGTTACTTCAATTTCGGCCAGCTCTTCTTTGTTGAGGCATAGCGGCTTTTCAACAAAGGCATTTTTACCGGCCTTCAGACAATCTATCACCATGGAGGCATGCAGGTTATGCCGGGTGGTAATCATCACCAGATCAACATCTATATCAGACAATACCTCTCGATAGTCCGTTGCCGCGATGGCAAACCCGGCTCGCTTCGCCAGAGTGCTCGCCGTCAGTCCCCCTGCGGATACAATGTACTTAAGCTTTGCATTCAGCGGCTTCAGTGCCGGCAGCACCGTGGCGCTGGTAAAATTCCCGGCTCCGATAATTGCCACTACTCCCTTGCTGCTGCCAAAGGATCGGCTGTCAATGGTTACGGAGGTGCGGATATTCACTGCATCATCATACAGCAATAGTGAGGCAATTGAACCTGACCTACCAATTGATCCGTAAATTTTGTTATATTCCGTAAGCAGTACCCTTTCGGTGATCAACTGCCCGACATCCAGCTGTCCTGAAGAAACAGCATTAAGCATTGCCTCAAAATTTCTCTTCTCAGTCCAGCGTACGAAGCCGATTGGATAGTCGTGCCCACTCTGCTCGTACTGTTCGTCATAGCGACCGGGACCGTATGAGCAAGAGACCTGAAAGGTAAGCTCCTTTTCGTAAAACTCAGCCCTGGATATGCCGAGCCCAATCACGCCTACGAGCACGATTCTGCCCCGTTTACGACTCATACTAGCGGCCTGAGATATGATCTCATTGGTCTTGGAAGAGGCTGTAACCAACACCGCATCGGCGCCGACGCTGGCAGTCTGCTCAATTACGTATTTGACCTGGTCAGTTCCATTGGAAGGGTTGACGGCCATCATACCGAGCCTGTTGGCGAGATCGACCTTGGACCGGTCAAAATCAAAACCGATGACACGACAGCCATTTGCCTTGAGAATCTGAGCGGCTATCAACCCTATTAGTCCCAGTCCGATCACCACAACGGTCTCACCAAACTCCGGCTGTAAAAGGCGGATACCCTGCAAACCGATCGAACCGATTACCGCGAATGAGGCATCATCATCAGATACATTATCGGGAACCCTGACACACAGGTTCTGCGGTACGCAAACCACCTCGGCATGAGGACCGTTCGAAGCGACCCGGTCACCAATTTGAAATCCGGTCACCCCCGCTCCGACTGCAAGCACCCGTCCGACATTACAGTAGCCGAGCGGTAAGGGCTGATTCAACTTGTTGAAGACTGCTTCCAACGTGGGAAGAAAACCATCACTACGGATCTTGTCCAGAACCATTTTGACCTTGTCCGGCTGCTGGCGAGCCTTCTGGATCAGGTTGGCGTTGCCGAATTCCACCAGCATGCGCTCTGTCCCCAGAGAAACGAGCGAACGGGAAGTCTGAATAAGCAGGTGTCCTGAACGAACAAGCGGTGCTGGGACATCCTCGAGGCTTGTCTCACCTGTTTTCATATTCTGGATAATTTGTTTCAATGCAATGCCCTCATACCTAATAGCGAGTCTTTCTCATCTTTCCCCGGGTAATTTATCAAAACTGCGCGATATATCCCTTTGAACACGAACATGCTTCCGGCCGCAGCCCCCACAACACCGACAGCTTCAATCAGATCACGTATATGCCCAACGGAACCGGCACCGCCGAGGACAGATATCGGGCATGTCACCGATTCTCGAACTTTCCTAGCAAGATCCAAATCGTAACCGGCCATTTCACCATCACGATCAATAGAGTTTATAACTATCTCACCGGCTCCCAACTCGACCGCCTGCTGACAAAATTCTAAAAGATTGGCCTTGCTTTGTTCACGTCCATTGCATGTATAGACGGTATAACCGGAAAACAGCTTGTTTTTACGAACATCAAGGGTAACCACAACGCTTTGTGCCCCAACAGCCTCGGCCATTTCCTTGATAAGCATTGGCCTGTGAACAGCGGCAGCGCTGATAGAAACCTTTTCAACTCCCAAGGCTATAATCCGAGTTGCCTGGTAAGCATTGGTGATTCCACCGCCATAGCAGAGCGGCATACGCGATTCTACTGCAAGGTTACGCAATAAGGTAAAGTCAGGATCTCGCCTCTGAACAGTTGCATCAATATCAAGGAACATCAACTCATCGACTTCCTTTTCGTTGAATATTTTAACCGCGTTTAACGGGTCGCCAACATACTTTGGATCCTTAAACTGCCGGGTTTTTACGAGACCGCCGTTCTGACGTAGCAGACATGGAGTTATTCTGGATCTGAGCATCTTCAATACTCCGCAAAGTTGCGAAAAACTGCAACACCATTAGAATGACTTTTTTCTGGATGAAACTGCACTCCGAAGACGTTACCGTGCACGACCGTACATGGTAATTGATTGCCGTATTCAACCGTTGCCGTCACATCGTGAGCCTCAGAAACATCAAAATAATAGCTATGCAAAAAATAAAAGCCTCGCTCCAGATCCACACCATCAAACAATTTTGTTGCTTGGGTCAGAGACACGGAATTCCACCCCATATGGGGGAGCCGGGGTCCCGATGTGATTCGGCTGACATCAATCTTTCGCACCTGCCCTCGAATCCAGCCCAAACCAGGCAATACACCCTCGTCACTGGATTCACCAAGTATCTGCATGCCGACACAAATACCAAGGATCTTCTTCTGCTTTTCAAGCACCTGCTGATTAAGCAGGTCAATAAGTCCTGACTTCTTCAGATACCTCATAGTCGCGTCAAAAGCGCCCACACCTGGCAGGATATATCGATCGGCATTTTGAATTTCATTGGTATCAGATGTAATCAGGTGAGGTATTTTGATCTGCTTGTAAATATTTGCAATCGCAGCAAGATTGCCGGAACCATAATCAATTATTGCTATCATCGCTTCACCGCACGCTCAATACCAAGTGCTTTCAAAACCTTTGCCCCTAAATTAAAAAGCCATTCCTTATTTTTGTAATCACGATAGGTTTTAAGAGGCATTTTGTGATAGTGGCGCAGTTCATCAACAGATATTCCAAGCTTAGTTGCGATATATTCAAAATCCTCATCAATTGTCGCAGGGTCATATGCAGACTTTTCCAAAAAGGCAAGCGCCACATCACGACTCATCTGCCCGGTCAAAATAAGACTAGAATATTGGACACGTCGCGTATCGTACCCAAAGCGCGTTGGCAACCAGTAGCCTTCATAAAAGCGGGTAAAACGGGATTCGAAATGCTTTTGCGGGTATGGTCGCCAACCATATTTTTCGGAAAGCACCTTAATAGCATTTTCTTTAGTGTATGGCAGATAATTTAATGGTTTAACTACCCGTACTCCTTTTAAATACCGTAAATAGACTTTGTGAAAAAGAATACTGCTGAACGGGTAAGTATTGAGCGGTCTAGTACAGAACTTACTTTGGATATCTCTGATTTGTGTCATATCAGTGCCATAATAAAGCCACTCCTTTGGATTGCGGACACATTCTGTTGCATAGTTGCCGCCATTAAGGATGTATTTGATATTATGTTTGTTGGCAAAATGATAGAGAGTCGCAATAAAAGCATGGTCTTGCGGTATATCCAGATGTGGCACTCCCGATTTGAAGAACGCCAGCTGGAAGTCTTTCATTTCCTCCCAATTAATGACTTCAGTATACAGATCCAGCCTTAGACCATCTACAAGCATCTGAATATTGTTAACCGCGATATCCGTGTTCCAGCCGCCGTCAACATGAAAAACCAAAGGACGCAGATTGAACTCGGAAACAGCTAAATGTAATAGGAAGGAACTATCCAATCCCCCACTCATACCCATAATGCAATCAAACGGCTTACCCTTACCGGAAGCCTTTATTTCTTCAACCTGTTTTCGAAACATTTTCTTGCCGAAATCGTTAGGAAACCAATAAGGGAGAACATGTTGTTTGAAGCCGTTACAATGATCACAGACCCCCTGCTCATCAAAAACAATTTGACTGTCTGTAGTGTCCATTACGCATTTTGTACAAATCTGATATTGCTTAATACTCACTATTACTCTCCAAAAATCTGAGATTTTCGATTCTATTTATGGGAGGGAAACATTTAAATTTATTCCGTGCTATGAAATTCCAACCTCCGACAAATAGCCTCTCAGACTTTCCAGCTTCTTGTTAAAGGCAAAACACTCCTGTGCTCTTTTAAAAGCCCTGCTCTGAAAATCTTGTCTAAGAGTATCATTAAAAATAACTTGCTTAATTGCTTGTGCCAACTCCTGTGGCGAGCCAGGAGCAACGTAAACACCGCAATCTCCAACTACTGACCTGACAGCTCCGACACCGCAGGTAATTACACAAGCACCACACCCCATAGCTTCTGCAGTGGCCAAACCAAAACCTTCATAGAGAGAAGGTTGAACATAAATTTCACATGACCTGAAATAATCAATCTTTTCCTCACGTGATAATTTACCTAAATATTTTACATAATCTTGTATATCAAGTTTTTTGATAAGATCAGACAGAAAATCAGCACCATCACCTCGCAGTCCGGCCAGATTAAGACAAACATCGACATTTTCATCTTTAAGAATTCGCATAGCATTCAGAAGATCAGGAATACCTTTCCTGACAAGATTTTGTTTCCCGCTACACGCAAGATTGAACAGCACATTCCTTCGAGGCAAAGATGGACCCTGCATATAATCATCATGAATGGTGCAAGGATAGAATCTGGCATTACGCAAACGGAAATAATCTGAGCACCCCCTTGATTCTGCCTCGTTAATAAACAAGTTCAAGGTACTCAAAGTGACAGCTTTGCTAATCAAGAACCTTTGCCAGAAGGGCCTCCTGAAATAATCGATCCCATTGTATCTTTCCGGAAATCTAAAGTTGAAAACTCCGGTAATAATGCACGGCTTATTAAGTATCCTGCACAGCAAAACAGGATATAACGCATACGTCCACCACCAGATAAACATGGCATCAAAATCAAGAGGGATCTCTCGGTATTTGGTGCAGATGATTACCTCATTTTCAAGGGCAATAAGTGCGTCAATATCCTGTTTATAATATTCGAACAAATCGAGATTTGGTCTGATATCATTGCAGTAAAAAACAACCCTAGGCATTAAGTTTGACCTCTACTGCCGAAATCTGTTAACAAATATAGCCGTGCAAGTAGCAAATTATTTCCAGATTGATATATGTTTTCTATACAACTTGTGTGCTTCACGTGATAGTCGCCATGCGTGCTTTCTCGGCATTTTTCCAACGGATACATTACAGTGATGCAACACTTTGATGGAGGGTTCATAGTATACTTTCATATCTTTCTCCATCAACTGAACACTAAGAAAAAACTCCTCACCCATCAAAAAAGTTGGCGCCCACAACTCGTTGAAGGATTGAAAAAACAACGGTCCTAATATGTAACACGACCCATGACCTTGGTGGATCTCCTGTGCAATTTCATGCTGCTCTTCATCTTTTCTGTCAGTATTTTTTTTTGTTATCTTTGCGACTTTGTTGATTATTTGAGCAATATAATAATTTGAATAGTAAATATCGTATATTATTTCACGAAGTTTGCTGATTGAACTAATAACATGAGGATTCTGATTTACACCATCC
>Ga0118677_10012151_pt1 | contig 12710 bp, 12 predicted proteins | sample AliMusrvi5mmetaG_FD_86154 | JGI IMG/M metagenome (GOLD analysis project Ga0118677, IMG submission 86154)
GGGCCTTCCTTCTTTATTGGTTTTTGGACTTATTTTAATTCCGGTCGGAATGTTAAGGGCTAAGAAACAGGAGAAACAAATTGGTGAAGGGACCGGGACTTACCCCTTATGGGATTTTAATAAACCCTCAACACGGAATGCTGCTGCAATTTTTCTGGTTGGAACAATTATTTTGGTTATATTATCTTCAATTGGTAGCTTTCAGGCTTTCCATATCACAGAATCCAATGAATTTTGTGGTAAACTTTGTCACCAAACTATGAAACCTGAATATACTGCCTACCAGAATTCGCCGCACTCAAGGGTTAACTGTGTAGAATGTCATGTTGGCTCTGGTGCAGGTTGGTATGTCAGGAGCAAGGTGACCGGATTGTATCAGGTATATGCAGTGCTTACTAACCAGATTCCTCATCCTATCGAAACTCCCATTCAGAGTTTACGCCCGGCAATGGAAACATGCGAACATTGTCACTGGCCTCAGAAATTTTACGATCGTAAACAGAAGAATAAAATATCATATTTGGCGGATGAGACGACTTCTGCCTGGAATATCCAGCTTCAAATGAAGACCAGTGCCAGTCATAGTGCCCAGGGAATCGCCCAGGGAATTCACTGGCATATTAATCCAGACGTAAAAATTGAATACCGGACCTCTGTAATAAACAGGGAAAAAATTCCCTGGGTAAAATATACCAACTTAAAAACAGGTGAATCCACTATTTTTGAAGACAGTAAGGATAAATTAAAACCTTCTCAGCTTGATTCACTTGAAGTCCGGAGAATGGATTGTATTGATTGCCATAACCGTCCATCCCATAATTATAAAACCCCTCAGGGTTATATTGATGAACTGATTACTGCAGGTAAAATACCGCGAACATTACCTGACGTTAAAATTGTAGCCATGAATGTACTGAACCAGGATTATTCCACTACGGATAGTGCCATGATGGCTATCAAAAAACAGGTAAACGAATACTATACCTCGATGTATCCTAAATTGGTGGGATCCAAAAAGAAAGATATTGAGCAGATAATTGCCGGAATACAGGAAGGTTATAGTCAGAATGTCTTTCCTGAGATGGGTGTTAAATGGTCTGTCCATCCTAATCATTTGGGTCATCTGGAAACAATTGGTTGTGACCGCTGCCATAATGACCTTCACAAATCTGAAAGTGGCAAGGTAATCTCCCGTGATTGTAACTTGTGCCATAATATTGTTGCACAGGGCCCCGATTCTGCGATGCAGATTTCAAGTTCATTTAAACCGCTGGAATTCAAACACCCGGTTGATATTAAAGATGAATGGAAAACAAAACTATGCTCTGAATGTCACGCTAAATTGTATTGAAAAGCATTCTGAAATGGTTGGTCTATAGTTTGGCCAATGAATTTAATAACTTAAAAATCAGAATACTCCTGGCGTTGGCTGGAGTATTCTGATTTTTTGTTTTTATACTTTTGACAGATGACCATCCATAGAGTAGATCGTAGGTCTAATGAACTTAAGCGCAATAATGTCTCATAGTCTTGATTTATTTCGGCTAATGGTAATTGAGAATATCAGAGTTTGAAATTGGTTCATGACAAATGGTTATCTTTGGCAATGATAAATTTGCCCCTATTCAATCATTGAACCCATATTTTTACGATTATGAAAATTGTTATGAAGAAGCATTATCTGTTTATTGCCCTTTTATTTGTTGTCAGCCTGTCTTTTGGAAGAACCAGAGAACTTCCGGTTCCGCCACCAAAACCTGTTCTTCCGATTCCTACAGATCGGCAGCTGGCCTGGCACGAAATGGAACAATATGCCTTTATTCATTTTACAACCAATACATTCACAGGAAAGGAATGGGGATACGGGGATGAAAGCCCCGAAGTGTTCAACCCCACTGAAATGGATGTAAATCAATGGATCAGAGTTGTTAAAGCCGCAGGTCTAAAAGGGATTGTGCTTACTTGTAAACATCATGACGGATTTTGTTTGTGGCCAAGTAAATTTACCGAACACTCGGTAAAAAACAGCAAATGGAAGGAAGGCAAGGGGAATGTTGTGAAAGAGGTTGCCGATGCCTGCCACCAAAATGGTTTAAAATTTGGAATATACTTATCACCGTGGGACCGGAATCGGAAGGACTATGGTTCTTCTTCGTATGTAGATTATTACCGGAATCAGTTGAAAGAGCTTTTCACGATGTACGGACCTGTCTTTGAAATGTGGTTTGACGGAGCTAACGGAGGCGATGGCTATTATGGGGGAGCGAGAGAAAAACGGAAGATCAATGGAGCCGCTTATTATAATTGGCCAACGACACTGGAAATGGTGCGTAAAATGGAACCTAACGTTATCTTTTTTAGTGATGCTGGTCCTGACATAAGATGGTGTGGAAACGAAAGTGGCCACATTGGTGAAACCAATTGGGCAACAATCTCTACCGATTCGATCTATGCAGGGAAAAGCGGGATCGAGAAATTGCTGAATTCCGGACAGGAAGATGGCAAAAGCTATATCCCATCGGAAGTTGATGTTTCCATACGTCCGGGATGGTTTTATCACACAGAAGAGGATGGCAAGGTTAAAACTCCCGAAAAGCTATTTGAAATTTACCTATCCTCGGTTGGAAGAGGGGCAAATCTAATTCTAAACATCCCACCTGACCGCAGAGGATTATTTCATGAAAATGATGTTGAAGCTTTGCTTGGTTGGAGAAAGTTGATAGATGAAGCGTTTAAGACAAATCTTGCGTTAAAGGCAGTAATCAAAGCTGATTCTTACAGGGGAAATTCGAAAGTGTATGCTCCCTCTAATGTAAATGACGGGAACAAAGAAACATACTGGGCAACCAACGATGGAACGAGAACCGGTAATCTGTTTATCGATTTAGGGGCGCCGAAAACAGTAAAATACATTACTATCCAGGAATATATTAAGTTAGGGCAGCGGGTTAAGGAATTTGTAGTCTCAGTCTGGAAAAATAACAAGTGGACAGAGGTTTCAAAAGGAACTACAATTGGATATAAAAGGATTATAAAAATAGAACCCACAGAAACTGATCAGGTAAAAATTTCGATTATTGCTTCAAAAGCCTCCCCGTTAATCTCAAATATTGGGATTTATTGATTTAAAAATATTAGTATTAAATTTGCATTGTAAAACAATTTTATTTTCAAATTAAAAATACGCAAACATGGCAGATGATAAAAAAGAAAAATGGACAACTTACATGGCAATTTCCACGGTAATCATTGTGGTTTGCGCTACACTTTCGACCTTTAAAGGGGGTGGATTCAGCACCCGTTCATTACTATATCAAACTCAGGCTTCGGATCAATGGGCTTTTTATCAGTCCAAGAGTTTGAAAAGCTATATCTTTGAAATGCAGAAAGATAATCTTGAATTGCAAAGTCAGCAAAATGACAAATTGAATGTTGCTCCGGAGGTACAGGCGAAATATCAGGAAAAAATTGATTCCTATTTAAAAAAATTAGAACAATATGAATCAGAAAAGAAACAAATAACCCTTAGTGCCAAGAAACTTGAGGCAGACCGTGATGAATGTAAACTACATAGTTCGGCTTTTGGCATTGCGGTTATCTTCCTGCAGATCTCCATTCTACTCTCTTCAATTTCTGCACTGGCAAAAAAAAGATATGTATGGTTTTTAAGTCTTGCAGTTGGGTTGATCGGAATTCTCTATTTTGCGGATGGTTTTTTTCTGTTTATCAAGTAGATTTGATTTTTTAGGTGTTATTTGATAGGTTCAGGATATCGCTCAAATATGTGAGATTTCCTGAATATAAATTTATTGGTGGGCTTCCTTGTTTATGTCGTAACTTACTGTAAACAAGAATACTGATCAATGATCTGATTTGCAGGTAACTATTGATTTTACCATTTCTTTTCGGATAATCAGGAGAGGCTTTTTAAAAGGGGAGTTTATATTTTGTTTATCAGTAGAGATAAATATTTAAAGAAAATGAATAAAAATGATAAAATACTTTGAATTTCATCATTTTGAGTTATATTTGTCGTGATTAAAAATTATTAAAATGCAATCAGGTAAAGTAAAATTTTTCAATGAATCCAAAGGTTTTGGGTTTATCAAGGACAATGACTCCGACAAAGAGTATTTCGTACATGTAACTGGTCTTATTGACAAAGTTAGAGAAAATGATGATGTTACCTTCGACGTAACCGAAGGAAGAAAAGGATTGAATGCGGTAAATGTAAAACTAGCATAGTTTTTACAAACTAAATCAAGCAGTTAAAAAAGAGGGCCTTACAATTATTGTAAGGCTCTTTTTTTGTGGAATCAATGCATAAAAAACAGCCTTTGCTTGAATGGCTCAATAAAAACGATTACCTTTGTCAATCTTCAATATATCAATGTATTAATATAATTAATGAATATATTTAAAAAGTTAACTCTGACTGTATCCAAACGAATTCTACTTTTTGAAGCAGCATTAGTCTGGACTTTTGCCGGAGCTATGTTACTTTATCGTGGGAGTTCGATGTTAGAGGCATCTTCAGGGTTTTCCTGGATAAAAATCCTGATATGTTCAGGCTGCGGATTATTATTTTTTATTCTTGTTTTTTCCAAGATTTCCCGCAAACATGTTGACCGGATTACAACTCTTTTCGGAGATCGCCACTTATTCTTTGAATTCTTCAATTTCAGAAGTTATATGATGATGGTTGGGATGATTACAATGGGTGTACTGCTTCGGACAACATTAATCATCCCCTTGTCCTCATTATCACTAGCCTATATCACCATGGGGATTCCTCTCCTTTTTTCATCTTTCCGCTTTTATCATCATTGGTTCAATTACCTGCCTTCTGCTGAGCGCTTAGCAGACTAAGAACTGGGAATCGGTATGCTGACAAAAGAAGAAAGAAAAGCTTTAAAACAACGGTTTTGGTCCGAATTTGACAACTATTGTGAAGCTGTCCCGGAACTGGCAGGTCAAAAGAAAAAGTGGATTCTGCACGACACAAAAATCAGTCATTTGGATCTGAAATTTGATATCCGCAGTAATTCTATCATGGTTGTCCTTGAAATAAATCACAAATCCGAATTACGGCGCTTTCAGCTTTTTGAAGTCCTTGAAAAATATAAGTCACTTCTCAGTCAGGGTTGTGAAGGGATATTTACGTGGGATTTTTGTTATCAGAATGAAAATAGTCAGGAGGTTTGCAGGATATATGTTGAAAAGAGGGGAATAGATATTCACAACATTCCTGAATGGCCAAGTATCTTTCAGTTCTTGTCTGAAAATATGCTGCTGCTGCAGAATAATTTTATTGAGATCCAGGAATTCTTAAAAGAGGAGCTGGATCTGTTATATCGTGAGCGCTGATTCTGATTTTGTTCATGTACCCTGGTTGTAAATGAAATAGAGACGCCAAATCTGACGTCTCTACAATTAAATTACATAATGGCGATCCTTTTAGCCGGCTTTGGCTTGACCTCCTCTTTTTTTGGAAGATTAATCTTTAATATTCCATCAGCATATTTGGCCATGATCTTTTCGCCATCTACCGTTCCCTGAGGTATGGTGAAGCTGCGCTGGAAACTTTGGTAACAAAATTCGCGGCGTGAATAATTAGTCTCATTTTCACTGGTCTCCTTTTTCAATTCAGAAGAGATAGTCAGATGATCTCCATCCAGATTCACTGAGAAATTTTCTTTGGTCATACCTGGGGCAGCGACCTCTATGACAAATGATTCCTCATTTTCAATGATGTTAATCGCAGGAATTGTACTGTTTGTACTTGAGAAATTAGAATTGTTCCAATCCATCAAATCCCTGGAAAAGAAGTTGTCAATAAATGAGGGAAACGACGGAAATGTTGGAAACAACCTGTCAGATACTTTTGCCGGTTTCATAATTTTGCCCTCCATTCGTTAATTGTTAAACTATAAATTTTTGGCCTGTTTGAATGGCTCAAAAATAAAATCACAATTTAAATGCCAAAACCCCAATTATTTTAACTGTAATATAAATATCAGAATATTAAGGTGATGAAGGGATCTGAAAATTAAATGATGAAAGATACATTGACAAAATGTCCCGTAGTAGGAATGACAAAATTTCACAGATCTCTCATGCTGATGCAATTATGACATATTTTGGCCCTTTTTGATCATTTGAAGAATTATTCTTTATTTTTTAATAGGCAATTAACCAGTAACTTAAAAGAATATAAAATCAATCGCTAAAGATCCTGAAAATATTAAGATGTTTACTAAAATATTGTATTTTTGGTAAGGCAACAGATGTTGCTTAATCAGTTAAATTTCAAATAAAACAACATGCTACCTAAATTTCTATTAGCGGACAATTCACAGGTTTTACCTGACAAGATTTTTGTAATCCATAATGAACAACCGCGTTTTATTGTTGGTTGCGATGTTGAGGGATTTACCATTGACCAGGAGATTTATTGGATTGATGAAGAACCAGCCAGTGAAGAGTTAAAAAGTGAACTGCTCGAGCAAGCTGAAGAATTCATGGATCTTGAACTGGAGTATGAAGAAGAGCTTTATTTACTGGAAAACGAGGAGGAAGAAGCTGAAGATAGCAAGGAAAAACCCAAATAAATCAGTTATGGAACTTAACTCTCCCAAACGATTAACCCGAAGTCGCAACGACAGAATGCTCGCCGGAGTTTGCGGCGGATTGGCCAATTTTCTGGATGTTGACCCAACAATCATAAGGCTGGTTTTTGCCTTGGCTACTTTTTTTACAGTAGTTTTTCCGGGTATCCTAATCTATTTGATTATGTGGATTGTAGTCCCCAAAGAACATTATTGAGGCAAAATGCTCCTTTATATGTAACCTTCGATGCAACTGGCTTATGGCCACTGGCATCCGGCCATTGGCATCGTGCAAACCTGAATATGGAAGCCGGTACCTTCCCCGGAGCCTGTTCAGGACAATAAGCCAGCGTTAAAGCCTTTGCAGCCGGCCGTAAACAGCCAACAGCAAGTCGCTAATTCACAATAACATTAACCATACTTTTACAATAATCATGAACAGAAGAAATTTCATTCAAAACACGGCCGCAGTTGCAGCCTTGGCCGGATTCTCAAATGTGGCTCCGGGTGCAAATCAGGTAGATCTGAAACCATCGAATTCAGCAAAATTTAAACTCAAATATGCTCCCGGTTTTGGCAGTTTTCCCGAACTGGCCGGTAAAGATCCTGTTGAAGTCATCAAATTTTGTTCGGACCAAGGGTTCCGGGCAATGTTTGATAACGGATTTCCAGGCCGTTCCGTTGAGGACCAGGATAAGATTATTGCAGAGCTGACCCGGCAGAAAATGGATATGGGGCCCTTTGTGATCTATGCTGACTTCAGTAAGGAATCAATGGTCATAAAAGATGCTGAGATCCGGGAGATGCTCATTAAGAAAGTAAACGAGGCTGTTGAACTTTATAAAAGATCGGGTATTAAATGGGCATTAATGGTGCCAGGGCGTTATAATGAACATATGGCCTGGGACTATCAGACAGCTAATGTGATCGATATCATGCGAGAGCTAAGTGAGATTGCAGAAAAGGGGGGATTAACCATAGTCCTTGAGCCACTGAACAAGCGGGATCATCCGGGACTTTTCCTGACAGGTATTCCGCAGGCATATGCCATTTGCCGTGCGGTGAATAGTCCTGCCTGTAAAATTGTGGATGATATGTATCACCAGCAAATCACCGAAGGAAACATAATCCCCAATATAGATGCTGCGTGGACTGAGATCCGGGCTTTCCACCTTGGGGATAATCCGGGCAGGAAAGAGCCTGGAAGCGGAGAGATGAACTACCATAATATTTTTAAACATATTCATGAAAAGGGGTATGATGGTGTTTTATGTATGGAACACGGAAGAACGATTCCCGGGAAAGAGGGCGAACTTGCTCTGATTGAGTCATACCGAACTGCAGATAATTTCTAAACTGAATTTCCATGATAAATCGTATTTTATTACTTGTTGCAATTTTGGTTTCAATTACATTAACCTCAAATTCACAAGCTAATTATCAGCCAGCGCCCGAAAATCTTGCTGCAAGGCAATGGTTTCAGGATGCCAAATTCGGACTCTTTATCCACTGGGGTGTCTACTCCACACTTGCCAGTGGCGAATGGGTGATGTACCAGCAGAAATTAGACAAGGCGACTTATGAAAAACTTCCTGCATTCTTTAATCCGGTAGCTTTTAATGCAGCAGAATGGGTAAAGATGGTGAAGGATGCCGGTATGAAGTATATCACAATTACGAGTAAACATCACGATGGCTTTGCGATGTGGGGAACAAAACAATCGACCTGGAATATTGTCGACCGGACTCCGTACGGTAAAGATGTGCTGAAACAACTGGCCGATGAATGTCACAAACAGGGGGTTAAGTTATTCTTCTATCACTCGCATCTTGACTGGTATCAGGATAACTATTATCCACGGGGGGGAACCGGTGGTACCTCAGGTCGGCCGGACAAAGGGGACTGGAATGCATACCTTGATTATATGGATAGCCAGTTGACTGAACTCCTGACCAATTATGGGGAAATTGCCGGAATCTGGTTCGACGGATGGTGGGACAAGAAAGATGCAGACTGGCGGTTGGATAAAACTTACAGCCTGATTCACAAGCTCCAGCCGGCTGCACTGGTGGGTAATAACCATCACCAGGCACCAAAGCCCGGCGAAGACTTTCAAATGTTTGAAAAAGATCTTCCGGGACATAACACAACCGGATTCAGCAATGAATCCAAGGTAGGTGAACTTCCACTTGAAACCTGTGAGACGATGAACGGTGCCTGGGGATTTAATATTCATGACCATAATTTCAAAAGCACAACCCAACTTGTTCAGTACCTGGTAAAGGCGGCAGGTTCAAATGCCAATTTTTTACTGAATGTAGGACCAATGCCAAATGGGAAAATCCAGCCGGAATTTGTCAAAACACTTGGTGAGATGGGTGACTGGATGAAGGTATATGGCGAAGCTGTTTATGGCACACGTGGCGGACCAATCGATCCGCATCCGTGGGGAGTTACAACCATGAAGGGGAATAAGGTCTTTGTTCACCTGATGGGGGAATCGGATGAAAACCTATTGCTGAACGACTTTGGGAAAAAAATCCGGAAGGCGTATGTTTTTGATGACCAGTCAGTTATTATTTGTAAACAAAATGAATTTGGGATCAACATTAAGGTTCCCCAGGCTAAAAGAAAACCAATAGACACAATTGTAGTGTTGGAATTCTGAACCAATTTAGCCGGGATAAAAGGGCTGACAAGTTTTGAAACTTTGCCAGCCCTTTTATATTTACTTAATAAGCAGATCGTTAATCATTTTTTCGAATTGCTCTTTAGTGGCTTCGGGGGATTTGGCGATTCCACTGGTCATGGTTGGTTTTCCGGACCTAGGGACCCATAAAAATGCGGGTATTCCGCTGATCCCAAAAGCCTGGGATAACTCCCGTTCCTGGTCTGTATTCACCTTGTATACAATGATTTTCCCTTTGTATTTTCTTGCCAGTTCATCCAACAATGGAGAAGCAATCCTGCACGGGCCACACCAGTCTGCATAAAAATCAACAATGCAGGGTAACTTCCCCGCATATTTCCACTCATTCGGATTTTTCAAATAGTCCATTATCTGAGCCTTAAACTGTTCATTTCCAATTTTGACGACCTCTCCTTCGGCCGCGGCCACAGTTTTGGATTCCATCACGCACAAAATTGCAACGATAATCCCCGCCATTACTATTAAATTTCTCATATTCAGAAGTACTTTGTTTTTTTATCATTCTTAGCAACACTGCAAACATATATACTTTTTTACATTCGACATAACTGTTATCTTTGAATCTTAAAATTAAGAAATAAGCCATGAGCAAACCTATTGTCACTGCAATCGCCTCTTTTGGAATGTCGGGTATTGTCTTTCAGGGGCCATCCTTAAAGGTGTATCCCCGATATTTTAAAATTCATAAGATTCTTGAACGGTCAAAAAATATTTCGGCCCAAAGGTATCCTGAAGCCATTATTGTCAGATCTTATGAAGAAATTCTGAATGACCCTGAAGTTGAACTCGTTTTAGTCAATACTCCTGACTATCTCCATTTTGAGATGGCTAAACAGGCACTTGAAGCCGGGAAACATGTGGTTGTTGAAAAGCCCTTCACGAAGACCAGTGCCGATGCGCGGGAACTTATCTCACTGGCTCATCAGAACGGGGTAATCCTGAGTGTTTATCAAAGCAAGCGGCTGGATAATGGTTTTCAGACCATGAAAAAGATTCTTGAGGATAAACTGCTCGGACGTGTGGTTGAATATGAAGCTCATTACGATCGGTACCGGAACTTTATTCAGGAAGGTTCGTGGAAGGAAGATGGAGATGAGCGGACCGGAGTCTTGTTTAATTTGGGCTCACATATTGTTGATCAGACACTTGTGTTGTTTGGATTACCTAAGGCTGTAACTGCACATCTCAATGTTCTCCGCACAGGAGGACGGACTACTGACAATTTTGATATCAGGCTTCATTATGACAGGTTTAATGCCATTTTGCGCAGCTCATACCTGGTGCGTGAAATGGGACCTCAGTATGTTGTACACGGCACGGAAGGCTCTTTTGTTAAGATGGGAACCGATCCCCAGGAGGAGCTTATGAAATTGCATCATCTTCCCAACGAGCCACATTGGGGTGAGGATCAGCCATCCGACTGGGGAACTCTAAATACATCCATTAACGGACTCCATTTTCATGGGAAGATTGAAACAATCCCGGGAGATCTGGCTGCCTACTTTCTGAAATTACACGGAACTATCCGGGAGGGGAAAGAACTTTTTGTAAAACCGGAAGAGTCCCTAAATGTCATCCGTATCCTCGAGGCTTGTCTTGAAAGTAACAGATTGAAGAGGACTGTGGAATTTGAGGCAGAATAGAGATAGAGAGAGACTTCAGGAAATTGAGAGGGAGAGAAAGAATTTGTTAACTCGGCATTGGTTCACAATTTGTGTGTCCTTCACGAATAATAATTCGGATTACTAATCCGGATTATTATTTGTATATTTCTGATTTACAGATTTTTGCAAGGCGCTATTCTCCCAGCTTTTTATACCTGATCCTGTGCGGGGTATTGTCGCCAAGCCGTTTCTTTTTATTCTCTTCGTATTCCGAATAGCTCCCTTCGAAATAGTAGACCTGGGAATTGCCTTCAAAAGCCAGAATATGGGTGGCGACGCGATCCAGAAACCACCGGTCATGCGAAATAACCACGGCACATCCGGCAAAGCTGTCGAGACCTTCCTCGAGTGCGCGTAACGTGTTCACATCAATATCGTTGGTTGGCTCATCAAGAAGAAGCACGTTCGCTTCAGATTTCAGGGTTAATGCCAGGTGAAGGCGGTTGCGTTCTCCCCCTGAAAGGACTCCGCATTTTTTTTCCTGATCTGCCCCGCTGAAATTGAACCGCGAAACATAGGCACGGGCATTAAGCATCCTGCCCCCAACCATCACTTCATCTGTTCCACCCGAGAGAACCTGGTAGACCGTTTTGTCATTTACAATGGCTTCATGTCCCTGATCGGCATAACCGATCTTCACTGTTTCTCCAACTGAGAAACTTCCCGAATCGATTTTTTCAAGACCTAAAATCATCCTGAAAAGGGTAGTTTTTCCTGCACCATTTGGCCCGATAACGCCCACAATTCCATTAGGTGGTAAAACAAAATCGAGCCCTTCAAATAGAAGCTTGTCTCCGTAGGCTTTTGAAACTCCATGGGCTTCAATTACTTTGTCGCCCAGACGTGGTCCGTTGGGAATAAACAACTCGAGTTTATCTTCCTTCTGTTTTACATCCTCATTAAGCAGCTTTTCATATGCGCCTAACCTGGCCTTTGATTTGGCCTGCCGTGCCTTGGGACTCATCTTGACCCATTCCAGCTCACGTTCCAGGGTTTTCCGCCGTTTGGAAATCCCTTTCTCTTCCATCTCTAACCGTTTGGATTTTTGTTCCAGCCAGCTTGAGTAATTACCTTTCCATGGAATTCCCTCTCCACGATCCAGTTCCAAAATCCAGCCGGCCACATTATCCAGGAAATAGCGGTCATGGGTAATGCAGATTACCGTTCCTTTATACTGCTGCAAATGCATTTCCAGCCACTCGACAGATTCTGCATCAAGGTGGTTTGTGGGCTCGTCAAGCAGCAGAATATCAGGTTGTTTCAGAAGGAGTCGGCAAAGAGCAACACGTCGGCGTTCACCTCCGGACAGCACTTTAACCGAAGTATCGCCATCGGGACAACGGAGTGCATCCATTGCCCGTTCCAGTTTATTGTTTAGGTTCCAGGCATCGGTTGCGTCAATCTTCTCCTGAAGAACCGCCTGCCTGTCCATAAGTTTATCCATAACATCCGGATTTTCATAGACTTCGGGCAGACCAAAACGCTGATTGATCTCTTCATATTCTTCAAGGATATCGACAATTTCCTGTGCACCCTCCTGAACGATTCCCAGCACCGTTTTTGACTCGTCGAGCTGTGGTTCCTGGGACAAATGGCCAACTGTGTAACCAGGTGAAAAGGCGAGTTCACCGTTAAAATCCTTCTCCAGTCCTGCTATTATTTTTAAGAGTGTCGATTTCCCGGAGCCATTCAGACCGATAATACCGATCTTCGCACCCAGGTAAAATG
>Ga0118677_10012153_pt1 | contig 12709 bp, 10 predicted proteins | sample AliMusrvi5mmetaG_FD_86154 | JGI IMG/M metagenome (GOLD analysis project Ga0118677, IMG submission 86154)
GCACCGCGCCATTGATAAATTTGGCGTCATCCGAAGCCAGGAATGCAAAAGCCGCCGCAACTTCTTCCGGCTCGCCCAGGCGTCCGGTGGGAATTTTAACAATAATTTTTTCCTGCAGAACTTCCGCCGGAATCTTGCGGACCATGTCCGTACCGATAAAGCCCGGCGCAACGCAATTGAACCGCAGGCCGTTTTTCGCCATTTCCTTGGCCCACGATTTAGTCATGCCAATGACGCCCCATTTGCTTGCCGCATAGTTGGTCTGACCTACGTTGCCGTAAATCCCGACAATTGAAGATGTCGTCAGAACAACGCCTGACTGTTTTTCCAGCATTGTCGGCAGTACTGCGGAAGTACAGTTGAAAACACCGGTAAGATTGACGGAAATAACAGCATCCCAGGATTCCTTCGCCATCTTTTTCATCATGGCATCTTTGGTGATACCTGCATTATTGATAAGAACATCAACTTTGCCAAAAACTTCAACTGCCTTGGCAATCATGGCTTTGGCGCTGTCGATATTTGTCACGTCTGTCTGAACATAGACTGCCTTGCGTCCTTTTGCCTGGACTTCCGCAACTGTCCCGGAGCCATCCGCAAAGTCAGCGACCACAATATCAGCGCCCTCTTCCGCAAACCTGAGAGCCGTTGATTTGCCAATCCCCCCGGCTGCGCCTGTGATGACAACAACTTTGTCTTTGAGACCTCTCATGATAAAACCCCCTTCATATTACATTTTTTCTATGACTGTTCCGATTGCCGGCCCCCCGCCGACACATAAGGAAGCAAGTCCGTAACGGACATCGCGGCGCTGCATTTCATAAATCAGCGAAACAATAATCCGGGCCGCAGTGCAGCCAACCGGGTGTCCAAGACCGATACCAGAGCCGTTTGCATTTACTTTATCCATGTCCAGTTTCAGTTCCCGGTTCACAGCCAGGAACTGGGCGGCAAATGCCTCATTGATCTCATAGTAGCCAATATCAGCCGCCGTCAGTCCGGCTAGGGCAATCGCCCTGGGGACGGCGAAAGCCGGACCTATTCCCATGACTTCCGGCGCTACGCCGAAATTGGCTGTCGAACGCATTTTTGCCAGCGGTTTCAACCCCAATGATTTGCCTTTTTCCGCCGAAACAAGGACCAGGGCCGCAGCGCCGTCATTAACTCCGGATGCATTGCCTGCAGTGACAGTGCCGTCTTTTTTAAAGGCAGGTTTCATCGCCGCCAGTTTTTCGATGGTCACATCCGCCCGGGGATGCTCGTCGGTATCCACCAGCACCGTGCCTTTTCTTGTTTCGATTTTTACAGGCACAATCTCCTGTTTGAATGTTCCGGCCTGTATTGCCTGCACTGCCCGCTGGTGGCTGAGCAGAGCAAGTTCATCCTGTTCCTGGCGGCTGATGTTATATTTCTGTGCCAGATTTTCCGCAGTCAGCCCCATATGATAGCCCATAATGGCACAGACCAGACCGTCGTAAAGCATACTGTCCAGAATCTCGCCATTTCCCATCCGGTATCCTTCACGTGCGCCCTTCAACACATAGGGCGCCTGAGTCATGCTTTCAATCCCCACGGCGACGGCAACATCCGTTTTGCCCAGCTGGATGGACTGGCAGGCAATTTCGAATGCCTTCATGCCCGATCCACACTGCTGATCCACAGTGCACGCGAAACTCTCAAGAGGCATGCCGCATTTCAGCTGCAATTGCCGTCCCGGATTACCCTTGGCGCCTGCCTTGTATATTTGTCCGCAGGCAACTTCCTGAACCTGACCCGGTGCAACGCCAGCCTGTTCCAGAGCTGCTGTGACAGCCGTCACGCCCAGGTCGACAGCACTGATGTCTTTTAATTTTCCCAGCAAATCTCCTATCGGAGTTCTTTTGGCGCCGACAATCCAGACTTCGTTCATACGCGGGTCCCTCCTGTCAGTGTTTAATTTATCCGATTATAGAACTATTTCGGAAAGCCCCATTTTTTCATCCTGGAAAATGCGTGAATCCATAAGTTTCAGACCCGGAGAGATGATGGGTTTGAAATCCATCAAAGCTAAAACATCTTTTTCCAGATCAACGCCAGGAGCAACTTCAATTAATGTCATTCCTTCCTGCGTCAGTTTGAACACAGCGCGCTCCGTAATATACAAAACCGGCTGTTTGACTTTTTTTGCATAGGCGCCGCTAAAAGTGATCTGTTCAACGTGATCGAGGAACTTGCGCGACCTGCCCTCTTTCACAACGGTCAGCTGTCCGCCGCCCACTTTGATTTCAAGGCCGCCTGCCGTAAAAGTGCCGCAAAAGATAACCCGTTTGGCATTTTGGGTAATATTGATGAAACCGCCGGCGCCAGCCACGCGTCCTTTGAATTTGCTGACGTTGATATTGCCATGCTTGTCTGTTTCAGCCAAACCCAGGTATGCCAAATCCAGACCGCCGCCATCATAAAAGTCAAACTGATAAGGTTGGTCAATAAAAGAATCCGCATTGGTCGTAGCGCCAAAACTCAGGCCGCCTGCCGGAACTCCGCCGCTCGGTCCTGGTTCAACCGTCAGAGTCATGATATGACCGATTCCCTCTTCGTTCGCAACCATGGAAATCCCTTCAGGCATACCGATTCCCAGATTGACGATGGCATTCGGGATCAATTCCATGGCCGCTCGCCTCGAAATGACTTTGCGTTCGTCCAGCTCCATCGGTTTGATGCTGCTCAGCGGAACCCTGACTTCACCTGAGTAGGCAGGATTGTATTGTACGTCAAAAGTCTGCGCATGTTCATGCATATCATCCGGCACGACGATATAGTCTACAAGGTGACCCGGTACTTTAACTTCTTTTGCTTTTTGTGAACCTGCCAAAACTACCTTTTCAACCTGCACAATCACAATTCCCCCAGAGTTCCTGACGGCCTGTGCAATCGGCAAAAGTTCCAGGGACAACGCTTCCTTGTCAATAGTGACATTGCCATTTGTGTCTGCATAAGTGCCGCGAATGAGGCCTACGGTTATTGGAAAAGGCTTATACATCAGCCACTCTTCTCCGAGCAGCTCGACTACTTCCACCAAATCCTCGGTTGTCACCGAATTGAGCTTTCCACCTTCGACCCGTGGATCGCAGAACGTATTCAGGCCGACTTTTGTAATCATGCCCGGTTTTTTTCCTGCCACGGCGCGTAACCACTGGGCGAGCGTTCCCTGCGGAAAGTTATAGGCCTCAAGCTTGTTTTCCATGGCCAGTTTCCCAAGTTTTGGCGCCAGATTCCAATGCCCGCCGACAACCCGTTTGACCATGCCTTCATGGCCAAAATGATTCAGGCCCCGCTCCTTGCCATCTCCTTGTCCGGCGCAATAAACCAGCGTCTGGTTACGAGGGGCGCCTTCGGCCAAAAATCTTTTTTCCAGGGCAACCGACATAGCTTCAGGATGACCGATTCCGACGAACCCACTTGTTGCGATTGTTGCCCCGTCTTTTACAAGTTTTGCAGCTTCTGCGACGGTAATGACTTTTGCCATAAAATGTCACACTCCTTATTAAAATGATAGATTGTTCATAAAATTCCCTCATGCAACTATCATGCCATACAGGGCTGCATGCATTAAAACGGCAACCAATTTTAGTGCGTCACCCAATCAGATATCACTGAAAACAGCGTTGTGATTATCTTCCACGATTTAGATATTATTTTGCCCGGTCAAAGTCAATTTGTCGCAAATGTCTGTTTATTATTCAGGACATATTGTCTATTTTTTTATACATCGTTGCGACACTTTTATTATTTTCAGTAATCCTTTGTAATTGAGGCAAATATGTGCAATTGTCTGTTATTTCACAATTTTCACATTGCGCCGTTTCCACTTGGCACAAATCTTGCATATTTATCAAGTGATTCCATTTATCTTTTGTTACCCAGAGTTCTCTTTCATTAAGAAAGGGGACAACTCATCCACCATGTATTCAAATTATAAAGGGGGAATGGAACGCAAGAACTGCTATTAACAGCAATTATCCTAAACGGGTCGTGCATCTGGCACAATTAAAGTTGGAGGAGGTCAACAAATGGAAGTTTTAGGCATTATCCTTAGTCTGTTTCTGCTGATGTTTTTTGCGTACAGGGGTTTTTCCGTTATTTTGTTTGCCCCCGTCTTTGCACTATTGGCAGCAGTGAGCCAGGGGTTCTCTCCGATGCCGGCCTATACCGAATTGTTCATGGCCAAGGCTGTGACCTATGTTAAAGCCTTCTTTCCCGTCTTCATGCTGGGCGCCGTATTCGGCAAAGTCATGGAAGATACCGGTCTGGCAAAGTCGATTTCCCACAAGATCATTCAATCCTTAGGACCCAGCCGTGCCATCCTGGCTGTCGTTCTTGCAGGCAACGTTTTGACCTACGGCGGCGTCAGCCTCTTCGTCGTGGTGTTCGCCGTCTATCCTTTCGCCGCTGCGCTCTTTAAAGAAGGGAATATTCCAAAACGGCTGATTCCTCCTTCCATCGCCCTGGGCGCGTTCACCTACACGATGGACTGCCTTCCTGGCACTCCTCAGATTCAGAACATCATTCCCACGAACTTCTACGGCACAACCATGTATGCCGCCCCGTTCCTGGGAACCCTTAGCGCTATAGTCATTTTCGCCGCAGGCTTATCCTTCCTCAACTGGCGCTGGAAACAGGCCATTGCCAAGGGAGAAGGTTATGGAGACCACACGCTCAACGAGCCGGTTGTGGCCAAAGATATCGAACTGCCCAACTGGGTGATTTCCTGTGTGCCGTTGGTCAGCGTTCTGGTTGTCAACTTCATCATGACCTATATGTTCGCCTGGAACCCAGACCTGCTCAAACCGTTTGAATCTCTCAAACTCCCGATGATGGCGCCTGCAGTCAAAAACGTCATCGCCATCTGGGCTCTGATTATCGCCCTCGTGGTCGGCATCCTCGCTGCCGTCGCAATCGGTTTCAAAAACCTGCCCAAAGGCGGCGGCCTGCAGAAAGCCCTCAATGCCGGTGCTATCGGCTCCCTGCTTGCCATCATGAACACCGCGTCTGAGGTCGGATACGGCAACGTCATCGCAGCCCTGCCCGGATTCAAGGACATCGCCACCGCCCTCCTCGGCATCAAGATCGGCGGCACACCGCTGGTTTCCGAGGCCGTGACAGTCACCACCCTCGCCGGCATCACCGGTTCCGCCTCCGGCGGCATGTCCATCGCACTCGACCTGATGGCCAAAAACTGGCTGGCCTGGGCCAACCAGATCGGCCTGTCGCCTGAAGTCCTGCACCGTATCGCCTCCATGGCATCCGGCGGCATGGACACTCTGCCTCACAACGGCGCGGTCATAACGCTGCTTGCCGTTTGCGGCCTGACCCATAAAGATTCCTACGGCGACATTTTCTGTCTCACAATTATCAAAACATCAATGGCTTTCATCGCCATTCTGATCTATGCCATTACAGGTCTAGTCTGATACCCGGCCCATGCTGATAAGGGCCTGATCAATGAAAGAAGAGCCGCGGCGCTATGCCGCGGCTCTTCTTTTGCCATCTCATGACCAATAAATCTGAACTTACTTTTTCATTACGGTGGCCTTGCCGTCCGTCACCAGAACACCGTCCTGATTTGTCACCGTCGTGCGCAGAATCAGGCGATTTTTGGCGTCGATCTTTTCGACAACTTCCACCGTGGCTGTGACCGTATCGCCGATCTTTACCGGCGCCTTGAACTGCAGTTCCTGCCCCAGGTAAATGGTGTTGCAGCCAGGCAGCGCCGTGCCGAGAACAGCCGAAATAAATCCTGCGGACAACATTCCATGAGCAATACGCTCTTTAAACATCGTCGTTTTGGCAAATTCCGCATTGATATGGACCGGGTTGAAATCACCTGTTATTCCGGCAAATCCGTAAACATCGGATTCTGTCACTGTTTTTGCCATACTTGCCTTATCACCGATCTGAATCTCGGCAAAAGCGATATCTCTGACCATAATCAAACACTCCTTTCGCTCGTAAAAATGTAGTGAATATTTTCACAGATCGATTTGTCAAATGGTCCGGCGCCCATTTTGGATAACGCCGGACCATTTTGTGAACTCATGGGTGTGATTCCCTGCTTTGCCTTATTTGCAGGATGCCTTGTATTTTTTGAATTCTTCGTTCAACAGAGGCAATACTTCCATTGCATCTCCCACGATGCCATAATCGGCCACCTTGAAGATCGGAGCATCCACATCTTTGTTGATGGCGATGATGGTATCGGAGGAGGACATGCCGGCCAGATGCTGAATCGCCCCGGAAATGCCGCAGGCGAAATAGATTTTCGGTCCGACGGTTTTGCCTGTCTGGCCGACCTGATGCAAGGCCGGTTTCCAGCCTGCATCCACAGCGGCGCGCGAAGCCCCGACAGCAGCGCCGAGTGTCGTTGCCAGGTCTTCAACAAAGGAGAAATTCTCCGGTTTACCCAGACCGCGCCCACCGGATACGATGATATCGGCTTCTTCCAGTTTGCAGTTTGAAGTGCAGACTGAGATGATCTCAAGCAGCTTCACCTTCAGGTCTTCGGCTTTAACCTTGCTCGCCACCTTGACGACTTCACCGGTGCGTGAAGCATCCGGCACAGGTTTTTTGAAAACTTTGGGGCGTACCGTGCCCATCTGGGGACGATGTTCCGGGCAGAGGATATCGGCCATGATATTGCCGCCGAAAGCCGGACGGGTCCATTTCACCAAGCGGGTTTCCGAATCGATGGAGAGACCCGTGCAGTCAGCGCAAAGACCGGTACGGAGACGCGCCGCTATGCGGGGACCGAGATCCCGTCCGTTGTTGGTGGCGCCCACCAAAATAGCCGCCGGTTTGAATTTTTGGACCAGGTCGACGAAAGCCACGGTGAAGGCTTCCGTATTGTAGTATTCATACTCAGGCCCTTCGACGAGGTATACTTTGTCAGCCCCGCTGGCAAACAGTTCCGGACACTGGCTTTCAACATTGTGGCCGATCAGTACGCCAGCCAGTTCCTCACCGAGTTCATCCGCCAGTTTGCGGCCTTCACCCAGCAGTTCAAGACCTACGCCCTTGACTTTTCCTTCGGCCTCTTCGATAAATACCCAGACACCCTTGTACTGAGTCTTGTCCATGGCAACGGTCCGCTCGATTTCTTCCCGGAGAATTGCTTCCACCGGGCATACTGGAACACAGGCGCCGCACATGGTGCATTTTTCATTGATATACGCTTTGCCATCCTGCATCTCGATCGCATCAAACGGGCAAGCAGGAACACAGGCTCCGCAACCGATACATTGGTCCTTATTGACGATTACAGCCATTTCGTTGTCCCTCCTGCCTCAGATTATTTTTGCGTCGCTGAGCTTCTGCATCAGCGTCGCTACTGATTCTTGCGCGGTGTCTCCCTGAATAAGCTGTCCCTGACTCCGTTGTTTGGGAGTGAAAATCCGGCTGACCTGTGTCGGCGATCCCGGCATGCCAATCCGTTTTTCATCAGCTGCAATGTCTGCAGCTGTCCAGACAGGAATTTGCGTGCGATTGGCTTTCATGGTGCCTTTGACTGTCGGGAACCGTGGTTCCGCGATTGACTTGACAACAGTAACCATGGCCGGCATTTTGGTTTCCATGATCTCATAGCCGTCTTCCCCTTCTCGGTCCACCTTGATCATGTCGCCGTTGATTTCAATTTTCGCAGCGTAGGTGATTTGAGGCCATCCCAGGTTCTCTGCGATGCCTGGGCCAACCTGGGCCGTGTCACCGTCAATCGCCTGCTTGCCGCAGATGATCAGATCCACAGGACCCCATTTGGTGATGGAGGTCGACAAGGCATACGCTGTCGCCAGCGTATCGGCCCCGCCAAAGGCCCGGTCACTCACCAGCAGTGCTTCATCCGCGCCCATTGCCAGGCACTCTTTGAGTGCATCTGCCGCCTGAGGCGGTCCCATGGAGATGACGCGCACACGCCCTCCATGCTTTTCTTTCAGTTGCAGGGCTGCTTCCACCGCGATTTTGTCAAACGGGTTGACAATGCTTGGAACCCCTTCGCGGATCAGCGTGTTCTTTACCGGATCGATCTTGACTTCCGTAGTGTCAGGCACTTGCTTGACACAGACCACGATTTCCATTGATTGGCCTCCTTATTTTCGAAGTTTATTTATGCACTTACCTCAGCACGGCGCCACTGATAACCATGCGCTGTACCTGGTTCGTCCCTTCATAAATCTGGCAGATTTTCGCATCCCTCATGAAACGTTCCGCCGGATATTCGCGGATATAACCGTAACCGCCGAAAATTTGCACGGCATCCACTGTGACTTCCATCCCGATATCAGATGCAAAAAGTTTCGCCATTGCGGCTTCCTTGGAATAAGGCTTTTTCGCATCTTTGAGGGCTGCTGCCCTGTAAGTGAGCAAACGGGCTGCATCTATCTTGGTCGCCATATCGGCGAGCATGAACGCGATGGCCTGATTGGAGGAAATCGGCTTGCCGAACTGGACCCGCTCCTTGGAATATTTGACAGCCGCTTCAAAAGCTGCCTGGGCGGTTCCCAGAGCCTGGGCAGCGATGCCGATACGGCCGCCGTCCAGTGTTGTCATGGCAATTTTAAAGCCATCCCCTTCTTTACCCAGCATTTGTGACAGTGGAACTTTAACATCCTGGAAAATCAGCTCCATGGTCTGCGAGGAACGGATGCCCATCTTGTGTTCTTTTTTGCCGAAAGTGAACCCAGGCATGCCCTTTTCCAGAATAAAAGCGGTGATTCCCTTTACACCCTTGGATTTGTCAGTCATGGCGAAAACAATGTTGGTTTCCGCTTCGCCGCCATTGGTGATGAATACCTTGCTGCCGTTGATGACGTAGTGATCGCCGTTCAGAACCGCCACTGTCTGCTGTGAAGCGGCATCTGTGCCTGCGCCTGGCTCGGTCAGACAATAGGATGCCAGCTTTGAACCGTCTGCCATGGCGGGGCCCCACAGCGCACGTGCAGCGTCGGTTGCCCATTGCCCGACCATCCAGGTCGCCATATTGTGAATGGTTAAAAAGGCTGTTGTGGACGGATCAACCGCCGCCATTTCTTCAAATACCAGTGTCGCATCCAGCCTGGGCAAGCCCAGACCACCGATTTCTTCAGAAGCATAAATCGAGCAAAACCCCATCTGACCGGCACGCTTGAAGGTTTCAACCGGAAAAATACCCTCTTCATCCCAGTGTGCTGCGTGGGGGGCGAGTTCGCCCTGTGCAAAATCGCGCGCTGCCTGAGCAAATGCCTGCTGTTCGGAGCTGAGTTCCATATCCATTGCCTGTCTCCTCTGACCTGATTCTTATCGACTATACATACTGAGCTGCCTGAGCCATGAATCTTACGCTCTGACAAATGTTCACTATGTCCTGCCAGCGACAATTCTGGGATTGTCTGCTCAAGACTGGGTGAAAGCTTAATCTATAACGTTAGGTCGTGAACAGGGACTTTTTTCTTGATCTAAATCGTTGCGTCGTGAACTGGGACTTTTTTCTTGATCTGACGATTTTTTTGACGATGGATGGCCCGTCGTCTGCGTGACTGTTTAGGATCAAACGTCAGCGGCCGGTATATCTCAACGCGATCGCCCTCCTTGAGCAAATAACTCGCGGACTGACGTTTGCCATACACACCGGTCGCGAGTTTTTTCAGTTCAAGTTCGGGATAGCACTGCTGCCATCTGCTAGCCTGAATTGCCTGCATAAGAGTAGAACCTTGAGCCAGCCTGAGTTGCCTTGACCAGACCTGATCCACCGCAGCATAAACCACCTCAATACCAAGCAATGGCGGCTGTGATTGCGACGCGTTAATCAGAGTCGTCCTTGACCATAGCAACTGAGCGCACGCTGCGTAAAGGAGTCAATAAAGCTGCTCGCGATACGATTGAAAATCGGACCGACCAGGGTTTCGAGTGTCCGGCTGGAGAATTCATACTCCAGAGTAAAGACGACTTTGCAGGCCTGCTCGGTCAGGGGTGTGAATAACCACTCGCCCTTCAATGCAGAAAAAGGGCCGTCAACCAGCTCAAGATTAATTTTGTTCGGATAATCGTGCGTATTTCTCGTCGTGAAGGTTTGTTTCAATCCCGCAAGTGAAATCGTAATAGACGCCTGCATACCAGAGGCATCGCGGTCACTGACAGTCGTGCCACCGCACCAGGGCACGAACTCTGGGTATTTTTCAACATCAGCCACCAGGTCAAACATCTGGGTGGCGCTATGGGGAACCAGGACAGAACGCTCTACGGAATGCATTGGTCTTCGCAAATGATTAGAATATAAGTATTTTACCGGCACTTCGCCGGAAGTTTCAGGGCCTATGAGCATTATTGAAAATCGCAAGGCCTTTCACGACTACACAATTGAAGAACAGTTCGAAGCCGGAATCGTTTTACAAGGGTGGGAAGTCAAGGCAATCCGTGCCGGCCGCGCGCAGCTGAAAGAAAGCTACGTCGTGGTGCTTGATGGCGCTCTTTGGTTGCTGGGGATGCATCTGAGCCCCCTGCACTCGACCTCAACGCACGTGCTGCCTGATTCGACACGCACCCGTAAGTTATTGTTAAATGCCGAAGAAATCCGCAAGCTGATCGGTAAAGTCGAACAGCGTGGTTTTGCCCTTGTTCCGATCAATTTGCACTATAAAAATGGTCGGGTCAAACTCGATTTCGGCCTGGGGCGCGGTAAAAAACTACACGATAAGCGTGATGCCTCGCAGGAAAAAGACTGGGCACGCGAAAAAGAACGGCTCATGAAACACGACACGCGCACGCGCGACTGAGCCAATACGCGCACGATGAGCCATCGACGGGATGTTGCTCTCATCGATGGCTTACGTTCTTAAGGCCTACGTTCTTACTTGACAGCGAGTTTTTGCCAGGTATCGACAACGGTATCGGGATTCAAAGACATGGACAAAATGCCTTCATCCCGCAGCCACAGCGCAAAATCAGCATGGTCGCTGGGGCCCTGACCGCAAATACCAACGTACTTACCAGCCTTCAGACATGCCTGGATCGCACGTTGCAGCATGAATTTCACTGCCTCATCACGTTCGTCAAAGTCTGCGGCCAGCAACTCCATTCCCGAATCACGATCCAGACCGAGCGTCAGCTGCGTCATGTCGTTCGAACCAATGGAAAAACCATCAAAATGCTCGAGGAATTGTTCGGCCAGAATCGCATTGGAAGGGACTTCACACATCATGATCAGGCGCAGACCGTTTTCGCCACGCACCAGTCCGTTGTCTGCCAGCAGCTGCACCACGCGCGCAGCCTGATTCACCGTACGCACGAAAGGCACCATGATTTCTACGTTAATCAGGCCCATCTCGTCACGTACACGCTTGAGCGCTTCGCATTCCATGCGAAAGCATTCTGCAAAATCGCTGGAAATATAGCGTGAAGCGCCACGAAAGCCCAGCATTGGGTTTTCTTCTTCAGGCTCATAACGCGAACCACCAACCAGCTTACGGTATTCGTTTGATTTGAAATCTGATAAACGCACAATGACAGACTTAGGATAAAACGCAGCACCAATTGTTGCGATACCGTCTGCAAGTTTTTCAACAAAAAAGGCACGCGGGCTGGCGTGTCCGCGGGCGGCAGACTCAACGGCGATTTTAAGTTCGCTGTCAACGTTAGGATAGTCCAGCACAGCTTTGGGGTGAATGCCGATGTTGTTGTTAATGATGAATTCAAGACGCGCCAGACCAACCCCTTGGTTAGGGATCTGCGAAAAATCAAACGCCAGCTGTGGATTGCCTACGTTCATCATGATCTTCAGACCGACTTCAGGCATGGTGCCGCGGCGGACTTCTTCGACCTCGGTCTCGATCAGGCCATCATAAATCCGGCCTTCATCACCTTCAGCGCAGGAGACAGTGACTTGCTGACCGTCTTTCAGGACGTGGGTTGCATCACCGCAACCGACCACCGCCGGTATGCCTAGCTCACGGGCAATAATCGCCGCATGACAGGTGCGACCGCCACGGTTGGTCACAATCGCCGAGGCGCGCTTCATGACGGGTTCCCAGTTGGGGTCGGTCATGTCTGTGACCAGCACGTCACCTGGCTGGACTTTATCCATGTCAGAGATATCACCGACAACGCGTACTGGACCTGAACCAATTTTCTGGCCGATTGCGCGACCCGTAATGATCACCTTGCCTGTGGCCTTCAGGCGATAGCGCAGTTGTACGTCATTTTTGCCCTGCTGGGATTTGACGGTCTCCGGACGCGCCTGCAGGATATAGATCTTGCCATCGATGCCATCACGGCCCCATTCGATATCCATGGGACGCTGGTAATGCTTTTCGATAATGACCGCATAACGCGCGAGTTCGATGACCTCGTCATCCGTCAGAGAAAAGCGGTTGCGCTCGGACACGGGTACATCGACCGTGCGAACAGCCAGACCCTGGCTGCGGGCCGGATCAAATTCCATCTTGAGCAGCTTAGAACCGATACGACGGCTCACGATTGGGTAGAAGCCAAGCGCTAATGTAGGCTTGAAGACATAAAACTCGTCAGGATTGACTGCACCCTGGACCACGGTCTCGCCAAGTCCGTAAGATGAAGTAATAAACACCACATCTTCAAAACCAGACTCAGTATCAAGGGTAAACATGACCCCTGCACTGCCTTTGTCTGAGCGCACCATCCGCTGAATACCGGCAGACAGCGCGACATCGGCGTGGGCATAGCCTTTGTG
>Ga0118677_10012155_pt1 | contig 12707 bp, 13 predicted proteins | sample AliMusrvi5mmetaG_FD_86154 | JGI IMG/M metagenome (GOLD analysis project Ga0118677, IMG submission 86154)
AGCCGCAGACATACCGCGCCGGAAGCCCAGCCGTCCGCAGCACGCTCAGCATGATGTGCGCGAAGTCCTGGCAGACGCCCTCGCGTTTTTTCCAGACGGCGGCCAGCGGGGTTTTCAATTCCGTGGCCCCGGGTTTGTATTGGAACCGCTCGTGGATCGCGCGGTTGAGGGCGGTCACCGCTTCGCCGATCGGAATTCCGCTGCGCAGATATTTCTTCGCCCAGTCCATCGAAGCTCCGCCCGTGGGAACCGCTTCCGTGGGTTGAAGGTAGTCAAAATTATCGGTGAGCGAGGAGGCGAGGATCTGCCTGGCTTCCGCGACCGGCAGGGCCAGCGCTTCCTCCGGCCGGTGGTGCGGCCTGGTGCGGACGGTCATCCTGTTCGTCACGGCCAGCCGCGCGTGGCGCAGGGTCATCGAATAAAATGTCGCGGTGTTGCCGAAATAATCCACGTAGTTTGAGGTGCCGGCCTCGGGTGAGAAATCGATGCTGTGGGCGAGGATTTCCTGCTCCTTCCGGTGCGGCGGGGTGAGGCGCGCCTCGACATAGGCTTCGCTCACGGGCTCGCTGTAGCGGTAGTCGGTGAGGTGGATGACGTCGAAAAGCATGCTCAGGAGTTCGGGAAGAGCGGCTGGGTTTCGTGCCGCATATGGATCTGGTGGTTCAGGAACCCGTCCGAGATCAGATCGTGGATCCCGCGCACGCGGGCCAGCAATTCCTCGCTCTGTTCCTGCAGGGGGAGTTTGCGTCCGCCCGTGCCGGGGCTCCGGAGCAGGTCGTCCCAGTCGGTCGATTGGACGGTTGCGATCAGCGATTCGATCGCGGCCACCGAACGCCCGGTGGCCGGGGACCGGACGTCCTCGCTCTCCGCGATCCGCGCCGCGCACCCGCGCAGGCAGCGCGAGACCGAGCGCGGGGCGACGGGGTTTTTCCAAAGCAGTTCGAGCAGCGGGGCCGGCTCGATGCGCATTTGATAGACCCGGCGATAGACGTCCCGGCTGTTCAGGAGCCGGAGAAAGGCGGACAGCCGGATCTCGGTCGCGTGCTCGGGCCCGCCGGGATCCGGCGGCTGCAGAAGCGGGCCCGAGATCGAGTTGACCGCGTTCGCGGTGATCGCGGCGCGTTCGATGAGCTGCCCGATCTCGCAGAACTTCCACCCGCCGTCCGCGACCATCGTGCATTCGGCGGTCCCGAAAAACTGCGGGATCAGCGCTCGCGCAAAATCGCAGAGTTTCCGACTCGACGAGGTGAGGGCTTCGGGCGGTGCATCTGGACGGAAGCGGGTTTTTTGGAACCGGTCGCGCAGGAGGCTCAGGACGCCCCAGGCTTCGAGGCTCAAGGTTTCCAGCACGCCCTCGGCATTCCGCGAGGCTCGCAGGATCGCGCTGACTACTGAGCCCGGCTCCTCGATATCCAGCGTGAGCCGGTAGCGGCCAGGGGCGTTTGAAATGGTCCTGCGGGTCGCCGTCCCGCTGCCTTCGAGCATGGGAAGAATCCGGTTCCAGATCGGGCGGTAATGCGTGCGCTCGGTGGGGTTCAGCTCCTCGAGTTCGAGGGATTCGATGACCCCGACCATGCCGGCGAGGCTGTAAGCGCGCTCCATGTATCTGCCGATCCAGTAGAAGGCTTCGGCCACGCGGCTTGTCACAAACTGGGCGGGCGGGGCGGACTCGGGATTCCTTGGAACTTCGATCTCGCGGTCTTCCTCCTCGAACCCGACCTGCACCCAGGTGTCCTTGCTTCCCCCGCCGAGTTCGGAGGAGGTGTAGGGGCTCTCGTGCGTGGAGACGCGGGTCAAAGCTCCGGGAAAAACCTCGTAGTCCCCGTTTCCGAGACGGAGCGCGAAGAGAATGTGATCCTGCCGGCGGACCGCGCGTTTTCCATCCTGAAAACACACCGTCTGCGCGTCGCAGGACTGGGGCTGCGCTACGAAGTGGGAGGCGTTCTCGAGGATTTCGGCGCGGACCTCCGCAAGCTTTTCCGGGGATGGCTTGAGACCGTCGCCGCCCATCACGATCCTTTCTCCGTAGAGCGGGCGGATCGTATAGTCGGGGAGATCGGCGAGCACCATTTCTCGCTGGTCAATGTCGCCGAGCCAATACGTTGGCAGGCTTTTCAGAAGCGTGCGCTCGCCGAGGTAGTGTCGGATAATATTCCCCGCCAGCGGGAGGAGACTGCGATCATCGACGAGCTGGGATCCGATCCCGTTGACGACCGCGACGGTGCCTTTGCGGATGCAATGGACGAGGCCGGGAACGCCGAGCACCGAATCCCGTCGGAAGGCCATCGGGTCGAGCCATTGGTCGGAGATGCGGCTGTAAATGATCTCGACTTTTTCGAGGCCGGAAACGGTTTTCAGGTAAACCGCATCGTTGAGCACCAAGAGGTCTCCTCCTTGCACGAGCGGAATACCCATCCTCCTGGCCAGAAAGCTGTGCTCGGAATACACCGGGCTTCCCGGCCCCGGCGAGAGCAGCACCACGCTCGGCTCCGCCACTCCGGAGAGCGAGCGCAGCATTTCCAAAATATCTGTCGGGGCGTCGGCGATCGAGTGGATCGACGTCTCTTGGAACGATTGAGGGATCACTCGGGCGAGCGCCCGGCGGTTCTGGATCATGTAGGACATGCCGGACGCGTTGCTGAAGTAGTGGTGCTTCACGCCGAATTCCCCGCCCGGCAGCCGGCAAATGCTGATGCCGCTGAGGTGGAGATACGCGCCGCCGGGCGGAGGGAGGTTGGCTGCCGCATGACGGAAAAACGCGCTGCCTAGCACCGGCTGGATCGGCACGTCATCGCTGCGGAGGATCCGCTTTTTCGAATAGACATCCTGCAAGAACAGCTCGAACGCGCGGAGCCGCTGCTTGATTCCGGCCACGAGCGGCTTCCATTCCTGCGGGGTGAAAATCTGGGGGAGCAGGTCGCAGAACCACGGGCGCCGTCCCCACGGGCGGTCGCGCGCGATGTCGAACGTCACCCCCATTTCGCGCATAGTGGCCTCGAGCTGCTCGTCCAGCTCCCGCGTCGTCGCAGCCGGCATGCTGTCCAGCCGCTCGAACAGCGGACGATACATCTCGCGCGGAGCCCCGTCCGCACCGAACGTTTCGTTCCATGACCGGAAATCCGCGGCGGACTTTTTTGTCTCCCTCAGTGGCACGGGGGCGAGGCTTCCCGCCTCGTCCGCCACGGTCAAGCGCAATCCGCGTTAATCCCGCAACGCTTCGATCTGGCGCACGATGTCCGTCTCGGTCACGTCGCTCGCCACAAATGCCTCGCCGGGTTGCTTCAAGAGGACAAAGCGCATCGAGCCGCCGCAGAATTTCTTGTCCTTCCGCAGGGAGGAAAGGATGTCATCGGTTTTGATATCTGGAGGCAGGTTGATAGGAAGCTGGTAATGGGCGAGGGCGGAAAGGATCCGGTCGCGGACGGCGGGATCGAGGCCGGCTTTTTCCACCGACAGCCGGCAGGCGGCGACGAGCCCGAGCGAGATCGCCTCGCCGTGCAGGTAGCGCCCGTAGCCGGCGGCGTTCTCGATCCCGTGGCCGATCGTGTGCCCGAAATTCAAAAGCGCGCGGACGCCTTTGGTTTCAAATTCGTCTTCGGCGACGATCGCCGCCTTGATCGCCACGTTTCGCACGATGAGCATCGGCAGGTCATCGAGAGCGTCCAGCATCGAGAAATCGCGGATCGCCGCGTGCTTGATGACCTCGGCGAACCCCTCGTTGAATTCGCGGGCCGGCAGGGTGGCGAGCGTGTCGGTGTCGGCAACCACCAGTCGCGGCTGGTGAAAGGCCCCGATTAAATTTTTCCCGCCGGCGGCATTCACGCCGGTCTTTCCGCCAACCGAACTGTCCACCTGCGAGACGATGGTGGTGGGGATCTGGATATACGGGATTCCGCGGTAGTAAATGGCTGCGACAAAACCGGCGAGGTCGCCGACCACGCCGCCGCCGAGCGCGAAGACCCAGGAGCTTCGATCCAGACCCGCGGAAATCATCTGTTCGCACAACGAGGCGGCCTCCTCCATGCTCTTCGATTTTTCCCCGGCGGGTGCGACCAGTGTCACGGGCTCGAATCCCTCCGCTTCGAGCGACTTGGAAACGCGCCCCGCATAAAGGGGAGCCACATGGGCATCCGAGATCAACGCGCATCGTCCGGGCCTGGCTACGCCCGCCGCCAGCTTCCCCGTTTGGTCCAACAAGCCGGGGCCGACGTGCACTTGATACGGCCAGCGCTGAAGCGGAACGGGAACAACCATGGCGGAGACTCTGCCCGACCTGGCCGGCGGAGTCGAATCTGAATTCTTAGCCCGCTCCGTGATTCGTAATCGCCGGATTCAATCGTTGATTGTCGTGATTTTACTGATGGCTTCCCCGGTGAGGCTGTCGTCCGGCGGGGTGGCTTTCGGGAGCGGAAACCACGCGATCAATGGCAGGCCGAAGAGCAGGACGATGCCAGCCAACACGAGGGCGTAGGAAATCCCGATGTGCGTCGCCACCCATCCGTTCCATGCGCTGCCGATCCCCATGCTTCCTTGGAAGAACACGAAATAAAACGACAGAGCGCGACCCCGGATGGCCTCGGGCACCGAGACCTGCACGGCCACGTTGAACTGGATCAGCACGGCGACCCACGCCAAGCCTCCGGCGAAGAGGGCGCAAATCGCGACAGGGAAGCTGTGAATGGTGCCGAGGCCGAGGAATGCGAGGGCCAGCAGGAGGATGGCCGGTCCCGCAATCCGGTCCGGGTGCCACCGGTGCCGCAGCCCGGGAACAAGGCCGCCGGTGACAATCGACCCCAGCCCGAAAGCCCCGAGGAGGAAACCGTAGCCGAGCGCGTTGGTTTTTAGAACCTCGCGGGCGAGCAGCGGGAGCACCGCCCAGATGGCGCTCGCGGCAAACGCGAACGCCGAGACGCGCAGGAGCGGCGCCCGCATGACCGGCGAGAAAAACGCAAAAACAAAACCTTCCCGCATAGACTTGAGGACCTCTTTCTTGGGGCGCTGGAAAGGAGGGCGTTTCCAGGCCGCCAGCACAAACACCGTTCCAAGAAACGAGGCGGCGTTGAGAAAAAAGACAACGGCCGGCCCCTTCGCGGCCACCAGCAATCCTCCGATCGCTGGACCGATCGACCGGGCGCTGTTGAAGCTCATGCTGTTCAGCGAGACCGCGGCCGCGACCTGGTTGTGCGGCACCATTTCCTGGATTTGCGACTGCCAGGCGGGCAGGTTCAGCGCGCTGAAAAACCCCAGGAAGAAGGTGAGGAGCAGCAGGGTCGGCGGAGAAATATGACCGGTGACGGTGAAGACGCCGAGAACGGCGGCGGCGACCATCATGCCCAACTGGGTGACGATCAGAATGCGCCGCCGCTCGACAATGTCGGCGAGGACTCCGCCCCAGATCCCCGCAAAGAAAGTCGGCAGGAAAATGCAGGCCGGGACGAGCCCGACGAGGAGAGGGGAGGACGTCATCGAAGTCATCAGCCATGCCGCTCCCACGCTGTGCATGAGGGTGCCCACATTCGAGAAGACGGTGGCGATCCACAGCGCCCGGAAAACCGGGTTGGCGAGCGGGGCGACCAGGGTTTTGAAGTAGGCTGTCTTCACCAGAAAAAGCTGAAGGCCAGCACCGCGAACACCACGGCGCTGATCAGCGCATACATCCGGTTATTTTCCAAAGCGAAACCGGCCCCCGCGAGGAGCACGCGGAGAGGAGGGTTCAGGAGCAGGAGGAAAATCCCGAGCATGGCGATGCTCAGGCGCTCGCCGGCCCCGTCGAAATCAAACGCCCGCTGCGCCATGTCGATCGGGTTGCTGAGGAATTTCGGCTCGCCGGAAAAGATGTGGTCCCCGGGGTTCTGGCCGACATGGGCGGTGAGATACCAGGCGAGGCCCGCCGCGATGAGGGATGCGGAGATCAGCGTGCCGATGATCATGACCCGCGCGAGGATGGAAGGAAGCCGGTTCAATGGAGCCCTTTCAGGATCATCTGGACCGCGATGAAGGAAACCGCCGTCAGGAAAACTACCCGGAGGAGTTTGACGGGGGCGACGGGGAGAAGTTTGGCTCCCACAAAGGCGCCGGCGAGCACTCCCAGCGCCACGGGCGAAACCAGCGCGGGGTCGAGGTAGCCTTTTTTCAGGTAGATGCCGACGCTCGCCGCGGCGGTTACGCCGATCATGAAGTTGCTGGTGGCAGTCGTCACCTTGAACGGCAGTTTCATGATCTGGTCCATGGCCAGCACCTTGAACGCCCCCGATCCGATGCCGAGCAGCCCGGAGAGAACGCCCGCCACCCACATCACACAAAATCCGGGGACGACCGCCGCCACCCCGTAGGCGGAATTTTCTCCGTCCGGACCAGGGAACTCACCCGGCAAGTCGAGTTTGAGGGCGAGGGGATCCGAGTCCGCAGGCAGAAGCCGGGATGCGGGTTTTTTTCCGAGGGAAAGAAACACAGTGGCCAACAACGCCACGCCAAAGATGACGGCCAGCAGAGATTGGTCGAGCACGGTGGCCAGCAGAGCGCCGCAAACAGCTCCGATTGTCGTGGCGATGCAGAGGAATAGCCCGATTTTCATGTTGGAAATGCCGTCGCGGAGGTAGGCGGCGGCCGCTCCCGAAGAAGTGGCGATCACCGAGCAAAGCGCGGCGCCCATGGCGTAGCGCATATCAATTCCGAATCCAAGAACCAGCAGGGGAGTGATGATGATCCCGCCCCCGAGCCCGATCAGCGCTCCTAGAACGCCTGCGAAAAACGATGCGACGCCAACCGCGAGATCGAAATAGGGCTCGGTCATCACCCCGTCGCCCTCACCTCGTCGAGCGCCTGTGGACCCAGATGCTCTGCAAGATCCCCAACCCGAAAAGCGTGATCAGCGCGAACGATCCGCCATAGCTGATCAGCGGCAGCGGAAGCCCGGTGATCGGGGTCACCGAAATCGTCATGCCGATGTTCATGAAGGTGTGGGTGAAAAGCAGCATCGTGAACCCCACCGCCAGCAGCCGGCCCAGATCATCCTCCGCCTCGATCGCGATTTGCAGCGTGAGAAAGAAAAGCAGCGCGAACGCCGCGATGATCGACACGCCCCCGAGAAACCCGTGCTGCTCGCCCATCACCGAAAAAATGAAGTCGTTGTGGACGGCGGTCGATGGGAGGAACCCGAGCTCGAGCTGCGTGTTCGGGGCCTTGAATCCCTTGCCGGAAAACCCTCCCGAGCCGATGGCGATGAGCGATTGGATGATGTTCCATCCGTCGCCCTGGGGGTCGGCCTCGGGATTCAGGAAAGTGGTGATGCGGGCGTATTGGTAGGGCTTGAGCCCGAACTGGACGAAAACGGGAATGATGGCGACGCCGACGAGCAGCATGGAAATCAGCCACCGCTTCGGGATGCCGCCGATAAACAGCATCGCCAGCACGACCGGAACCCACACGATGCAGGACCCGAGGTTCGGCTGGATCAGGATAAGGACCCAGGGGGCCCCGACGATCGCCCCGCAGCAGAGAAGCCTCAGGAACGGGGCCATGGCGCGCGTGTATTGCAGGAAAATCGCGAGGGTGAGGATGCCCGCTGCGACCGCGAGTTCCGAAGGCTGGAAGCTCATCGGGCCGAGGTCGAGCCAGCTTCTGGCCCCGAACCGCTTCTGGCCAAACAGCATCGTCGCGACCAGCAGGACGATGCTCAGAATGTAGATCGGGATGGCCCCGAACCTCACCCACCGGTAGTCCATGAGCGACACGACGAAGAACATCGGCAGCGAGATGAGAATCCACACGATCTGGGAAGTCCAGAAATGCCCGTCCCGCATCCAGGTCGCGCTGTAGATCGCGTAAACCCCGAAGGCGAACATCGCCATCGTGAGCGCGAAGAGAGCCCAGTTCATCCGCAGGAAATTTCGAAGGATCGGGTGCATCAGGCAAGTTGTGGGACGGCGGCCAGAAGCTGCTTGGTGTAGTCGTCCTGCGGGTTGTTGTAAATCGCATCCGCCGGCGCTGACTCGACAATTTTTCCGCGGTGCATGACGAGGACGTGGTCGCTGATGTGCTCGACCACGGCGAGGTCGTGGGCGATGAACAGATAGGCGATGCCGAACTGCTCCTGGAGGTCTTGGAGGAGGTTGACGATCTGGGCCTGCACGCTGACGTCGAGCGCGCTCACCGGTTCGTCGCAGACAATGAATCGCGGCTCGACAGCGAGCGCCCGCGCGATGCCGATCCTCTGCCGCTGGCCGCCGCTGAATTCGTGCGGGTAGCGCCGCATCATCTCCGGCTGGAGGCCCACCAGGCGGAGAAGCTCGGCCACGCGGTCACGGCGTTCGGCGCGCGATTTTTCCGGGAAATGGATTTCCAGCGCCTCGGAAACAATTTCGGCGATGCTGAATCGCGGGTTCAGCGAGCCGAACGGGTCCTGGAATATCATCTGCATCTCGCGGCGGAACGGGCGGAAATCTTTTTCGCTGAGCGGGAGGATTTCGCGGCCGTCGAAAACGACCCGGCCCGATGTCGGCGGGATCAGCTTGAGAATCGTTCTTCCCACGGTGGTTTTCCCGCTTCCGCTCTCGCCGACAAGGCCGACCGTCTGGCCGGGCTCGACGGTGAAACTGACATCATCGACCGCCTTGATGTCGCCGGTATGCTGGCGGAGAAGCCCGCCATGCACGGGAAACCATGTCTTGAGGTTGTGGACTTCGAGGAGCGGCATGCAAGAGAATCACTATCCCCTGCGAGGGGTGTTGTCCATCATCCCGCTAGCGCGAAAAGAAATATCAACCTGCTGCGTAGAAACCATGGCGTGGCATGGGCATCCTGCCCATGTCTTGCTGGATTGTGACGCATGGGCAGGATGCCCATGCCACGGGAGTTGGTCGACGGGATGCTTTGGAGATAATGTTTTCTCCTGAGCAAGATCAACCCTTCTTGAGAAGGGGGAGCCCGGTTCGCTCGTTCTCGGAAACAATGTAACCGGACGGCAGGGCATCGATGGCGGCTTCACCGGCCACACCGGCGAAGTAATAAAGGGTCACTTCCCTGCCGCCTTTGAGCTGCTGGAGGCGGCGGTGCAGGAAATAGGTTTTGCCGGATTTTTTGCTTTGGACGCTGAAGGCCATGGCTTGGGATTTCTAGTTGTTCTTGTCTGCGGGTGAAAGCTATTTGACGAGCCCTGCGCCGACCAGGGTCTTGTAGGCGCCGTTTTTCGAGAGGGTCTTGAACGCGCGCGCCGTGGCTTTCACGGTGACGAACTTTTTCAGTTCGGGCACCCAGACGCGCTTGGTCTTCAAATTCGGCTGGAAGAAGCGGGGTGTGACGGCCGTGACGTGCATGCCGATGCCGCCTTTTTTCTTTGCCAGTCCCCGGCGGTGGATTTTGGATCCCCGGACGGGTTTGGCTCCTGTGATGCTGCACTTTCTTGACATAATGAGAGTCGATAAAACTAACGGATGCTCCGGCGCAGTCAAGCCTTTGATTTCAACTCTTCGAGGTCGGCATCGACCATGATGCGCACGAGGTCGCGGAATTTCGTCTTGGGCTCCCATCCGATCTGTTTTTTGGCCTTGGCCGGATCGCCGACGAGGAGATCGACTTCTGCGGGCCGCTCGTAGCGGGCGTCGTGTTTGACGAATTCCTTCCAGTCCAGCCCGGCATGGCCGAACGCTTCCTCGACGAATTCGCGGACGGAGTGGGTTTCGTTGGTGGCGAGGACGTAATCGTCGGGGGCGTCCTGCTGGACGATCCTCCACATGCCTTCGACATACTCCGGTGCGTATCCCCAGTCGCGCCGGGCATCGAGGTTTCCGAGGTAGAGTTCCTTCTGTTTGCCGAGCTTGATCGCCGCCACCGCGCGGGTGATTTTGCGGGTCACGAACGTCTCGCCGCGGCGCGGGCTCTCGTGGTTGAAGAGGATGCCGTTCGAGGCGTGCATGCCGTAGCTTTCGCGGTAGTTGACGGTCGCCCAGTAGGCGAAAACCTTCGCGCAACCGTAGGGGCTCCTCGGCCAAAACGGCGTCGTCTCGGTCTGCGGGACGGCCTGGACTTTTCCGAACATCTCGCTGCTCGAGGCCTGGTAGAAGCGGGAGTTGACCCCGGACTCCCGCATGGCTTCCAAGATTCGGATCGTGCCGACGCCGGTCACGTCGGAGGTGTATTCCGGGATGTCGAAGCTCACGCGCACGTGGCTCTGGGCCCCGAGATGGTAGATTTCATCGGGCCTCAGCTCGTAGATGAGTTTGACGAGGTTCACCGAATCCGCGAGGTCTCCGTAGTGGAGGAAAAGCCGGACGCCGTTGACGTGGGGGTCCTGGTAAAGGTGGTCGATCCGGGCGGTGTTGAACGTGCTGGCGCGGCGGATGATGCCGTGGACCTCGTAGCCCTTGGAGAGAAGGAGGTCGGCCAGATACGAGCCGTCCTGGCCGGTGATGCCGGTGATGAGCGCTTTTTTCATGGTGCTGAAAGGGCAGCATTCTGGATTTCGAGGAGCTTGGCAATACCGGTTCTGGCGGCGGCGACCATCGATTCGAGCTGGGCCGCGCTGAAGACGGACTCTTCGCCGGAGCCCTGGACCTCCACAAAATCCATCTTGTCGGTCATGACGATATTCATGTCCACCTCGGCGTCCTTGTCCTCGAGGTAATCGAGATCCACCAGCACCTCGCCTCCGACGATGCCCACGCTGACGGCGGCCACGCGGTTCTTTATTGGCAGGGCGGCCAGTTTCCCCTGCCCGACGAGCGCCCGGCAGGCGAGTTCGACGGCGACCGAGGCGCCGGTGATCGCGGCCGTCCGGGTCCCGCCATCGGCCTGCAGGACATCGCAATCGACCCAGAGCGTGCGGGCCCCGAGCTTTTCCAAATCCACCACCGCGCGCAGCGACCTTCCGACGAGGCGTTGGATCTCGGTGCCGCGGCCGTCCGGTTTCCCCCTCGTGGAGTCCCGGGTTTTGCGGGTGACCGTCGAGTAGGGGAGCATGGAATACTCGGCGGTGAGCCATCCGCCTTTCACATTTTGTTCCTTCATCCAGCGCGGAACCGCCTCCTCGATCATCGCCGCGCAGATGACGCGGGTGTTCCCGAAGGCGACCAGCACGGAGCCCTGCGCGTGCGGGGCAATGCCGGCCTGGATTTCAATTTTGCGGAGTTCGTTCGCGGACCGGTTGTCGTATCGGATCATGGGCCGGGAGATTGGACGCGGGGGCCCGTGCGGCGCAAGAAATCATTTGTCACAAAAGAAAGGCTCATCTCCTCGGCTGGCCGGACTCGCCAGCATCTTGCTTTGACCAATTATTTCTCGTTTCTCCTCAAAGCATTTGAGATGGGCCTGATAAATCTGAATGCACTGGCCATCGGAAAGTGCGGCGAGGGCGCGCAAACGTTCCTCCACTGGCTGTTTGCGAGTCTCGTGGCAAATGCAGTCTTCCGGGTTTCCGCCAAACGGGCATTCGAACGAAAGAGATGAAACAAATCTCCGGATCGATTCGATGTCTGGGGCCTCTTCCATACGGGTTACCTTACCATCATTTTTCCCGGGTTGAGAATCCAAAATGTGAACCTGCGAATTGGCTCAAATAAAGGACCTCGTGGCTTGTCCCGAGGTTCTTTGCTCCCACCGGGTCAGGATATTTGTGTGGCGCTGGCGAGAACGGTAGCAAGCTCCGCCCGTTTGAACGGCTTGGAGAGGAAGTCGTCCATGCCTGCGGCGAGGCATCGCTCGCGGTCGCCGGGCATCACGTTTGCGGTGATCGCAATGATTCGGACGCGGCTACCTGTTTTTTCGATCTCCCGGATTTTCTTGGTGGCTTCAAGCCCGTCCATCACCGGCATAGCCATATCCATGAGGATCGCGGAGAATTTTCCCGGCAAGAATGCCTTGACCGCCTCGGCCCCATCGGCCGCAAATTCGGCTCGGTAGCCGAAACCCTGGAGTATTTTGCCCGCGAGCGTGCGGCTATTCATGTCATCATCGACGACAAGCGCCAGGTCTCCCGCAGGGGGCACGGGCGGCTCCGCGCACAGGCTGGGGGGCGATGTGCCGTCAGCGCCCACGAATAAATGGGACGGCACGGCGGCCATCCCTCCAGCACAGGCAGGCGCTGTCTCCAACGGGAGGCGCAATGTGAACGTGCTGCCTTTTCCCAGAGTGGAAACGACGGTGATCGAACCACCCATAGCTTCGGCGATGCGTTTCGAGATCGCAAGCCCGAGCCCGGTGCCACCGAACCGACGGCTCATCGTCGAGTCCGCCTGCACGAAGGGCTGAAACAGGCGGCTGAGAGTTTCGGAAGATATTCCGATTCCTGTGTCTTCTGCGGAGAAATGCAGAAAGTGCCGGCCATTCTCGGAGGCGGGGACAACACGGAGGACAACCGATCCGCTGGAAGTGAATTTGACAGCGTTGCCGAGAAGGTTGATGAGAATCTGGCGGATCCGTTCGCCGTCGGCGGTGATTTTCTCTGGAACACCAGCAGCGATTTCATAACGAAAGCTGATCCCTTTGTCGTTGGCGGATACCTGGACCGCATCTGCTGCTAGATCCACGACTTCGGCGACTGCCAGTGGTGCAACCCGGATCGCCAGGATGCCTTTTTCAATGCTGGCGAAGTCTAGCAGCCTGTCGGACTTTTCCAAGCCTGACGGCTTGAAAAAAACCGAGGAAAAATGTAATCGGGAGCATGGCCGCCCGATTCGTTACCGTAGACCGCGAAACGCAGCTTCTCTTGCCCC
>Ga0118677_10012156_pt1 | contig 12704 bp, 6 predicted proteins | sample AliMusrvi5mmetaG_FD_86154 | JGI IMG/M metagenome (GOLD analysis project Ga0118677, IMG submission 86154)
CCCGATAAAGCCGGTTGGCGGGCGAGAAGTAAGGCAGTTGCCAGAGGCTGATCCGAAATCCCTGGTCGCGCAGGTCGCGAATCATCCGGGCCGGATCGTCGAATCGACTGGGCGAGAACCGGTAATCGCAAAGCCAGTCGGTCTCGAACCAGCCGGTATCCAGATGAATCACGTCGCACGGGATGCGGTGCTGCCGCAGAAGCCCGGCCACCTCGCGCGTCTCCGCCTCGGACTTGTAGGTAATGCGGCTCATCCAGAGGCCGAACGACCAGAGCGGCGGCATGGGACTGCGCCCAGTCAGCGCCGTGTATTCCTCAATGATTTCCGCGGGCGTGCCGAGAAAGACGAACAGGTCCAGAATATCGTCGCCAACATGCAGCGTCGTGGCCCCGTCGTAGGCATGCCCGAAATCGAACGTAATGGGCGCGGACGAATGCACGAACATGCCGTACCCGCGACTGCTGAGGAAGAACGGTACCGGCTTGTACATCCGCTCCGTCTGGACTCCGTGCGCGTCACATGTCCACAGCACCACCTTCTGGCCTCGCTTGTTGAGCCGGCCGAACGATTCGCCGCACCCGAACAATTGCTCGTCCGGCGCCAGACTGAAGGTCGCGGCGTAATGGCGGGCGAGGTCCGCGGCGCGGCGAACGAACCCGAACGGGATCGGTTCGCAATTCAAGATGGCCTTGGAGTCGGCCAGATGCTGGGTGCGAGTCAGAAGCCGGCCGGCCGCATCGCGGAACTCAACGTGCCAGGGGTCCGGAGAGAGGACCACCGAGCCGTGCGGCCCCTTCCAGACCACTTGGCCGTTGCCCTCGTGCACGCCCCAGTCCCCCGACCGGCCTGGCTCTTCCACGAGCATCAACGAGTCGGCATCCGTGGGCAGACTGTTGCCGACGTTCCACCTCAAGCGAAGGGTTCGATTCGTGACGAACCTGATCTCGAACGGCAAAGCAGGATCCTGCCCATAGACCGGCGGGAACTCCCAGGATTGGGATTCCTCGAACGGCGCCACGACCTGATCGAACGCCATCCGTGGCTTGCGCGCATGGCGCTTCCACTCCAGCAACCCCGTTCCCGCAGTGGCGTCGAAACGGGTCAATCGGTTGCCGAGGAATACAGTGTTCTCGATTCGTCCGAATTCGCCGCTGATATCCACCGGCTGATTCAACAATGTCGTTGTCATGAATTACTGCCCTCTGCTCAATGTTCACTAATGAACCGTAAATCCGGGATCATGGTCGCTCCATGAACTTCACGAAGCGCAGATAGACCAGAAACATCAGGATACTGTATCCGCCCGCAACGGCGAAATAGAGGGCATACCGTGGATTGGGGCACCACCAAAGGTAGTACCCGATCCAGATACCGGAGCCGATCAGCCCGCCCAGGAAGTTCAGACCGGCAAACGACAGGAGCCAGCCATTGACCTTCCCGTCCACGTCCGGGTGCGGCGGGAGGTCGCGCAGCCGGAAGCGGTGAACCGGCGGCACATACGACTTGTCGGCGCCCAGCCGTTTCCAGCCGCGGTACACCTTGTAGCCGCAGAAACTACTCAGGATGCTGAAAAACGCGCCATACAGAAACATGTACCGGTAAACCCAGTTGGGGTCGTCGGCATGCACCGGGATGATGCCCTTGATCCAGTCCAGGTACGCGCCGGCCAGGATACCACCCAGGATGATGCCAACCGCCCGGATCATGCACATGGCGCCGTTGTACTGGCCAAACTTCTCGCGCGGCAGCAGGGCGAACACACGCGGCAGGCCCGCGATGCCGCCGATTGCGCCCGCTGGCGCCCCGAAAACACCTGCAATCACACCGGTAAGCATGAACACGAGGGGGCTGGGATGGTCCACGAACAGCCAGATCATCCCGCCCAGGCAGAAGAAGACATCGTAAAGACCCAGATAGGCACAGACGCGCACCGGGTGCCAGCGATCCACCAATATGCCCACGAAGAGGAAACAGATCGGGGCGATGATGCTGTTGATCCCGGACAACACGCCGATGTTGGTCATGGTCAGCACCAGGGACAACATCAGGAATCCGCCAAACGTGCCCATGCACGCGCCGAGACAGGCAAAGGTTCCCTGCATGGTCCAGTACAGGTAATGGGATATCCCCAGACTCTCCGCCACATGCTTTGCCTTCTCGCGGAAGGTGGTCTGCGGGCCGGCGTCCTCCGGTGGCGGGTAATCGCTCTCCTTGACACGCAGGCACATGGCACCGAACCCCACCAGGTAGACGCCTGCGGCAAGCAGGTACAATTCCTTCATGTGGGTCATGGCGTGCCGGAACAGGAAAAAGTTGTAGAATGCGCCGGCAACCGTGCTGACCAGCCTGAAATACCCCATGAATCGTCCCATCAGTTCCTGTGGCACGACGTCGTTGAACAGATACCAGTACACGGTTGAGACGAACATGTTGAACAGGTCGAACATTCCCGCGCATACGGCCAGAACCATGATGGCAATCTTGACCTGTCCGATCGGTGAACCGCCAGCCATCTGGTGCTGAATCCAGACGGCGATGCCGTCGGAATAGGCGATCAGCACAAGCGACACCGTCAAAAACGGCATGGTGGCGAGAATGAAGGGAAGTCTACGCCCCCACCGGGTGCGGATGCGGTCACTCCAGATGCTGATGGAGGGGGTGACGAAGAAATTGAAGACCGCCGGCAGGCTCGTCATGATGAGGCTGGTAGTCGTGTTGGAGGCATCGAGCGACTTGAACTTCCAGGGCATGACGCTGCCGGCGATGGTCTCCATCAGGGTGAAGCAGAAATCGCCCCAGAGCAGCCAGGCGAAGATCAGCATCAGTCCCTTCTTGGAATACATGAGCGTGCCGCATCTGAAACTTGTGGCTGGTGTCTTGTAGTACCACTTGTAGAGCGCGATGCATAACCAGGCCAGAACCCCAATGCCAACCACGACGCCGCCCCAGACGAACCAGACCGAATTCTGGTCCCACCAATGCTGCAACTGGTCCAACTCGCTCTGGGCAGTCAATGCCGCGGCAGAAGGCGGGACGACATTGGAAGAGGCCACGGCCGACGTGACAGGAGCGATCGCCGTGGCCGCGCCCTGCGCCGGCGCTGGAACCCACAGCAGGGCGGCCAGCGCAGCACCGGCAAGCGCCCTGAAAAGGCTGATCCTGGGGGCATGAAGCCTGCGCGGCAATACGGGGGTGGTTGATCGAACCGCATTCGTCAGCATGCTTTTGCTCTCATTTGCCATTTCAACCCGCACATACGGTCATTTCGCCGGCAGATCGATCACCACAATGGTCAGACTGCGTGGCGGCAGATCGATCGCTCGGGCCTCCTCGTCAGAATGAATCTGTACCTCTTCGCACGTTGTCCAGGTGTTAGTGGTTGCGTATTCGGTCGCCGTATGAAACCGGAGGCGATGCAGGGTCGCCTTGCCCGGTAATCCGGCAAAGCCGTCGAAGCGGACCGACAAACGACGGGGTTTGTCGAAGTCCGTATTGATGGCATGCAGATAGATGTGGTCTCGGTCGCGTGTCGCGACCACGTCCACCACCATCGCTTGCATGCACGGCCAGTCGTGCGGCCGGTAGTTTGAGTTGAATTTGACCGCCGGATGCCAGAGAAGCGGAGCGCTGTCGTAACGCACCCGGAGTTCCTGGTCACCGTGATGCTGATTATAGAGAGTCACCGCTTCTGCCGTGGGCTGCAGGGTGGGCGCTACGCCTTCTTGCGGATGGACGCGGATGCCAGTAATCCCCCAGGTTTGGCCCAGCAACATGGACTGGGTGGCCAGGGCAATGGTATCGCTGCGGCGGAGCAGGGCCTGGACCATGACCGCAGCGCCCAGACCGCAGGCCCCGGGACCTGGCGAGAGTTCTTGCCCGCGCGCCAGTTTCCACCAAGTGTTCAGATTCCACTCCGTGATGGCCAGGCGGTAACCAAGGCGAGTGGCCTGTTCGATGGAATCGTCGCGAAATTCGGCTAGGCCATCAGCGTCCGTCGGCGTGCTGTGCGTCAGGGTTTCCCACACCTGTCCGGGCGTCACGCCCGCCTCCGGGAGTTTCTTCCCGTCGGCGGCGAATAATCCATCAATGCCAAGGGGGTAATATCTGTGTTGCGCAAAGAGGTCGACTCCGGCGTGCCGCCGGTGCAGTTCGGCCGAGACTTCGAGCGGGTGGCCATCGGCAATGATCTTGATGCCGGGCTGGATACGTCGCAAAGCGGCCATGTATGCTTGGATGGCATTGGCCCACGCCGTGACCCATGCATCGCCGTGCTTCTTCTTCATCTCCCCTTGCCAGAACCAACTTTCATTGCCGATCTGCACGTATTCCACGTCGTAGGCTGTCGGATGGCCGTTGGCTACGCGCAGGGCCGGCCACTGGTGGAACTCCGTCGGCACGGTTGCTTCCGTGCCCACGCAATAGGCCAGCAGTGCGGCGGCATTTGTCGCGGCCTCGGCGGCGGTCTTGTCCGTCAGCAATCCGTCGTGCAGGTTCACGACCAGAATACTTTTCCACTTCAGATCTGACGCCAGGCGGAAATATTCGTCATACCCGAAAGCATTGGTGATGCTGTTGCCATGGGAACCGCGGCTGTCCGGACGGCCGCGGTCCTTCCCCAGGGCATCCGTGACCATGTTCCGCCAGTCGGTAAAGTCGACGTCCGTACCGCCGGGGAAGCGTACGATCGGGATGGCCATCGACCTCAGCATGGCTTCGACGCGGGGATCGAGCGTATGGGTGCCGGGCAGGAGTGCCGCCTCAGGGCCGGTTTCCCCGCCCCAGCTCGGACGTTCCATGAACTGCCCGAACAGCAGATCGCTCACCCGATGGAGTTCTTTATTACAGACTGAAACGCGAACGTCTTCTGGCCTGGTGGAGTCCCCCGGAGTGGAGGTGTCCAGGTGAGAGCAACCGGACAAGACGGCAAGCAGAAGCATGCCGAACAGACGCGGACAATGTTCAACCGACTTTGTTGTCTTCATGGTGTCGCTAGCAGAGCGGGCCCATCAAGCGGCGCCCCAACAACCATTGTCATTTCGAAATCCGTTTCAGAAGCGCATCAGCGCCAGCATGGAGGCCCACCTCATCGCTGGCACCGACGAAAATCACATTCTTCTCGACACCAAAAGGCGACCAGGCGAACTCCAGCAACGCCTTGCCCGGCCCCGGATATTTGGCGTCCGCCACCTGTGGCAGGATCTCGCTGGCCTGCAGTGCGGCCACGGCCGTGCCGGAGGTTGAATCGCCCAGCAGAATCAGATGCGCATCCGTCGCGTAGGCTTCCGGCAGTTCGGGCGGTAACTGATAGCCGCCGTTGTAGTTGCCCAGCCGCGTCCAGGGGCGCGACCACTGCGCGCGGAACTCCGGTGTCGTGTCCACCACTTTCGTCTCGCCTTTGAGCAGCGTGACCTGATTCTTTGCGTCGACGTAGAGTATCACACCCGGCTCATAACAGACTTCTTTGTCGGCGTTCTCAAAGTCCACGAACCCATCATTGACGATGGTAACCACGCTTCCCGGCGTGCGCCAGTTGACGTCCTTGCCATCAATGGTTTGGCTGGTCACATTGCCCTGGGCATCAACCCCGAGCCGCACCTCGCGCTTTACTGCATTCGTGATCGTCTTTTCATCACCCGTCGGCGTGCAGAGTTGCGCGGTGGGGTTCCATACGCGCGGATACGCCACCTTGCACAACACCGCGCTGTCCGGCTTGGCCTCGGCCTTCAGGCCCTTCTTGTTCAGGTCGGCCGCCAGTTTCTCGGCAAACGGCTTTTGCCCATCACTACCGTAGGCAACCACGAGCGCGGGCTTGGCGGCAAGAAAGGCGTCAATCGCCGGCGCATCGAAGACACGTACGACTTCTGTCATGGGGACGGCCGCAGGCGCGATTGCCGCCACCTTCACGCTTGTCTCCGCCGCGAAATCCGCGATGGGACTTTCGACCCGGACGAGATACTTGCCCGCCAGAGTGTTGACGCCCAACGGCAATGTTTCTGCGTAGTTGCCAGTCTTGTCTGTGCCACGGGAACAACTGTAGCGCACGCTCCCGTCCGGGGCCGTCACCGTAAGCGTGAGCGGCCACGGCATCTTGAGCCCGTTAAGCACGGCCTTCACTTCCAATGCGCCATCCTTGCACGAAGCCGTAAGGTCAAGGCCCCGCGGTTTGTGAGGCGCCACCAGGTAAAGCTTCATCTCGCCCGCGGCAAACTCACCATGGATCGGCGCGACCGGATCAGCCACCTGGCTTGCACGTTTCCAATCCGGACCTTCCACGCTGTACACCACGGCCCCTTTGGGCACCCCTTGCAGCGTGAAATCCGTCCGGCAGGGGGCGTAGTTGTATAGCCAGTGGGATGCGCCGTCCGCGATTTCTGGTAGTTTTTCGCAGGCATTGAGGACAAGGATCAACTGTCCCTCGCCGGCGATGTGCCGCTCGCTCGCCAGGTGAACGGACTCGGTCGCAATGGCCGGACGCGCCGACGTCCGGGCAAGTGTCGCTTTGATCAAGGGAGCCGCCGCCCGGGCTGGTTCGTCCATGAAGAAGTTACTTTCGTAAAAGCTGGCCTGTTTCTGCGTCAGGCCGCTGTCCGGCTTAGCGATGCGGCTCCAGACCGACTGCCACCGCCAGCCGAGGTCGTTCAGTGCCGCATCGGTGACCAGCGCCCCATCGAACTTGACAGTCGTACCTTTGTCCACGATCACAACCCCGCCAGTCTTCTGGAATGCCGCGATAGCGGCACGGACATCAGCCGGCAATTCGAACGTCTGTCCGATCACCACCAGTACCTTGTAGTTCTTGAGCCACCCCTGCGCAACTCGCTTTTCGTGCAGGATGTGGGCGGGATAGCCGGCGCGGGCAATGGCCTGATGTGTGTGCAGGATGTTATCCCGGTAGTTGCTGGCCACGCTGTAGGCGGTGGCAGCCACCTGGCCATCCTTGATGCCGGCGTCTTCCGGCAGCGAGGCAACCATCAGTTTGATCTGCTCGCCAGTCTTCTTCTGGGCCTCGCGCGCCGCGATCTCCTTCTGCCGCATGGCCGTTTCGGTGAAACTCCAGAGCACGGCGATGTCATGCCCCGTAAGATCAGCCCCCACAAACAGCGGACCGAGCCGGGCGGCGGGCTCGTTGACCGACTTCAGGTCCTCGGCCCCCATGCCGCGCATGTTGAGCCACCAGTTGCCATGTAGGCCCGCCATCAGCATGGCGTTCATCATGACGCGATAGTTGTCGGTCTGGCCGGGTTGCGGAACGGTGGCATTGAACAGTTGTCCGTTCATGGCGTGCGCGATCTTGCGGGTCGGGTCATCGCACTTTTCAAGGTAAAGTCCGCTCAACGCCCCGAGTTTGCCGACGCCCCAATCCATGAAGACGTGACTTGTGGGGATGTCGTTGATTTCCTGATTCATCGGATCGGTGCCATCCATGATCGCGCCCGGTGCATAAATGTCGGTGGCGAAAACCAGAGACGGCCAGACCTTCTTCAGATCCTGGCAGGCCTGGGCGTTCTGCTCCTTGATCATGGCGCAACGGATCGCCATGTATTTCATCCAGTCGTCGGCCGGACGGCTGCCCGGGTCATTCGTGTAGGTCCAGCCGCGCGCCTCGTACCACGCCTTCTCGTCCCAGTTCGGGAAGCCGCTCGCCATGCCGCCGGCAGGGGTCTTGCCCCAGGCCAGGCCCGGCTCGTCGAGCGTGCCGACCGCTTGGATATTGGCCGCGTAACGGCGCAGGACCTGGGCCGCACGGAAGTTGAACAGTCGCATGGATTCAGCCATCTCGGCCGCCCCCCAGCTCTTTGACGTTCCCCACGGCTTGTGCGTGACGAACCCGGTCCAGTACATATAGATAACCGTGGGCAGGTCACGGGCAACGGCATTCTCAAGACCATTGATCCCGCCCGATCGTTTGCCGCGCGGCGCAAGGTCGGGCTGACCTTTTGCATCGAGCAGACCTGTGCTGAAGATGTTGCCGACACTGAAGTTCGCTCCGCCCTCGCGCAGAGGCCCCGTCTGTGAGACAAAGAGCGTCGAGTCCTTTACGCCCGTGGTCACGGTCAACTTGGCGGCGGGTTTTCCGTCGAGCTTCACGGCGTAAACGGCCGGCGCCAGGCTGTACTCGGGAAGCACCCGCGTCACGGTCGAACCATCGCCGACGACGGGGATGGCGATGGATATCAGATTCGTCTTATCCGGCACCAGCTCAAGCGTGGCCGCCTGCCCCTTATCGAGCCCCGCCACCGCCAGTTCGACGGACTCGCTCGCGTAAAACGCGTTCCGGGTTTGCGGAAAGATCAACTCCGCGGCCGGAAGCCCTGTTGCCACCACAGAACCCATGACTATCGTCATAACTACTGCTGCTTTCATGCCACCCTTTTGCTTTGATCCTTAGGACACCCTACAATGATGCGCGACTGCTCAATGCAAAATACCCCGTCTCCACATCCGCCTCGACCACCAACCCTCCATCGTCTGCACGTTGTACGCCGGCTGGCAGCGGATCCACCACTTGGGCCCCCGTGGGCAGTCGCACCTTGATCTGGCGTTTCTCCCCATGTGTGCGCACCGCCAGCACGGAGCGCCCATCCAGTGGCCCGAACAGGTAGGCCAGGGCACCTTCCGGCTCCGTCGCGCAGGGCGTCACCGTGGACTCGAAGACGTCCCGGTGCGCCTGCCACTCGGGCCAGGCATGACTGCCGGCCGCGCCATTCATGACATTGGCCCGGCTGCTGACCGACGAGTAGATCTGTGGTGTCAGATAGCGGGTGAAGATGTAGTACTCCGCCGGCTTTGTGTTGCCCCGCTCCGCCGCAGTTTCCGGCGGTTTGCCGGTGATGCCGGAATAGCCGCAGCCGTGCGTTTCGTCCAGCAGAGGGCTGCGTGAGTCCAAAACCAACTCGCCGGCGACAAAGCAATCCGGCTTGATCTCGCGGGCGCGGCGGCCAATGAAATCTACCAGGTCAATGAAGTCGCGGCCGTAGCAATCCGGATGCGCATGCCGGTGCTCCGGCGCATAGCAGTAACAAGGCTGGAAGCCCCCGCCGACCTGGTCGAGAAAGAGTCCGTCCGCATCCAATTCCCGCAGGATGCACTGCAGCACCGTTTCCCAGTAGTCGCGGATGCCCGGTGCGCCGGGACAGAGCATATACATCGGATAGACGGCATTCTGCGTGGGAAATCCGGCCGCGTCGCGGATCAGTAGTTCGGGACGGCGGCGAAAGGTCTCGCTCTCGTCGCCCACGGAGATGATGTTAGTGTAGAGATAGGTTCGCGCGCTGCGGCTATGGATGTAGTTGATGATCGCACGGGTCAGTTCATGCGCGGCGGTGTAGTCGCCGGACACGCTGTCGAACGGAAAGAGTCCCTGGATCCCGGCCATGCTCTTCCACCAGCCAAATTGGTAGAACAAAGGGGTGTAGCCTTTCGCCGCGCCATCGGCGATGGCCTCGTCGACCTCTTTCTTGAGAAACTCCAGAGTGCGCGGCTGCCCTTCATTGTCAAAGATCCAGATGCCAGCCACGGTTTGGGGCGGATGAAACGGCGCCACACAGTGCGCCTTGCGGGTCTCGGTGTAGTTTCCCTCGGTCAACCAGCGCGGACGTTTCCGGCGGCGCGGAAACGCCTTCATCGCGAAGGTCCGGTACGGGGCAAAGGCCTCCGCCCAGTCCGATCCGATCCGAATGAACTGTTCCGGCAATTCCAGCGTCTCGCCACGGCGCACCATGACGCGTTCGCAAACGAACCGGATCTGGCCGTCCGGTCCGGCCGGGAAGTGGTGGATCTTCATGTGGCGCTGTTCGGCGTTGAAAAGTCCGACCGCTACCGTGTGGTCCTCACCGGCCGCGCCGGTCAGGCAGAACGTCGCCGGACCAGGATAATCCTGGCAGAGGGGCATGGTGGACGACTCCAGCACGCCGCCAAACGTGGGGTTGAAGAACCGCACCGGTTTCGCGGAATCGAAATGGTAAAAGTGATACGGATACGAGACCCGCACTTCGGCGTCGGCACCCTCATTGTGGAGGGTGAAGTTCATCCGCCACTCGCCGCTGCCCAACGGACGCAGGTCGCCCACCAGGGCGATCCCGGCAGCGCAGGACGTCCATCGGAGAATACCGTCACGCTCATCAGGCGCCCCAGAAACATGGACGCCACCATAGGTCAATGAGGGAGCCTGCAGCCTCAGCCGCAAGGTCGCTGACGTTCCTTGAAGTGTAGTTGTTGATTGCATCATTCTCTTTGTGGCACACGGAGATCCGCAAACGTCTTATCCAGCTTTGGGCGTAACAGTCTGTTTACTGCGGGTTTTCTGCAAGATGACCTCGTCCGCCCTGCGCTCCAGAATCGAGAGCGAAATCTCGATCAATTCCTTCGCTTCGTCCGACGACATCGTGCCGACGGCTACCATGTCGCACGGGCGGATGGTGGACCACGAGAATGCCATTCCCACCAATGGCAACAGGCGGCCAGCGGCCATGGGCTTGATAGTAATCACCGGATGTTTTGCATTCCAGATGAGCCGATGCACCCAGTCGACTTCGAGCGGCATCAAGAACCCGGCGGCATTATAGATCGAGATATAGGTGGCGACGTCCAACCCCGATTCATCGGCGAACACGATGGACTCCGGAAGGTGGGTGGATAAACCGGGCAGCATTCCATGCTTGCGAATCAGGCGGCAGTAGATCTCCATGTCGCGTATCTTGCGGATGCGCGAGTCGACGAGTGGATCGGTTGTGCTCGTATGGGGCAGGCAAAAGGTAGCGCCCATTTTGGCGTTGTTTTCGATCACGCGCTCCGCCTCGCCCCGCGCCTGCTCACTGTCGCCCGTAATGAAGCCCGGGGTTGAGATGACGATCACCTTCCGCCCGGTTCGCTGTTCTGCCTCGGTGATGGCTTCCTTCATGCCGGGATATTCGATCAGGCCGATCAGCGTGTCGATGCCCGCGTTCATGAACGTTTCAACGACATCAGCGATCTTCGACACCGTCATCTGGTTGCGAATGAGCGTATCCTTGGCAGCACTCGTATGGGACCATCCGAAAAACCAGTTGGTCCCGATAATCATTCTGGACACGGAAACACCTTCAATCTCAGTCCGGGGAAACGCATTCATCGTTCAGTCCTTTCGCTGTTATCACCATCCACACATGCAAATCCAGATCACCGGCAGCCCATGGAAAGATGTTTGACCGCCGCAGAAAGCTCCTGAAGGCCCGTTGACAAAAACTCCAGGCCCCAAAATCCATTGTAGCCGGCCAGTTGGACGTCCCGGACAAGCGACGGGTAATCGATCGCCTGCGCGGAACCGGGAAAGTCGCGTTTCGGACCTCCGGCGACGTGAAGATGGCCGATCCATTCCAGATTCGCCACAAGATCCTGGCGGACATCCTCACCCATCCGATACATGTGATAGACATCGTACAGCACCTTAAATGCGGGGTTGTCAATCGCCCGGGCCAATTCGAAGCCATACGACGACTGGCTTGCCTGATAATCCGGGTGGTCAAATGTGTTGAACATTTCAAACAGCAACGTAGTACCGGCCTCACGCGCAACTTCGGCGAGGCCCTTGAATGCTTCCAGACAGTTCTTGAAACCGTCCCGGGGGGCCTGCCCCTTGCTGTTACCGCTAAAGACAATGACCTGTTCGACTCCATTTGCCGCCGCCAATTCGATGGTTTTGCGCACCTCGACCAGGAGCAGCGGATGGTTTTCCACGTGGTTGAACCCTTCGCCTGCGCCCGGGCCGCTGATATTCAACAGGCCAAGACCGGCTTGACGAGCCACCGGCCAATGTTCCTGAGTCGCCATTTCAACAGCCGTGCAGCCCGCATCAACCACTGCCCGGTAATACGCGGCAGGATCCATTGGTTCCTTACAGAAACACCAGTTCGCTACGCTAAACTTGGGAGCATTCATGTTTCGCTTCACACGCCTCCATACGCTGCCGGCTGCTTGATGATCCCGGTCACTTTCCGGTGCCACGCGATATCCTGCCAAAGACCGAAGTAGGGATGATTGAAGTTGGACGTGCAGTTGAAGGCGAAGCCGTGCTTCGCCCCCAGGTGGGCGCAAATCTCGCCGGCATCCTTAATCAGATCCCAGTCAAACGCCGGATGATCGCACCAGTTGATCGCCCCCCACCCTTCGGTGTTGCCGAGCGGAAGGTTGAACTTCCCCGCCACCGCCGCCATCTCCGCCAGACGGCCGTCCATCCAGTCGATAAACTCCGTGCGGCGACCGGTCCACATCGCTTTCATGGCCGCATGCACCTCGGCCCATTTGGCGTCGCGCTCCATGGGGTGAATCTCGGCGTTGTACCCCGTGGCGCCGCCAAAGTCGGGATGGTGGACAAACCAGATGTGGCTGTCGATCAGGCTGAAATGACGGTAATCCATGTCGGCGTGCTCCTGCCAGTTGTGAGTCTGGCTGGCGAGGAAATCGAGCGTCGGCCAGCGACCCCGGAGTTGATCGAGCGCATCATAGATGAACTGCCGGTGGAAGTCGCGCTGCCGCAGATTAAACCCGCCGCCGGGCACGACCGGCTCGGACATCGTTTCCAGCATCTTCGTCAACCAGGTGAACCCGTGCCAGTAGGGGTACTCGTTCAAGAGATCCACGTAGACGACATTGTTTAACGCGTTGTGGTCGGCCAGAAAGCGCAAGGTTTCGTCCCAGACGCGCACGAACTCCGCCAACCCCTGAAT
>Ga0118677_10012157_pt1 | contig 12703 bp, 13 predicted proteins | sample AliMusrvi5mmetaG_FD_86154 | JGI IMG/M metagenome (GOLD analysis project Ga0118677, IMG submission 86154)
TATAAAGGCTATCCTTACCCGGAACAGGGGGAAAAACGCCAACAGCAGGAAAACTTGAAAGCAGGGGGGGATCAGGTGTTGCGCGGCGGCTCGTTCGGCAGCGATCAGGGCCGCGTCCGCTGTGCCTCCCGCCGCAGCCGCGAGCCCGGCTACCGCCGCAGCGACTTCGGGTTTCGTATTGTGTTGTCCCCATTGTAGTCTCTGTTCTCTGGCTCTTCTCTGATCTCTGGCTTTTGCTCTGCTCTTCTCTGACGTTTGCCGCGTAGCGGCTCGCGTTTTTTTTTGAAGTGTCAAAGCTTGCTTTGACAGGGCGGCAAGCTTTTGCCGTCGCCCAGTGTTTCACAAGACTGAGACACTGAGCAGCAATTCTCAGTTAGGCTAAAACGCCGTCATACCGGCAGGGATTGCCGGTATCCAGAACACAGGGAGGTGAAACTGCGGGATGGAAATTACCAGAATCAAACACTTGCTTATCGACGAGTTTGCCCTCCATGGCTTCTGGATTCCGGCAATCCCTGCCGGAATGACGACGTTTCTTGTTTGGTCGGACTTGTGTATAACGTCGAGCGCTCCCGCGTGGGAATGCAGCCTTTACCGCTCCTGCGATTCGATACCTCCGACGCTGGAGCGTCGCCGGAGGCATACAAAGACAGGACAGGATTTACAGGATAAACAGGATTTTCTTGTGACATGTAGCTACATTCACACGATTCCATCCTGTCAATCCTGTTCATCTTGTCTGATTAAACAGGGAAGTTGTTTTCGGCTATATCCTAAAGGCTTACGCTTTTCGTCTGCCAGGTTTTTTCGATGTGCTTTCCGGGGCTTCTTCGGGTGCGGTTTCAATGCCAGCCGATTCGGATTCTTCGGCGGTTTCCGCTACAGATTCAGGCGCGCTGTCCCTGTCATGCAACCATTGGGAAATGGCAGGGGCAAGCTCTTTCTGCGACTTCGAACCCACAAAAACACCAATATGTCCGCCCTTGAACTCATAGAGAGTCTTGTCTTGCGAACCGACAAGGTCATTTAGAGGCTTTATTGCGGCAGGCGGTACCAGATGGTCGCCGGATGCGTAGATATTCAGCAAAGGCATCGTAATGTTGCGCAAATCCACCAATTTATCGCCTAGCATAAGCTCGCCTTTGGCAAGCCTATTCTCTTGGTAGCAGTATTTAATAAACTCCCGAATGCAGGCACCAGCCTGTCCGGGGCTATCGAATATCCACTTTTCCATCCTAAGGAAGTTAAGCAGCTTTTCCTTGTCTTCTATGACATCCAGCATATCCACGTATTTACGGATGTTTAAATTGAATGGCATCAGCATTAAAAAGCCACCATTCATAAAATCGCCCGGAATCACCTGGTAAGATTCAACCAGTGCGTCAATGTTCAAATACTTGGACCAGTTAAACAGTAAAGCATCGTTGGTCGAGAAATCAACCGGGGCAACCAAGGTGATAAGGTTTTTGACTTTATCTGGGTTGAGCGCGGAATACATCATGGAGAATGTCCCGCCTTGGCAGATGCCCATTAGGTTGACTTGCTCACTCTGTGCAATATCCCTGACCACATCAACGCAATTATCTATATAGCCATTGACATAATCGTCGAGGCCAAGGTACATATCCACCTTGCTTGGGTATCCCCAATCAATGATAAATACATCCAAACCGTGGTCTAGCATGTTTCTGATCATGCTTCTATCGGGTTGAAGGTCAAGCATGTATTGCCGGTTTACCAGCGCATAGACGATCAACACGGGTGTACTACAGGTGTTTGGATCATTCCGTGAATAACGGTAGAGCTTTAACTTGTCTTCTGCATAAATTAATTCCTTGGGGGCAGTGCCTACATCGATTTCATCAATTTCAGTCAACGCCCCCACGCCCTTAATGAACTTGGTATTGAAGTCACCGAGTTCTTTGATCAAGGACTGTGCGTCAAAGGACAAAAAAGGTGCCTTCATTGAGCGTTCTCCTTAAGTTGTTTCTCAAGCTTCTTGACCGATTTCTTGAGATCATAGACGGTCTTATAAAGATCATCCATTTCAGACCGCAGGGCAATTGGAAGGTCAGAGAGGTGCGATTCCATGAGTTTAAAGAAATGCGCCTTGACATCCAATGAGGTATCAAGTAACTCACCTTGAAGCTTGGCAAATTCTTCGGTTTTGAATAGCTTGTAATAGGCTTGCTCGCTCGTGTCAATCCAGATATCGAAAAACTCGTCGAACTGCTTAATTTCCTCGCCCGAGGTAATTTTTTCTGCAAGCCTTTCGACGACCTTGTCCATTGCCGTCAGACCAGTGATATATATCGTATGCTGATATTCGGTATTTTTAGCCGCATACACCGAAAGGTCGTCAAAGCATCTCAATATCAATTCAAGCTTTTCCCTGTCCCTGCCGACTGGGGGTACATGGAAAACCTTGCCGACAGTGTTATCAAAGGCATTGAACATTGAATGAAACATGTTCATGAATGATTCAGGGTGCCCTTGTGCTAACTGTGGGAAAGCGCCAAGGCTCTCCTTCATGGCATTGACCCAAGGTGCAGTAAACTGCTGGCCTGATCCAGATAACAATTCAAGAAATTGAACCGCCTGATTGAGCATCAGCTTGGTGGCTTCTGAATCGAAACCAAAAACCTTGTCGATAAGCTCCTTGTATTTGGAAGGGTCAATATACTCCTTATACGCTTCTGGATTTACGCTCCTTTCTTGAGCAGCCTTCATCAGTGGCAACCATACTTCATAGAGTTTTGTATAGGCGTTTGAGCCGCCAAAAATTCTCGACAGGTTGTCTTTGATGACTTGATTGTTGATTCCCGGCTCGGACAAGGATTTCATCACTGCCGACATCCAAGACGAATAAGGGTTACTGAATCCGCCAGCATCTCCCGAAAATCCAGGATATTGTTGATTGATGAATAATTGCTGTGTTCGTTTGGTATTCTCGATTAATCCATCGAACAGCTTTTCCTGCGCTTTTAGCCAGGTTTCAAAATAACTTTGTGTATTTTCCATAACCAATCCCCTCGGTGGGCTTTTAAACAGCTTCTCCGGCAATACGTTGCGCCCAAATAAACAAGAGCAACAAGAAGAAGGCAGCTTTAGTCTCTTCTTGCCTAGGCAATCGCTCTGCCAGCACTAAACTACTTGGTTCCAGCTTTTTCTATGTACGCTGAAAATACTTTTGTCATCTCCTTGCTTTGTTCAATTTGATTTTCCAGCGTCTGTCCCCATGATTTTTGTAATTTCACAAATTCGCCGTTGAATAGCTCTGAGGTGTTAATCATGGTTCCAATCCATGCATTAAATAACTTAAGAATTTCCTTTGTATGTGGATTATCCACTGCACCAGTCGTGCTAAGAAAAGACTCTTGCGACTTTTTCATCGAATCGAGCCAGTGCGCTCGAAAAGTTTCCTGCGTATTTATAGAAGTTTCAAGAAATTCCTTCTGGGTTTTTGCCCAAGCGTCAAAGAACTCTAAGCCTTTATCCATTTTCGTGTCCTCATGTGGGTTTTATGGTTAGCGATTCATTGTTGATATAGCCAATGTAATTAACTACCTGCTTTGAACTGTCTAATAGTTTCAAAAAAACTATTCGCCACTTCGGTATTCATCTTGATTTGATTGTCAATAATATCATGCCAAACTCGCTGGGCTTTTTCACCTCCTTCGGTAAAAAGGTTTAACTGCAAGTCTTTAATCATATTTCTTAGAAGTTGGTTTTCAGCTTTCAGCTTAGTATTTTCATCCAAAGCCTGGTTGTATTTAGTGCTAGGGACAAAACCGAGAACTGAATACCAATCTGTCAAGCGTTCATATATATCACCAGTTAGGGGAAACTGCGTGCCATAATCTGACATTCCCCAAAACTTCTTAGCTGATTCAAGCCCCTCCTGCTGAGCTTTGGTGATAAAGTCGGAAAAACCTGCCCTGAAAAGGGGGTTTGAAAATAGATCCATCATATTTTTGATGATATCTTCATTCTTATACATAATTTTTTTACTTTTTTCTGTTGCCAGCCTTAAAAGAGAAATCGAACGGGTAACATTCGATTCAGGGAATTAACTTGCGCTGTCCCCTCCAAGATTGCGCGGCCTATCGTTTGGATCAAACGGTTCGGCTTGTTCGGAGGACGCAGAATTGCCCTGTTCTTGTTTGCCATGAAGTTCATTGGGCTTCCACAAAAACCAAGGATTGAGCGATATCTTCGTGAACGTTTCCAAGTCGGTGATTGAACAAACTTGTTTGAGCCAGTAACCGACTAGGCCAAAGTAATTTTTCAAATCCCAGCCCGAATTCATCAGTAACGGCATGGTCCTGTTGAGGTCCCTGATATAGGCTCTTAACACATAGGCCACATTGATATCCGGGTCACCGAATTGGCTGAGATGTGCTCTCAACTTCTCGTATTCTTCTTCATCCAGTCTCAGTGTGACGGCCTTGAGCGCCATAAATCCTCCAAGTCACAATTTGCGTATGCATAATGTATTACCAATGTAATTTAGATGTCAAGAAAAACATAGTGCTCTTTGGAAAATATTGCGGAAGCCTAGCGGGGTGCATGGATTTGCGACTGGGCCGCGCCGCAGCAAGCGCGACAAACGGCGAGCGGGGCTTGGCGGGGGCATTGACAGCCGCCCCCTTTTTGCTTTATGGTTAGCCAGTTAGTCTGCATGAAAAATTGCAAAAAAGTTTTCAACCAACTATAACAACCGGAGAAACGTATCATGGCGAAACCCTTAATTCAATTGGCACTTGATTCCTTGGATTACGATACCACCGTAAGACTGGCCCAAGTCGCGCACCGCTATGTCGACATCATTGAAATCGGCACTCCGTGCTTGAAGGTCAACGGCCTGGCCCTGGTGAAAGACCTGAAGGCCCGCTTCCCCACCAAGCAGATATTGGTCGACCTGAAGACCATGGACGCCGGTTATTACGAGGCCGAGCCGTTCTTCAAGGCCGGCGCCGCCATCACCACCGTGCTGGGCACCTCCGATCTTGACACCATCAAGGGTGTCATCGCCGTCGCCAACAAGTACCACGCGAAGGCCCAGGTTGACCTGATCAACGTCCACGACAAGGCCGCTTGCGCGAAGGCCGCCGCTGCTGCGGGCGCCCACATCATCGGCATCCACACCGGCATCGACCAGCAGATCGCGGGCCACACCCCGTTCGCCGACTTGGAGGCGCTGCTGAAGCTGGGCCTGAACGTGCAGGTTTCCGTCGCCGGCGGCATCAAGGCATCCACCGTGAAGCAGGTTGTCCAGGCCGGCGCGAACATCATCGTGGTCGGCGGCGCCATCACCGGCGCGAAAGATGCCGGCAAGGCTGCCAGCGAAATCCGCGAATTGGTTGACGCAGCAGCTGCCGGGGCGTAAGCGATGCACCAGAAGCTGATCCTGGATAAAATCTCCGATATCCTCAGTGCCACAGACGACAGCTACGACGCGAAGCTGATCGGGCTGTGCGAGGGCGCCAAGCGCATCTTCGTCGCCGGCGCGGGCCGCTCCGGTTTGATCTCGAAGTTTTTCGCGATGCGCCTGATGCATGCCGGGTTCGAGGTGTTTGTGGTGGGCGAGATCGTCACCCCGAGCATCCGCGAGGGCGACCTGTTCCTGGTCCTGTCGGGTTCCGGCGAGACCGAGACCATGCTGGCGTTCACCAAGGCGGCCAAGAAGCAGGGCGCGAAAATCGCCCTGATCTCGACCAAGGCCAGCTCGACAATCGGGGATTTGGCCGATGTCATATTCCAGATAGGGACCCCGGAGCTTTACGGGAAGGTGGTCGGCATGCCGATGGGCACGGTTTTCGAACTGTCCACGTTGTTGCTGCTGGAAGCCACCATCTCGCATGTGATCCATGAGAAGGGCATCCCCGAAGAGGAAATGAGGACAAGACACGCTAACTTGGAATAGCGTCAGAGGGAACCGGGGCGGGCGGCGCAGGCCGCCCGGCCCAATTTTGACCAAGGCCGCGTTTCAAAAGAAAATGCCGATCCCCTTGGGTGTGCCTGCGATTGTCATTTTGGCCTTGGCCATCGTTCAGCCCAATCGGGTGAGTTTGTGGAGTGCGGCGACTCGTCGCCGCTTTCCGAACCCTACGGCGACGAGTCGCCGCACTCCACATGTTGAACGGTACATGTGGGCTGAACGATGGCCAAGGCCGTCATTTTCTTTTGCCCGGCGGGCGCCAAGGCGATGCCTGTCTGCTGTCGTGAAACCGCGCACCGCTTTGCCCCCAGACGCCCCCCCGTTTTCCGTCGCGGGTTGGATTTCCCCCGGTGCGCTTGGGCTTCACGCCTCCCGCACGGCCGTGGGCCGTGCGGGAGGCCGCCGGCTGGCAAGTGCGCCAAACCGAATTTACCCTTTAACCCATTAAACATGAGGAGTCCGTCATGCCAAAAAATCTACTCGAACAACTCCGCGAAGTCACCGTGGTCGTGGCCGACACCGGGGATATCGAGGCCATCAAGAAGGTCAAGCCCATCGATGCGACGACCAACCCCTCGCTGATCACCGCCGCCGCGCAAATGCCCGAGTACCAGGGCATCGTCGACGACACCCTGAAGGCCGCCCGCGCGTCCCTGGGGGCGGGTGCGAGCGCCGACGAGGTCGCCACGCTGGCCTTCGACAAGCTGGCCGTCTCCTTTGGCCTGAAGATTCTGGACATCATCCCCGGCCGCGTCTCCACCGAGGTTGACGCCCGCCTGTCCTTCGACACCGAGGCCACCATCGCCAAGGGCCGCGAGATCATCGCCCAGTACGCCGCCGCCGGCGTGTCCAAGGACCGCATCCTGATCAAGATCGCCTCCACCTGGGAAGGCATCCAGGCCGCCGCCGTGCTGGAGAAGGAAGGGATCCATTGCAACCTGACCCTGCTGTTTGGCATCCACCAGGCGATTGCCTGCGCCGAGAACGGCATCACCCTGATTTCGCCGTTCGTCGGCCGCATCCTCGACTGGTACAAGAAGGACACGGGCCGCGCCGCCTACGCGCCGGCCGAAGACCCCGGCGTCGTCTCCGTGACCCAGATCTACAACTACTACAAGAAGTTCGGCTACAAGACCGAGGTCATGGGCGCGAGCTTCCGCAACATCGGCGAAATCACCGAGCTGGCCGGTTCCGACCTGCTGACCATCTCGCCGAGCCTGCTGGTCGAGCTGGCCGAGACCGAGGGCGAGCTGCCGACCAAGCTGACCGCCGAGGCCGCCAAGGCTTCCGATGCCGAGAAGATCCACGTCGACAAGGAAACCTTCGAAAAGCTGCATGCCGAGAACCGCATGGCGACCGACAAGCTGGCCGAGGGCATCGACGGCTTCTCCAAGGCGCTGGTGCAGTTGGAAGACCTGCTGAAAGGCCGCCTGGCCGCGCTGGAAGCCTAGGAAATCGGCGGCGCTTGCCAAGCCGGCGGCTGGCCCGCCGGTTATCCGCTAGAGCAGCCCGTATGGAGCCGATGTTTCATGCGGGCTGTTTGCTAAGGATTTAGGCAAATATAATTTCCCGTAAGAAGCCAAATGTAGGCCGGAATAAGCCCGCCCCGGCGGGCGTTTCCGGCAAAGACACGCAGCCGGACTTGTCGGGGTTATGCCGGAAACGCCCGTGAACGGGCTTATTCCGGCCTACTGTGCAAGGAAGTTATTTTTGACCGTACTGTCCCCGATTTTTACCACATCCCCATAGGAACCTCATATGTCACAGAAATTGTTAGATGTCGTCAAGCCCGGTGTCGTCAGCGGCGCCGATTTGCAAAAGCTCTTTGCGGTCGCCAAGGCAAACAAGTTCGCCCTGCCGGCCGTCAACGTCATCAGCACCGACTCCATCAACGCGGTGCTGGAGGCGGCGGCGAAGGCCCGGTCCGCCGTCATCATCCAGTTTTCCAACGGCGGCGCGCAGTTCTTCGCCGGCAAGGGCTTGAAGCTGGAAGGCCAGCAGTCCAACGCGCTGGGCGCGATCTCCGGCGCCCGGCACATTCATTTGATGGCCGAACACTACGGCGTCCCGGTCGTCGTCCACACCGACCACGCGGCGAAGAAGCTGCTGCCGTGGATCGACTTGATGCTGGACGAGGGCGAGAAGCACTTCGCCGCCACCGGCAAGCCGCTGTTCAGCTCGCACATGCTCGACCTGTCCGAGGAGCCGTTGAAGGAAAACATCGAGATTTGCGGCAAGTACCTGTCCCGCATGGCGAAAATGGGCATGACGCTGGAAATCGAACTCGGCGTGACCGGCGGCGAAGAGGACGGCGTGGACAACTCCGGGATGGACCACTCCCTGCTCTACACCCAGCCGGCGGACGTGGCCTACTCCTACGAGGAGTTGGGCAAGGTCAGCCCGAACTTCACCATCGCCGCCAGCTTCGGCAACGTCCACGGCGTCTACAAGCCGGGCAACGTCAAGCTGACCCCGACCATCCTGCGCGACTCGCAGGCCTATGTCTCCGAGAAGTACGGCGTGCCGGAAAACACCCTGAACTTCGTGTTCCACGGCGGTTCCGGCTCGACCGAGGAGGAAATCCGCGAGTCCATCGGCTACGGCGTGATCAAGATGAACATCGACACCGACACCCAGTGGGCCTACTGGAACGGCATCCGCGAGTTCTACATCAAGAACGAAGGCTACCTGCAAGGCCAGATCGGCAACCCCGACGGCGAAGACAAGCCGAACAAGAAGTTCTACGACCCCCGCGTGTGGGTCCGCGCCGCCCAGGTCAGCATGGTCGAGCGCCTGCAGCAGGCGTTTGCCGACTTGAACGCGGTGGATTCGCTGTAAGCCCGCCGGGCCTTGCCCCAAATGCTGTTGAATTAAGCGCACTCACGTACCAAATCGTAGGGCGGCAACCCTTTGCCGCCGAGACAAACCATGTACCTAGTCGGCATAGGGATGCCGACCTACCCCTTAATTCAATTGGGCGCAAGGGCGCAATAGCGGCTTGCCGCGAATTGCGCCGAATGGCTACACATGCGGCGGAATACGGCGGGGCACCGCCTATTCCGCCCTAAGGATGTCCGTCTGCGAGCCCAGAACACAGGGAGGTGAAGCTGGATTGCCCCCATGGCTACTGGGTTCCGGCAATCCTTGCCGGAATGACGGAAAAGCTGAAGCATCTTCCTAATTTTAAGCTCCTTTATGCCGGAATCTCGGCGACTTCCACCGCCACGCTCAAAACGGGTGATTGGGGGGTGGCTGATTGAAAGGAGCCGGCCACGGGTGGCAAGGATTCGGGATGCCGGCCCACGGCCAGGGCGATGTGGTCGTTGCCTACCACTTGGCCGGACGTGGGGTCGAACCCCTTCCAGCCTGTGCCGGGCAGGTAAACTTCCGCCCAGGCGTGGGTTGCGCCTGGTCCCGACACAGGTGTGGGCGAGTACACGTAACCGCTGACAAAGCGCGCAGCCAGCCCTAAATAATGGCAGGACTCGATGAACAAAGCCGCAAAGTCTCGACAGGAACCGGAGTTTCTGTTGATCGTGGCCGCCGGGGTTTGCACGCCAGGCTCCTCGCGCTGTTGGTAGGCGAACCCGGTCGCGATTGCTTTATTGATCCACTCCAGCAACAGATAGGTTTCCACCACTTGGCCGGGTTGCCAAAATTGCTGTAGCCACGCATTCAACACAGGCCGGTCTTGCTCATAGAGTTCGTGAAGATAAGGGCCCAAATCGACGCGCTCGCCGGGGTCGTACTGGAAAGGGTAACGGACGGCGTAATCTGCCACCAGAAAGTCCAGCGGCTGGTCGTCATAGTGCTGTAGGGTGAGTCGGCTCTCAATCGACAGCCGCCTGGCCGGCTCGGTAAAAGTCGCCAAGGCCACGGCGTTGTCGTACACATCCCGCAGCCATTGCAGATGATGCGCGGGGGCAATGGAAAGTTTGGCCGATTCGATGCGTATATCCTTCCCTTCGCGAGGCCGCAACAGCAATGTGTGCGGCAGCAGGGTCACAGTTTCAGTGAAATCGTAAGTGGTGACATGATTGATTTGTAGGCGGCGCATCACGATAACTCCCAGTTTAAAGGCCACGGTGAGGTTTTATCTTTAACACTACCATTGGCTTGATGTAAATCGGGTGCGATTAAAAGTGATGCGGGAGTGCAAGGCAAGCCTTGCACTCCCGACGTAATTTCAAGCATTGCCGAGTTTGTGTGCATCACTTTTAATCGCAACTATGTAAATCCGAAAACATGATCGTTTAGAGTATAATACGCATTGATGCATAATGCCGGAACCCGCATTCAACTTCAAGGCTTATTATGCCCACCGTCCATCCGAATGAAGCCAGCCACGCCCATGCCTTAGGGAAGCCAGCCTCGGCCCAAGTCAAACTCGGCAGGGCCGATGCTGCTGCCGTGTCTGGCCCAATTCGCCCTGACCCATCCGCTCTCGGCGCTCAAGGTTCATACGCCCGTCTACGCCCTAGCACTGGGCATGGCGGTATTCTCGACGGTGCTGCCCTCACTGCTTCTGTCGATGGGAATCCAGCGCATAGGCGCGAGCCGGGCCTCGCTCATCAGCAGTATCGGCCCTGTCGCCACCATTGGATTGGCTTATGCCATACTCGGTGAGGTGATGGGCTGGGATCAGTTACTGGGCTCATTGCTGGTATTGACCGGGGTACTCGTTGTCAGCCTTGGAAAAAACTAGCAGATTGGCATATTTTTTGTTCATTTCACAACCGGACATACAAAGATGAAAACCATGCAATTCAAAGCTTACGGCGGGGCTGGACAACTCGTCATGGCCGAAGTGCCGACACCGCAACCCGGCCCCGGACAGGTCTTGATCGAAGTGGCGGCCAGTGCCGTGAACCCTATTGATTGGAAGTTGCACAGCGGCATGTTGCGTTGGGTCAAGCCGGTGCGGTTTCCCTCCACCCCTTGCTTCGATTTCGCCGGCGAGGTGAAAGCCCTCGGCCCCCAGACTTCAGGCATCAAGCCGGGGGAGCGCGTGTTTGGCATGTTGCCGATGCAAGCCTATGGGTCGGCGGCTGAATATCTGGCCGTCAATGCGGCTTACGTGGCAGCAATGCCTGACAACTTAAGCTTCCAAGAGGCGGCGGGGTTGCCTCTGGCCGGCATGACCGCCTTGCAGGCACTGCGCGACCAAGGCCGATTGGTTGCCAATCGGCGTGTGTTGGTCGTTGGCGCGTCGGGCGGCGTCGGCCATTATGCCGTCCAAATCGCCAAGGCGATGGGGGCGCAGGTGACCGGCATCTGTAGCACCCGCAACATCGACCTGGTACGTAGCCTTGGCGCGGACGAGGTCATCGACTATACCCGCAACGAAGCGAGTCCGCTGGACGAACCTTTCGATCTGATCTTCGACACGGTCATGAACCAAGCTTTCAGCCATTGGCGACCCAGCCTCGCCCAAGATGGCGTGTATGTCTCGCTGCTGCCACAATTGGGCCTCATCCTACACAGCCTTACCCTGCCCCTTTACAGCCGCCAGCGTGTCCGATTTACCTTCGTCAAGCCAAATCGTGAGGACTTGGCCTACTTGGGTGGGCTTGCCCAAAGTGGACAGTTGCGCACGGTCATTGATAGTGTGTATCCCTTGACGGAACTCCCCGCCGCTTTCCTGCAAGGCCAAACGGGTCGGGCACGCGGGAAAATCATCGTGGCGGTGAACGCTTACCATCACCCTGCTTAGAATTCTTGGCTATCAGCTTAAGGCGGGACATGCGTAAGGCTTAACCGTTCGCCCTGAGCTTGTCGAAGGGTGGATGGTTAAGCCGTTCATGGTTCGACAAGCTCACCACGAACGGCTTTAAACTGTCCCGCCTTAAGTTCGTCGGGAAGCTTTTGCATGGCCTTGCGCAGTATCATATTGTCTGGATAACCGAGTGATGATGAAAGCCCTTTAGATTGTTTGTGCCTTGACCAGTAAACATGAAGCTTGTCCAATGTTGGAACTTTGAAAACGGTCTTCGCCAAAAACTCTGCGAAGGGGAATTTCGCGGTATCGTAAAACAATAATCGCGCCACTTTAAACCCTTCAATGTCCTGCCACATGATCGTCGTCCTTCATGCCTTAGGGAAGTATTTTTGCCAACGTCTGATTGATCAATTGAGCGGCAAGGTTTGATTTCTCCCACTGATGCCAAAAGAACCCTGTCCCGTTGACGGAAGCACTGAGCAAATATTGCCAAGCCTGGGGGGAAAGTCCAAATTCTGGCTCGGGTCGCCGCAAATTCGAAGGCGGCATTATTTTGCCGATACATTTGTGGAGATTGCCAGAGCCGGTTTCGACCGAACCAAACAGCCCAGGATAGAGGGTGACGGCATCCAGTAGCAGGTTCACCTGCCCAGAGCGGCATGTCGGTGGCCCGTCTGACCAGGCAATCTTTCCTCCCTGCTGTTCCACCACGCCAGGTTTAGTGGCGTTGACCAATATGCCATCGTCCCCAACGGAGATAGATTGCAAACCGCCACCTCCCGTGGTATTGACGGCATAAGTCCCAGCCAGCGCAGACGGGAGGCTTGCTTGGGGAATCCAACTATCTTGGACATTCCCGTGTGCTTTTCCCAATGTGAAGTTCCGTCCGTTCACCGTTAGCACCCGTCCACCATAGGCGATGGGACCCTCAAGTTCCAGACCGTTAAGGTGATATCCAATAAAGAACATCCCATCCAAAGGCCAAGCTGGGGCTTGGCGCTCCCAGAAGGAACGCCAAGCTCCAGCTTGGCAAGGTGATTTGT
>Ga0118677_10012158_pt1 | contig 12702 bp, 10 predicted proteins | sample AliMusrvi5mmetaG_FD_86154 | JGI IMG/M metagenome (GOLD analysis project Ga0118677, IMG submission 86154)
GTTCCGAGAGTTTTTCAAATGCCAGCTCAGGAGCTTCTACACCATGGCGCTTGAAGAATTGCATTGCCAGCCGATTACTGATATTCCCCTCATAACCAACCGTCTTGGCAGGATAGGGATAATTATTCGGTTCAAAAACAACCTGATTTACCGATTTTTTCATTCTTACCTCAGTTATTTTTTCGAACAAATCGCGCCTCATGCCATTAAGGACCGAGGCCTGAAAGAAATAGTGTTCTGTTCCGTTGGTCTGAACACCTTTGACCACATAATTTGTCTCCCCGGCTTTTGACAATTGATGAATGATTGTCTCCTTTGATTTAGCCAAATCGCGCGCGGAGTTTTTTAAAAGATTATAACTCAGTCTGACCTCAATACCCGTTTCATCGGTCGCACTGAGTTCAAAACCCCCTTCATTTTCCCGTATTTCAATATACAGTCCGATTTTACGTACCGTCAGCTCGGCCTTTAGCTGTTGCTGAAAAAGATGATCGTAATTTCGATAGATCGTAGCACCGGCATAAATTCCGTTCATTTTATCGGGGAAAATTCTCGCTCCTTCCGCAACATTCACTTTAATACCAATACTCTCACCCGATTTGGAAATGAACACCAGACCATCGTTGTTGGCAATTTTAATGTTCGTTTTAATCTCAAAGTAGTTGGGATTCAGTTTAATTACCGATCCTACCAATTCACCCAAAAACTTAGGCGACTGAAAGGAGGTGATCTCCTTTGTCCGGCCATGCAGGAAATAGTCAGTCGCGCCTCGGTTAAAAGATTTCGCCGGATTGGCTTCAAAACTATAGCTGATTTCCCCCGCCGATGCCGCCTTAAACTCGGGCTGTTCTTCCAGAAATGCATCGATTTTCTGTCTGTAAAAAGAGGTGATGTTTTTCACATAATCGACATCTTTCAGCCTCCCCTCGATCTTGAACGATTGAACTCCCGCCTCTGCCAACTCCCTGATCGAATGCGACTGGTTGAGATCTTTGAGTGACAACAGATGCTGATCAGTTGTAATAACTTTTTTTTCCGAATCATAGAGTGTATAAAGCTTTCTGCAGGGCTGCGCACATGCTCCTCTGTTGGCGCTGCGTCCCCCAATTGCATGACTCAGGTAACATCGTCCGCTAAAACTGACACAGAGTGCCCCATGAACAAATGCTTCCAGCTCGATTGCCGTTTGGCTTCGTATTTCACGAATCTGTTCCAGACTCAGTTCACGTGCCAGTACAGCGCGCTTAAAGTGAACAGCTTCGAGGAATTTAAGTTGTTCAGGTAAATAATTATGGAGTTGGGTGCTTGCATGTAGCGCTATCGGGGGAAGTTCCATCTCAAGTATGCCCAAATCCTGTATAATCAACGCATCAATCCCAATTTCATATAAATTTTTAATTTGTCTGTTGGCCTCTTCCAATTCACTATCGTACAATATAGTGTTCAGTGCCACAAAAACTTTTACCCCAAAGAGCTGTGCATTGGCTACCAACTTCTCAATATCCTGCAACGAATTGCCAGCATCCTGGCGGGCACCAAATTTCGGGCCGCCAATATATACAGCATCCGCTCCATGGCTGATTGCAGCAAGTCCGCAAATCAGATTTTTTGCCGGGGCAAGAAGTTCCAGAGGTTTTGTAGATATCATTTATTATAAACTTAACTTTTCTTCCTGAAGCGCCTCCCAGTATTCGAGTGCCCGCCGGGTGTGAGGAATTACAATTGTCCCTCCCACAAGGTTGGCGACTGCAAAGATCTCGAAAAGCTCTTCCGTAGTTAGCCCCAGTTCATCACACTTCTCCAGGTGATATCTCACGCAATCATCACACCGCAGCACCATCGAACTAACCAGCCCAAGCATCTCCTTTGTTTTGGAGGTGAGGGCGCCATCCATATAGGTGTTGGTATCGATATTATAAATCCGCTTCATCACTTTGTTCCCCGAGCCGAGAATTTTACTATTCATCTTCTCCCGATAGGACCGAAAATCATTAATTAATTCACTCATATCACTTTATTTTATAACTATAGCTGAAACTTCAATTCAGGAAAAACTAACTGCAAATTTATCACCATTTAAACATTCTAAAGAAGAAAACAGGAAATAATATCAAAGGAATAAAATATCAGCTGGTTGTACTTCAGATGTATATTCCAATATATCAACAAAATACAAATGTTAATAAACAATTAATACACTCCGGGAGACAATATTTTCAGGCGTTCTGAATTTGGTTATCTTTGCTGATCAAAACACAGAGGAATATGAAATGTGCAATCATCTTGTTTTTGTTACTGCTATCCATGGGAGGGTTTACGGTTAACCGTCAAACGATAACGTCGGATAATCAGTTGATTGGCACGGATTCACTGATGATCTGGGAAAAGTTAAATATTCAGTGCGATCCCAGGATTAACGAGCTGCTGAAGCAACAAGCCAATCAAAATAAGAAAAATAGTACGATGAGTGGTTTCAGACTACAAATCTACTTTGGTTCTGGAGAGAACTCGCATAATCAGGCAATTAGAATCAAAACGGAATTTCTCTCTTCTTATCCGGATGTCAAAACCTACCTTTACTTCAAATCTCCGGATTTCATCGTAAGGGTAGGAAACTTCAGGACTAAGAGTGAAGCATTGAAAATGCAGAAATCACTGCAATTTAAATTCCCGAATGCCTTTATTGTTGCCGACGAGATCGCCTTACCGGAACTTTTAAATTTTACGACAATCAATTAAATCAGGATTATCGAGGATGAGCGAACAAATAAAACACGAATGTGGAATTGCCCTCATAAGATTACTTAAGCCACTGGAATACTACCGTTTAAAATACGGCACATGGCAATATGGGGTGAATAAGCTTTACCTTTTAATGGAGAAGCAGCACAATCGCGGGCAGGATGGAGCCGGAGTTGTCGGAGTTAAGATCAATGTGCCGCCGGGTCAGGAATATATTTTCCGCCATCGATCTGTCGATCCGAATCCGATAAAGGATGTTTTTGGAAAGGTCTATAAAGAGTTTAATCATGCTGCGACCCAATTTCCGCAAAGTTTCCACGATCCTGTATGGGCCAAAGAGAACCTCCCTTTTGCAGGAGAAGTTTATCTGGGGCATCTCAGGTACGGAACATTTGGCCGGAACAGTGTGGAGTACACTCATCCTGTGATGAGGCAAAATAACTGGCGCTCACGAAGCCTTGTCCTTGCCGGTAATTTCAACCTGACCAATGTCGACGAACTTTTTGATCTCCTGGTCGGATTAGGGCAGCACCCCAAAGGATTTACAGATACGGTTACAATACTGGAAAAAATTGGCCATTTTATCGACGAAGAGAATGAACTTCTATTCAGACAACATAAAAACGGAGGGTTTAAAAACAAGGAGATATCGGGCCTTATAGAGGAGAAACTGGATATCAGGAAGATATTGGAACGTGCCAGCCGTGACTGGGATGGTGGTTATACGATCGGGGGGATTCTCGGACATGGGGATGCTTTTGTCGTCCGCGATCCATGGGGTATCCGACCTGCCTTCTACTATGTTGACGATGAAATTGCTGTAGTTGCCTCTGAAAAGCCTGTCATTCAGACAGTTATGAACGTTGGATGGAATCAGGTCAATGAGATTGAGCCTGGGAGTGCTTTGATTATTAAAGCTGATGGCTCTGTCAAACATGAACTCGTTCGGATTCCTCAGACACGCAAATCATGCTCTTTTGAACGGATCTATTTTTCGCGAGGTTCTGACCGGGATATCTATCTCGAACGGAAGAAACTCGGATTTCTCCTCGCTCCTGTAATCCTGGACAAAGTAAATAACGATCTCAAAAACACCGTTTTCTCCTATATTCCGAATACCGCTGAGACTGCGTTCCTTGGGATGATGGAGGGGATACGGGCACAGCTGATCAATTGGAAGAAGGCAAAAATACGGGAATTGGGCGCTTCAATCAGCGATTCCGACATTGAAGAGATCATCTCCGTGCAGCCACGCATGGAGAAAATTGCGATAAAGGATGTGAAAATGCGCACGTTTATAGCCGACGACTCCAGCCGCGACGATCTGGTAGGGCATGTCTATGATGTGACCTATGGCATTGTCGAAAACCATAAAGATACACTGGTAGTCCTTGACGACTCTATTGTGCGGGGAACTACACTAAAGCAAAGTATTCTCAAGATCCTCGATCGGTTGAAACCGAAAAAAATCATAATTATTTCATCTGCTCCCCAGATCCGCTATCCCGACTGTTACGGAATAGATATGGCTATCCTCGGAAAGTTTGTCGCATTTGAAGCTGCTATCGAGCTCCTTAAAGATACAGGCCAGTCAAATATTATTACCTCTGTGTACCGCAAATGCAAACAGCAACAACATTTACCAAAAGAGGAGATGGTCAATTTTGTAACCGAGATTTATAAGCCGTTTAACGACGAGCAGATTTCAGCCAAAATCGCCCAGCTACTAAAACCTGCCGATTGCCACGCTGAGGTTGAGATTGTATACCAGAGTGTCGAAAATCTTCACCTTGCATGCCCTAATGATCTGGGTGACTGGTATTTCACAGGTGATTATCCTACCCCCGGCGGAAATAAAGTGGTAAATACCGCATTTATTAATTTTATCGAAGGGATCAAGGGAAGAGCGTATTGAAAAAAGGCAAAGTGTAAAAATCGGTCACTTCCCCCTCTTTCTCCCTCTCCCTTTGGTTTCACGGAGTTGAGTGCTTTTCTGATTAAAGCTGAACGAACTCTTTGACTGACGGGCCTTTTTCTCATGAAAGGCACCTTTGAACTCAGGGTTTGCCAGCCGCTTTTGACGGTCAATCTCGCGGTCAATAACCTGCTTCTCCGGTTTGCTCAATGGAATAATATCAATTGTATCAGGCATTTGCCTCTCTTCTATCTTCATTCTGATGAGCTGCTCAATATTTGCCAAATGAAAATCTTCTTCAGGACCAATAAAGGAGATCGCCACCCCATCTGTGTTGGCCCTTGCAGTCCGGCCAATCCGGTGAATATAATCTTCATAGCGTGGGGGGAGATCAAAATTAATAACATGAGATATTTTGCTCACATCAATCCCGCGAGCAGAGACATCTGTTGAAACCAATACTCGTACGTTTCCCGATTTAAAAGCTTCGATGGCATTTATCCTCGAGCTCTGAGCTTTATTGGAATGGAGAATCCGCACTTCCCCCTCGGTATTTCGCTTGATCACTTTATAAACATCTTCAGCGTTCTCCCTGGTCCGACAGAAGATGATCACCCGTTTAAATTCTTCCTCATCGGTTAGGAGGTAATTCACAAAATTTAGTTTGGTTCTGAAATTGGGTACCCGGTAAAAATATTGTTTGACCTTCTCGACAGGGGTCGCTGATGGCGCCACCTCAACACGTTCAGGGAAAGCCAGAAATTCGTGGCTCATGACCTCAATGCTTTCGGAGAAAGTCGCCGAGAAGAGGAGATTTTGCCTTCGTGGGGGGATCACCTCGAATAATTTATTGAGCTGGGGCATGAAGCCCATATCAAGCATCCGGTCGGCTTCGTCGACAACAAGGGTTTTTACGCTTTTCATCGCGAAAGCGCCTGCACGATAAAGTTCCCACAAACGGCCAGGGGTAGCCACCAGGATATCCACACCGGGTTCAAGCAAGGCGGCATGCTTAGTCCAGCCTATACCGCCATAAACGGCAGCGTGCCGAATATCGGTGTACTGCGATAATTCCGCGATATCTTCACCCACCTGAATGGAGAGTTCACGCGTTGGAACCAGAACAATAGCCCTTGGATCTTTCCCTTCTGCCTTCACCAATTTCATCAATAGCGGGATAATATATGCCGCTGTTTTGCCAGTTCCGGTCTGAGCAATTCCCAGGATATCCTTTCCAGACTTAATCACAGGGATCGCCTGTTCCTGAATTGGGGTTGGCGTAGTAAATCCGATCTCATCCAATGCTTTTAAAATCGATTTTCCAATCCCAAATCCTTCAAATGTTGTCATTCTCAATACTTTTAATGCGGCGCAAAGTTAACCTTTCTTTCACGGAATCATAACAGCTTAAACACCTTTCCCGGGAGCCCTTTTACAATTCCAGCAAATTCAAGGTTGAGTAACGTGGGAGACACTTTGTTCATTGGAAGCGTTGTTTTAATACAAATCAGGTCAATAGCTGTTTCCCCATCGTCGCGAAGCAGGTCAACGATCCGTTTTTCATCGGGGTTAAAGTCGTAAAAAAGACATGGTTGAATAGCGTCAGGTTTGCTTTGTACGGCACTCCAATTCATCACATATTCCAAATCGGTAACCGACTCAATCAGGGCGGCCCGATTCGACTTGATTAAAAAGAGCGATCCTTCTGAATAGAGATCTCCAACTCTGCCGGGGAAGGCAAATACATCGCGGTTATATGAATTTGCGATATCGGCAGTCACCAGGGCTCCCCCCTTTTTTGCCGACTCCACGACGATTGTAGCATCAGACAACCCGGCAATAATACGGTTTCGGCGCAAAAAATTGGTGCGGTCAATCGGTGAGTGACTCAGAAAATCGGATACCAGACCTCCGTTATTCTCAACCATTTCACGTGCAATCGGGGTGTGTAATGATGGATAGACCGTTTCGAGACCATGTCCCAATACGGCAACTGTTGGCAACCCGGTCCGCAGCGCCAATTTGTGAGCCTGGATATCAATGCCGTAAGCTAATCCACTGACAATAAGGATCCGGTATCCTCGTTCAGCAAGCTCAGAAATAAATTGTTCAACAATTTTTTTGCCATATTCGGTGGCATGCCTTGTTCCGACAATACTAATGGCCTTTGCACAATTAAGCAGGGGTCTTCCCTTCACATAGAGGACGATTGGCGCATCAGCACACCCCAGTAATCGCTGGGGATAACCTTCATCAAGATAGAAAAATGCATTCAACCCATTTTTTTGCAAGAACTCGACCTCCGCACCTGCCCGGGACATCACTTCCGAACAGATGATATTTTTTGCCAGGATAGTTCCTACGCCTGGAATCTGGCGCAATGCCTTCTCCTTTTCGCGAAATACCTGCCCGGCCGATCCGGTATATGCAATCAGCGCTTTTGCGGTAATACTGCCAATTCCCGGGATCAGCGACAGGGCTATTTTATAGATCAGGTCATCTGACATAGCATAAAGCACTTAGGATAAACCATTCTACACTAATGATATTCAGGGCACTATCCCCAGCCATGTGGTAGAGCTGTACGCTCCAAATATCCCTAATGCCCCGTTGGAAAGGTTGGAAGGAGGATTTCCAGGAGCCTGTGAATTAATTCCTTGTTGGATAGACTCCCGCAGCCCTTTAAAATACTTCCAGGTGTTTCGTTCCAGATTTAACAACTCTACCGCAATGGTATCCCCCGGAGCAAAATAGCGGTAATAAATCGGAACTACCATTTCAGCGCCATCCGAAAAAGCATCGGTGATGAGAAAGTAATCATTTATGGCAACTTTTCTGTTACAATATATTTTAATGCGGTAATAATTCTCCGTATTTGGGGGATCACGGAAACCAATAATTGCATTCAGACTATCTTTTTCGAATACTCCAGGCTGAAAATAGACCGTATCGATAGGCACGTTATAAGGAACCTGGACAGTTGCACCAAACTGTCTGCCATCTGTGGCAACTATGAGGGTATAATCCTTGCCCGGCATCCCTTCCATCCGTTTAGAGATATAATAACCCCCTCCGTCATCTGATAATTGGTCGGTTATTGACTGAGTCTCTATTTGTACTGATGCGCTTTCAATCGGGACGAACGCACTTTGGTTGAAGAATTCCTGACTTTTGGAAAGTTTCACGATGATTGGATTCTGACTGTTCGTGATATAGCTCTCGATAACTATTTTGGAATTCTCACTCTTCAGCGCTACCTCAATCTTCTCTTCGCACGACCACAGAAGTAATGGAATAGCAATAAGCCGAAGAAAACAGATAGATCTGCGAGCGATCCAATTCAAACCCATGATAGTATTTTATAATTTTCAGGAAGAAAAGGGATGGAAATTGATTTTGTTATTTATACGAATATTCGAACCCTTTTTTGCAAGTTTAATTAAAAAAACAGTTTAAACTAATATTGACCCGTGCTTTTAAAGCCACTTCCACGATATCCGAAATTTCTGCGCCCCCCCTGTCCCTGAAAGGTGCCAGTGTTTCTTGTCGTATCCCGGACATAGTGCTGCTGGCCCCAAAGTTTTATTGACTGGTTACGATTAGATTCATTTTCAGCCGTTTGATTCCGCATCGTTGTAGGCTGTGAATTTTTAACAATTATAATTGTTTGCTGAAACATAGCAGAATCCAATTCCTTTAATGCCTCATTTGCCTCCTCAGGGTTAGGCATTTCAACAAAACCATACCCTTTGGAACGACCTGTTTCGTGATCGATAATTACTTTGACTTTAGTAACATATCCATAATGGGCAAAGAGCTTTTGCAGATCCTGGGAGGTAGTGGCCGGATTAAGTTTTGCTACAAACAAGTTCATAATGGCATCCCGTTAAAGTTTGAATTTATGTTGACAAAATAGGACCAAATCGTTGCAATAGGTTCGTTTCACAGGGGATTATGAACTCTATTCAGCCGGTTTCCCTGTAAAGTTAACTAAATTTCAAACATAGAATGGGGATTTAAACACCTTTTTTTGATTGAGGAAAGCAATTTCTCCTATTCAGTTTTCATTACCTTTGCTGAAATGATTGACCAGGGAACCATACAACAAAGACTCGACACTGCAGAGATTGCCGATGTGGTGGGTGATTTCGTCACGTTAAAGCGACGCGGGACCAGCATGATCGGGCTTTGCCCATTTCACAACGAGAAAACTCCCTCCTTTAATGTCTCACAGGCAAAGGGGATTTACAAGTGTTTCGGATGTGGCAAGGGGGGATCTTCTGTCAATTTTATCATGGAGCACGAACACCTGTCTTATGCCGATGCGTTGAGGTGGCTTGCCAATAAGTACAACATCGAAATCAGGGAGAAGGAGGAGAACCCCGAAGATATCAAGGAAAGGAACGATCGCGAGAGCCAGTTGATCGTCTCGGAGTTTGCACAAAAATTCTTTACCGACCAGCTTTGGGAGACCAATACCGGTAGGCTGGTTGGGCTCTCCTACCTGCGGCAACGCGGGATGAGGGATGACATAATCAAAAAATTTGGAATCGGGTATTGTCCCGAAGGTAAAGATACGATGACCACTGCTGCCCTCAAGGAGGGGTTCAGGATGGAATATCTCGAGAAGACAGGATTAACCATTAAACGTGAAGAGTGGATCCGTGACCGGTTTTCGGGGCGGATGATGTTTCCTATTCATGGAATATCGGGTCGCGTGATTGGCTTCGGTGGGCGAACCCTCACCCAGGATAAAACGATTGCCAAATACCTCAATTCCCCCGAATCTGATATCTACCATAAAAGCAGGGTCCTATACGGGATCTTTCAGGCCAAAAGGGCAATAATCCAGGAAGATAAGTGCTATCTTGTAGAGGGATATACAGATGTGACATCACTGCACCAGTCGGGTATCGAAAACGTTGTCGCCTCCTCAGGAACCTCCCTGACGATCGATCAGATCAGGCTCATCAGGAGGTTTACAAACAATGTCACGATCATCTACGATGGTGACCAGGCGGGGATAAAAGCATCTATGCGTGGAATCGACATGGTCCTTGAAGAGGGGATTAACGTAAAGGTCCTTCCATTGCCCGAAGGGGAAGATCCTGATTCCTTCTCGCGATCGATGAGCGCCACCCTTTTGGCTGAATATATCAAAGCCAACGAGACCGATTTTATTAAATTCAAAACAAAATTACTACTTGCCGGGGTTGAAAATGATCCGATCAGCAGGGCAAAATTGATTACCGATATCGTAAGCTCAATCGCAGTTATCCCGGCCGAAATTGTGCGCTCGGAATACCTTAAAGAGTGCAGCCGCCTGCTCGATGTGCGTGAAACGGTTCTTTATAATGAAATCCGAAAGCTGAAGTTAAAGTCTGAGGATGACATGATCAAGCATCAGGAGCGGGAACTGTTAAAAGAGGCGAATGTAAAACCGGTCCCTTCACATGTTCCGATCCCGGATGTCAACCCCTGCGAAAATGAAGAACGGGAGCTTTTAAAGCTTCTGCTCAAATATGGTGCTCACCAGATTTTCGAAGTCGAAAACCCGGAAAATGGAGTCCCCGATCCGGTTTATGTTGCCGGATATATCCTTTCAGAGCTGGAGGCAGATCAGATGGAATCGGTTAATCCGGTGATTAAGGCGATCTTCGATGAATACCGAATGCATGAGGATGATGAAAATTTCGATGGAATAAAACATTTTGTAAACCATCCCGATCTTCAGATTAGTCAATTGGTTTCCGATATCTTATCCGAAAAGAATAAACTGAGTCAGTTTTGGCGTAAAAAAGGGAGTTTTATCGAAGAGGAACATGAAATTCTCTACCAGTTAGTCCCCAAGGTACTCCAGGAATGTAAGCTGAGGTACATCTCCTTTTTGATTTCCCAGGCAGAACACGGGATACGAAAAGCTTCGGAGAATCACGATGATGAGGCCGTCCACGATTTTCAAAAACGCTATCAGAAACTGAAAACTGTGGAAGGACTGCTTTGCGGGCATCTGGGGAAAAGGACAATTACCTCTTAAACAACTTTATATTACTATTTTTCATCCAAAATTTAATCTGTTATGATACCAGAATTTGCACCAGTTACCAAAGGGATCCATTCCCTGATTGAAATTTGGGAAGAGAAATTTAAAGCACTTCCAACTGACGTAATCACTAAACGCAGAAACAGTCAAAATCGGACAATCAAACAGATTCTGGGACATTTGATTGATTCTGCCTCCAATAACACCCATCGGTATATTCATTTACAGTATCAAGGCAGTCCTGTAAGCTTTCCCAATTATGCGACAAACGGTAATAATGACCGGTGGATTGCCATTCAGAATTACCAGGATGAAAACTGGGAGAATCTCATTCAATTATGGAAATATATCAATTGGCATCTGGTACATGTTATTGAAAATATCGATGAAGACAAGCTCGAAAATGTCTGGAATGCATCAGAAGAGACTACAATATCATTGAAAGAGCAGGTTGTGTATTATCTGACGCACTTCAAATTACATTTGGATGAAATAGATGAATTAATCAATAACCGGCCCTGACACTCGCGATTTTTCGACGCTTCAGAAGTTTAGTTTTAAGAAATAACATTGTTGATCAAAGAAAATTATGATATTTGTTACTGGCGGAACCGGCATGGTTGGTGCCCATTTGCTATATGACCTGGTTTTAAAGGGGGAGAATGTGCGCGCGCTCAAACGTCCGGGAAGTTCCTTGAACCGTATCGGGAAGATATTTTCATTTTACAACCCCGATTATCGTTCATTACTGCAAAAGATCGAATGGGTTGAAGGGGACATCCTGGATAAAGATGGTCTGCGCGAACTACTAATCGGGGTAGACCAAATTTACCATACTGCCGCGATCATCTCCTTTGATTCCCGCGAGCGTGATTTAGTCATTCAGAACAATTGTGATGGGACGGCAAATCTTGTCGATTTGGCATTATCGCTTTCAATTCCAAGGTTCTGCCATGTCAGTTCCATTGCCGCAATTGGTACTCCTCCCGAAGGAATTGAAGCAAGTGAAGATCATCCCTGGAAAAACCCCGGAACCGATTCTGCTTATGCCGAAAGCAAATACATGGCAGAGATGGAAGTCTGGCGGGCAATCCTGTCAGGCTTAAACGCAGTGATTGTCAACCCATCGGTTATTATTGGCCCTGGCGACTGGAGATCCGGAAGTTCTATGATCTTCTCCAAAATCAGGCAGGGTCTTAAGTTTTACACCAAAGGGGGTACCGGATTCGTTGATGTCCGGGATGTTGTCCGGGCAATGCAACAACTGATGGCAGAAAACACCTGGGAGGTCGTTAAAAACCAACGTTATATCCTCAACACTGAAAATCTGACCTACCGTAAATTCGTTGATCTGATCTGTGACTCGCTCAGGATTGCACGCCCGAAATACCTGGCCGGGAAAGGGGTGCTAGGAGTCGCCTGGAGAGCATCGTCGCTAAAACGATTCCTTACCGGCATACCCGTGGCGATAACCCGTGAAACTGCCGGTAGTTCGCGTAAGTTACGTTTTTATGACGGAACTAAAATTTGCAGGACTATCGGATTCCAGTACACCCCGGTTGAACTCACCACGACCGGTGCGTTACTACTTGGTGTGCCATTGGAACCCCAACCAAAAACCAGCCCATCCGATGTTAACGCCAAGCTGTTGTAGACGCCTCCCGCAATGGCCACCACCGTCTCGCCCGCCAGTGCCCCGTTGGTAGTAACATTCACCGGCACGCCAGTCGCATTCTCTGCGCCGTTGTCGCCCAGTTGGCCCCATACATTGTTGCCCCAGGCAGCCATCTGCGTATAGGGCCATTGAAGCACTAAGCTCCTGCCATTCCCTCCGTAGTAGTTTGCGACGAATTTGTAAACGGTGCCGTTATAACTGAGGGAGATCGTTCCTCCCTGTGGCACGTTGCTGAATGTGCCCCAGATAAACGACAGACCTGTGTTGTTTACTACCGTGAGATTCGCTCCCGGAGAGGGAGCGAAGCCAAGCACCACCGACAGAGAA
>Ga0118677_10012160_pt1 | contig 12701 bp, 12 predicted proteins | sample AliMusrvi5mmetaG_FD_86154 | JGI IMG/M metagenome (GOLD analysis project Ga0118677, IMG submission 86154)
ATCCTGAATCATGCCTCTTCAACCCTGTGATGTCATCACCAATTTCCCCACCTGTTATATGATTGTCGTTGAACCGATGCGTAGGATTCAGGTTTGGTGGGTCAACTTTATGAAAACTTGCAGGCAGATTGAGGGTTTCAGCATTGAACTTAAGCGAAGTAAAAAGAATAAATATCAAGGAGCGCACACTGGAAGATGTCTTCATGTCCCTGACGGGCAAGGAGGTGCGGGAATGAGCCTTCGCGAATCGCTTGCCATCTGGCGTAGAGACATGCTGGTCCTGAGACGGAGCATTCTCTCGGAACTGGTGGCTGTAATTGCCTATCCGCTTACCATATACATCGCATTCGGTATCGGAATGAAAGGATACATCGGTTTGGTTGATGGAATTCCATACAGCCTGTTCATAGCACCCGGGCTGATTACCATGACTGTCGTGAATGCAGCCTTCAGCGAGAGTGTATGGAGCCTCTGGTTCCATCGACGTGTACAGTTCACCATCGATTCATACAGGGTAACGCCGGTAACGGTATCCGGAATAGTCTGCGCCAAACTCTTCTCAGGATTCACCCACGGCCTGGTGAAGGGGATAGCGGTAGGATTCGTCATCTTCCTTATCACCCCTTTCCGCTTTCCTCCCGCACATCTTGCCATCTACCTCCTTTTCCTGATTCCGGGATCTGTGCTCTTCTCCTGTGCAGGCGTAATTTCCGGCACACTCATGGACAAACCGGAGACCATCGGACGGGTAGAAGCGGTTTTCATTATGCCTCTCGTCTTCATGTCGGGGCTCTTCTTCCCCCTCTCCTCCTATCCTGAGCCGATAGCAACCGTAGTGAGGGCACTCCCAACCACAGCACTCTTTGAAGGGGCTCGCCAGGCGCTGGTAAGCGGTTCAGTTTCGTTTGGCTCACTCGCACTGCTATATTCCACCGCACTTATGGCATTTATCGGGGCGGTATGCGTTTTTCGCTGGAAAATGGCGGAATAGCCGTCCATATTCATATCCCGGAATCAACAAGGAGTCCCATATGAGAGCAGGTGCAGCTGTTTTGTTTGTCGTTATGCTTGCTGCAACACAGGCACTTAATGCAGGTAACAAGTGGTATACCGGTGACGAACGCTGTCCGCCGCCCAAGAACGACGGGAAGTATTCCGCCCCATACAATGCTCTGGATCATCCCCATGAGTATCCAACCTTCTCCGAAGCCGATAAACCTGGATGGTTATGCTCCTACAAAAGAGAGGATGGTGTCATCGTCCAGTATGGTGACAGCCGAACACCCCAGCAGCAATGGCTGGCCATTTGGGGAGACCCTGCCAACAATTGATTTCCAAAAAATTCCGGTTTTCAGGAATTACGATCGGCTGTTTTACAACAAGTTGCGAGGTGTTCTGATGACACAACGGGCAATTCTCTGTCCGCGTTGCAGGCGTTTGATAGGGAGTGATGAAGCGGTCTGTTCATGGTGCGGCACAACACGTTCCGCGCCATGGTGGCAGTTCATGAACTGGACACGGGGCGCCTTGCATGGAGATTGGGTTGTTAAGGCCCTCATCACGGTTAACATTCTGTATTTTGCCTATTCGCTCGTGCTCAGCGCCGGAGCCGGCGGATCCGGCAGTTTTCTATCCCCCGGTCAGACCAGCCTTTTTCTGTTGGGCGCAACCGGTACCTACCCGATCGACCATTTCGGCAGATACTGGACGCTGATCAGTGCAAATTATCTGCACGCAGGAATTCTGCACATTATTTTCAACCTGATGGCCCTGAAACAAATCGCACCCTGGACATCAAGCGAGTACGGCGCCAGTCGCATGTTTACAATCTACACACTGGGTGGTGTTTTCGGGTATCTGGTCTCCTATCTGGCCGGAGTTCCGTTCTCAATCGGCGCCTCGGCAGCCGTCTGCAGTCTGATCGGCGCCCTGCTCTATTATGGAAAAAGCAGGGGTGGAGCCTATGGCAGCTCGGTTTACCGCGAGGTAAGCGGCTGGGTGGTCAGTCTGTTCGTATTTGGACTGATTTTCCCGGGAATTAACAACTGGGGGCACGGCGGCGGAATTATCGGTGGGATCATTTTCGGCGCGATCATGGGCTACAACGAGCGGAGACGGGAAAACTATTTCGACCAGGCTCTGGCACTTCTCTTTGCCCTGGCGACTGTCAGCGTATTAGGATGGGCCGTTGCAAGCGCATTTATCTCCAGATGAGGTTACTTCGAGTGAAAGCTATTGAGCAGAGTTTCATGAATAACAGCATCAAAGAGTGGCTTTCGGCTCAGGCGCAAACCTGGAAATGAGTCGCTACCGAACCCGCATCAGTTCCACCAAAAACACACATTCACGAGGACTGCACATAGTCGCACTCTTTGAAGGAGCTAAAGGTTTGCTGGTCCTGGTGGCGGGTTTTGGGCTGTTGACATATATCCACAAAGACATCCACGAAGCAGCCGCGCGGCTGGTTGAACACATTCATCTGAATCCGGCCAGCCATTACCCCCGCATCTTTCTAGAACTGACGGAACGTTTGAACGATGCCAAGCTCTGGAGCATGGCGATAGCAGCGACTGCGTACTCTGTTGTGCGGATGGTTGAAGCGGTAGGACTCTGGATGAGAAAATCATGGGCGGAGTGGTTCGCCGTCCTGACCGGCGGAATGTATATCCCGGTCGAGATATTTGAAGTCGCCCGTAGTGTAACCTGGCCGAGAGTCACCGTACTTGTCGTTAACCTTGGTGTGGTGTCATATCTGCTGTTTGTCCTTGTGAAAAACGGCAATAAGGGCGCTGCATTAAGGCCAGTATTACCTGATCCGGCATTTATAAAGCAGAATAAAGAATCTACAGGGAGCAATCCATGACAAAGCCAGAATTCCCCCGGCCCTATCGCCACGACCATGCCCCCGTGAAAAACATCAATGAAGTGATAAGCGAGCAGCTGACGCCCGGTCAGCGTGCTGCTGACTGGGTAGTTGCCAGAGTCGGCTCATGGGGCTTCATCATAGGTCAATCCTCACTGCTCGGTGTCTGGGCGCTCCTCAACGTTACTGCCTGGATGAGACATTGGGATCCGTATCCATTCATCCTCATGAACCTTGTTCTCTCACTGCAGGCCGCATATACAGCTCCCATGATCATGATGAGCCAGAATCGGCAGGCTGCTCGGGATCGTGTAGATGCGCATAACGATTACGAGATAAATCTGAAGGCGGAGATTGAGATACAAACGATAATGGAGATTCTCGACGCACAAAATACCGCAATTGCCGAACTTCATTCGATGCTTGAGGATTTACGCAACAGCAGGAGTGGAATAACGCCGGACGGTTAACCCCGACCAGAACAGGCTAAATTCATAGCTGGATATCATTTCAAGCATCTTTTCCGGATGTCACTGCCTGTCTTGCCCCGCTTGATCCCCATACGATTGCGGTTGCGATCATAGTTCACTGCGAAGGTAACGTCATCAACCGTTACCTTCGTAGTGCAGCAATTACAGACGGTATATGCTCAATCTCGAATCCGAAAGGATCTGCTTCTCATTGACGATTCCGGTTTTACGTGAAAGTGGAGAGATGCTGCTGCAGTAACTTTATAATTTCCTCCTGTGACGGCAAGTTCCCGGCAAACATAACAACTCCGTTTATAACGAGTGCCGGGGTCGTTTTTATCCCATATTTTAAAATAGTCTGAATATCTCTAACTACTTTCACTTTTCCGGTAATGCCGCATGCCTTTATGGCTTCAAATGCATTCCCCAAAAAGGTATTGCTCACACTTTTACCAATCATTTCAATAACTTCAATTTTCATATAGTTACCTCCATCGGCCAGGATGTTATTTTTGAAATTAAACCTCTCATGGGAGAAGGTTAGAATCTGTTATTGCCCCATTTATGATGTTTGTCCGACGCAAACAGACGCAGTTGTTTTGCCTTGGCCTGCTGATCAGGAGTCAGAACTGCCTGAATCTGATTTCTGACCTTAATCCTGGATACGGCGAGATCTGTCCGGACTGACTCGTTGCTTGCGATCAGAGTTCGAACGGCAGTTTCATCAAAAGGTGTCGCTTTCGACAACTCTCTGACTTTTTTCCGATCGTTGGCGAGTTTCTGCCGTAACGGAGCATTGGCCTGGCGGGCTGCCGAGATGATGGATTTTATCTGGGATTGTTGTACCTCTGTGAGACCCAGCTCCGCTGCCATTGCAGCATGTTTCCTCTCCAGATTCTTTTTGAATCCGGCGCCGGGTTGTTGGGTAATCGGGGAGGAAACATCTGTTCCACCGGTTACTGCGACTGGTGGAGCATCAGCAAGTGCGAACGACGCAAAGATTGATATAATCAAGACTGTCAGACTCAAAATACGTGATCCTGTTTTCATGTTAATTCTCCTTTGTGGTTAATATGCTGGTATGTTCCGGATGAGAAACTACCTAATTCTATGGCGTGTATTGTCTTCCAGTGCACCCCTCCTCCCTCTCTGCATTCAATAATTTCAGGATTTGTTTCTGTCCGGAGACAGCATAAACACAAACCTGTTTCTATGTTTCTTTCCTACCACCGACAGACTTCACGGCACCTTAGTTACGTTCTATTTCCGTCTTTCACCACGAAACTCAGGACGGTGAAATCGTCCGTTATAATGCGCTCTATCATGCTCATATCGTCTGTACTCCACATCACGGTAATGCCGGATTTGATCAACTCGATACCTGATCAAGGGTTGTGGAAAATGTCGCCTGACAGCAAATACCCACGGGCCGTTGTAATATGGCCCGCGATACCAGCGTCCGGCGTGAAAGTAGAAGTATTCAACCCCAGTATAAATCAGGTCATAAGGTACTCCGACTGCAACATACATATTGAGTTCAGGCGAATAGATGAACTGGGGTGTTGCATCAATATAAACCTCCGGAGGAGGTGAGTATTGTCCCGGATCCGGCGATACCTCGGGCGGAGGCGGCGGCGGAACATTTGCAGATGGCGGAGGAGGAGGCGCAACCGCTACACGAGTGCGATATTCGGGCACCTGATTCCCATAGGAATACATACATTGGACATAGGAATTGTCATATCTCCGTTGAGCCTCCCTGCCATAGACCCGACCTGAGTCGGAACCAGCCGCTGTTCCAACGAGAAGCCCGCTTGCAGCACCAATGAGGGCGCCCGCTCCAGCATGACCGGAAACGGAACCCAGGGCCGCCCCCAAGCCTGCCCCTACTGCCGTGCCCGCGACTGCTCCTGTAGCAGTGCTATTATCGTAGGTTTGTTGAACCGGCGCTCCTATCTGTTGTTCCGCCCAATTTCTGCATGTCGCGTCTTCAGCCCGGAACGTTTCAAAAGACTTACCCTGTGCCGGCAGCACGTTTACGCCTGGCCCCGTCGGAAGCGTCGCACATGCGCTCAACGACAGCAGTAAAATGAATAATGTCGGTTTTTGTATGAATCTCATAGCTTGCTTACCTCCTTAGGTCCGGAATTGTGCAGGATCTAAATCATCGCGATTTTCTGCACAAGCCGCTTTCTGAGGAAAACATACAACAAAAATGTGGAGTGAATATGGAGTAAATGTGAATTTTTACAAAAGCCCGGAATCACCCTTTCTATTTTTGTAAAACCTGACTACGATACACATAAATGACGCAGGAAATCACTACGAAGCCAGAGTGTTGAAATGATAAAACTGAATGTAACTCATAGGGTTTTTTTAGCTATTCTCGCAGCCAACGCAATAATAGTCCTGTGCATGTTCCTGATCATGCAATGGAGTATTGACCGCGGTTTTCTCAAATACGTCAACCAACTGGAGCAAAATCGCATTGAGCGCCTGGCCGAGAAGCTGGGGCGGGCGTACGGCAGATGGGGCAACTGGGAAACCCTTCGAAATACACCCGACACAATCTCCAAGTTGATCAGTGAAACGTATGCAGAAGATTCCTCGCGAATTCCTTCATCGTCAGTTGCTAATGAAACAAAGCGGGAGCCTCACTACCAACAAGAAGCATCCACTAAAATACGAAGCTATCGTCTGGAACGTCGTATCATAGTACTGGACGCCAGGCGGAATCCCGTCTTTGGCATCAGCAATCCCGCAGGCATCGAAATATTTAAACCGATATCGGACAAAGGAACTGTGGTGGGGTATCTGGGGTTGCTGCCCAGCAAGTTTCTCTCGGATATCCATCAACTCAGATTCGTCAAGGAGCAGAAACTAGTATTTGCTCTTGTCGCCATAGTCATGCTGCTCGTTGCTGCTGCGATTTCACTCCCCCTGGCGCGACTTCTGGTTCGCCCGCTCAAAAAGCTGGCTGCCGCCACAGGCCAGCTTTCAGCAGGACAGTATGATATTCGGGTTCCAGTGGACTCCGACGACGAGTTCGGCCATCTTTCCAGAGATTTTAATTCATTGGCGCTGAGTCTCAATAAAAACGAGCATGCCAGACGTCAGTTCGTAGCCGACATCTCCCATGAATTGCGGACCCCGCTGGCTATTATTGGCGGGGAGATCGAGGCTATTCAGGACGGTCTCCAGGATCTGTCGTATGAATCGATTGAATCTCTCCAGGTTGAGGTTTTTCGTCTAAACAGGCTGGTTGACGATCTGTACCAATTGGCGCTTTCCGATGTAGGCGCTCTTGCATACCGAAAATCCGACGTAAATCTGACGGATATTCTTTGCGAAGCCTTAGATCGTGCGAGACCGAAATTGGTAGAGAGATCGCTGACACTCACACTCATTCTTCCTCAAGAACCTGTCATTGTCTTTGCCGATGCCGAACGCCTGGCGCAACTCTTCAACAACTTGCTGGGTAATTCACAAAAATATACGGATCCCGGCGGGACGCTCGACATAGCGCTCGAAGTGGCTCATGGTGGGGCAACGATCAATTTCAAGGATAGTGGGCCCGGCGTTACAGAAGAAGAACGTGTAAAACTTTTTGATCGCCTCTACCGGGTGGAAGGCTCACGCAACAGGTCTTCCGGCGGCGCAGGTCTTGGACTTGCAATCTGCCGCAATATCGTCGAGGCGCATGAAGGAGCTATAGAGGTGCTCCACTCGCCTCTTGGCGGAATCTGGATAAGAATAACCTTGCCTATGCCTGAGGGGCGACAATGAATCACTCGATACTTATTGTCGAAGACGAACCAAAACTGGCGAAACTCCTGAGCAACTACCTGAGTCAGGCGGGATATGACACTGAATGTCTGGAGAACGGTCTTGACGTCCTGCCGTGTGTAAGAGAACGGATGCCTGCCCTGATCCTGCTCGATTTGATGCTTCCGGGAAAGAACGGCATGGATATCTGCAAGGAGATTCGCTCGTTTTCAACCGTGCCGATCATTATGGTCACCGCCCGCATTGAGGAGATCGATCGGCTTCTCGGGCTCGAACTCGGAGCCGATGATTACATCTGCAAGCCCTTCAGTCCCAGGGAGGTCGTAGCCCGTGTCAAGGCAGTATTGCGTAGAAGCGCCAATGTGCAGCAGTCAGATGTGACTCATCTGCTTCAATTGGACGAGGAACGCTTGTTGGCGAAGCTGCATGGTCGTGAGTTGGAACTTACCGTTGTTGAATTCAAACTGCTGGAATTTCTGGCAGCCAACCCCGGCCGTATCTATGGTCGGAACCAGCTCATGGATCATATCTACCACGATCAAAGGGTTGTCAGCGATCGAACAATCGATAGCCATATCAAGAACCTGCGTAAGAAAATCTCCAGCGTGTCGCCGGAAACCGAAATTATCCATTCTGTGTACGGGATGGGATACAAATATGATCCGCAACACTAATATTATACCGTCAGAGAATCGAGGATAGTGATCATGCAAGAAACCGTTACCGAACCCGTCGAATCAATAAACCAGCCAACCAAACGGCCATTTTCCAAACAATGGTGGTTCTGGTTCATCCTGCTCTGTCTGGTCGCAGGCGGGGCCTATGTCATCTGGAAAAAGCAGCAGCTTTCAGCAGCTCCTTCTGCGGGCAAGCCCGGCGCAAAAGCGCCATCCCTTGCTACGCCGGTTTTTGTGGCGCCGGCCCGTAAGGGTGACATGAATGTTTACCTGACAGGTCTCGGCTCTGTGACACCTCTGAACAACGTCACGGTACGAAGCCGGGTTGACGGTCAACTGATGGAAGTTCATTTTCGCGAGGGGCAGAACGTCACCAAGGGGAGCCTGTTGGCAGTCATCGACCAAAGGCCGTCCCAGGTACTGTTGACACAGGCAGAAGGGCAGATGGCCCGTGACTGGGAACTTTTGAACAATGCCCGAATAGACCTGGAACGGTACCGTACACTCTGGAAACAGGATTCGATCCCTCGGCAGCAGCTGGATACACAGGATGCACTGGTGCGGCAGTATGAGGGTGCTGTTAAAATTGATCAGGGACAGATAGACAGCGCCAAACTGCAGCTCACCTACAGCCGAATCACGGCCCCCATCAGTGGCCGCATCGGCTTGCGTCTTGTGGACCCGGGGAATATGGTTCACGCCGCGGATATCGGAGGATTGCTGACGATCACCCAAGTGCAGCCCATGGCGGTGGTGTTTCCTCTCCCGGAAGACAGCCTGCCCCAGGTTCTGCGCAAGATGAAGGATGGGCGGCTTGGGGTCGAAGCCTTCGACCGCGAGATGAAACTGAAGCTGGCGACCGGCGAACTGACCACCCTGGACAATCAGATCGATCCAACTACCGGTACGGTAAAGCTCAAGGCGGTCTTTGCCAACCGTACAGATGAGCTCTTCCCCAATCAGTTTGTCAACGCCAGGCTCCTGGTGGATGTTAAGAAAGATGCCATCATCGTTCCATCCGCAGCAATTCAGAAAAATCCTCAAGGGGCCTTTGCCTTCGTGCTGTATACGGATAAAACAGTGGCCATGCGACCGATCAAGACCGGTATCAGCCAGGGAGGGGAAACGTCAGTAATAGAAGGTCTGGAGGTTGGAGAACAGGTGGTTGTAGACGGGGCGGAGCGCCTCAGAGAGGGGAGCAAGGTCGAGGTTAAGGTGCAGGAACAGGCCGGCAAGGGGGGCGTCAAAGGCGCAAAACCGGCAAGAGAACCGGGTAAAAAGAGTAACGGGCGTCCCCAATGAACTTCTCCCGCCTCTTCATAATGAGACCGGTAGCCACCACCCTGCTGATGATTGCCATCATCCTGGCCGGGGCTGTGGCCTACAAGCAGCTGCCTGTTTCCGCCCTGCCGCAGGTTGACTATCCCACTATCCAGGTACGCACATTTTATCCCGGCGCCAGTTCCGACGTCGTAGCCTCTTCGATAACAGCGCCTCTGGAGCGCCAGTTCGGCCAGATGCCGGGATTGACCCAGATGACCTCAACCAGCTCCCACGGCAGCTCGGTTATTACCTTGCAATTCACCCTCGAACTTGCGTTGGATGTCGCCGAACAGCAGGTTCAGGCCGCCATCAACGCCGGTTTCAACTTTCTCCCCAAAGACCTCCCCAACCCGCCGGTCTACAGCAAGGTCAATCCTGCCGATTCGCCGATTCTGACGCTGGCGCTCTCTTCGGATACTCTGCCGCTGCCGAAAGTCGAGGATCTGGCCGATACCCGTTTTGCCCAGAAGATATCCCAACTTCCGGGCGTCGGCCTTGTCAGCATCAGTGGTGGTCAGCGCCCTGCCGTAAGGATTCATGCCAATCCGACCGCTCTTGCATCATACGGGTTGACGCTTGAAGACCTGCGCGTCGCTCTGGTCACGGCCAACGTAAATCAGGCCAAGGGGAGTTTTGATGGGCCGCGCCAGTCCTACATCATCGGCGCCAATGATCAGCTCTTCTCCAGTAAAGAGTATCGTTCTCTGGTAATCGCCTACAAAAACAGTGCGCCGATCCTTCTCAAGGATGTTGCGGATGCCATTGACGACACGGAGAACGTGAACCAGGCGGCGTGGATGAACAACACTCCGGCGGTGATTGTCAACATCCAGCGCCAGCCGGGAGCCAACGTCATTGAGGTGGTGAACCGGGTTAAGCAGCTCCTACCTCAGCTACAGGCGGCTCTTCCCGCCTCTGTAAAGGTTACCCCGCTGACCGACCGGACCATCACCATCAGGGAATCGGTGAAGGACGTCCAGTTTGAACTTCTTCTGTCCGTGGCCCTTGTAGTTCTGGTCATCTTCCTGTTTCTGCGCAACCTTCCCGCTACCACCATTCCGAGCGTTGCCGTGCCGCTATCGCTGGTCGGTACCTTTGGTGTCATGTATCTGCTCGACTACAGCCTGAACAATCTTACACTTATGGCGTTGACGATCTCCACCGGCTTCGTGGTGGACGATGCCATTGTCATGATAGAAAATATTTCCCGCTTTGTGGAGGAGGGTGAAACACCGCTGGAGGCTGCACTCAAGGGGTCCAAACAGATCGGATTCACCATCCTGTCGCTGACGGTATCGCTGATTGCGGTGCTGATACCGCTGCTCTTCATGGGGGATGTGGTCGGGCGGCTGTTCCGCGAGTTTGCCGTAACACTTGGAGTAACTATCCTCATCTCGGCGTTCGTCTCGCTTACACTGACACCGATGATGTGCGCCCGCATCCTGAAGCATGTGCCCGAGGAGCGCCAGGGACGCTTTTATCACGCTTCGGGGCAATTTTTTGACCATGTTATCGCTTCTTATGGCCGATCACTCCAATGGGTGCTGAAGCATCAGAGTGTTACCCTTGGTGTTGCTGTCGGAACTTTGTTACTGACCGTGCTGCTATACCTGCTCATCCCCAAGGGATTCTTCCCGGTTCAGGATACCGGGGCCATTCAAGGTATTTCCGAGGCCTCGCAGACGATCTCGTTTCCTGCCATGGCTGAGCGGCAGCAGGCTCTTGCCAAGGTAATTCTTGAAGACCCGGCGGTGGAAAGTATCTCGTCATTCATCGGTGTTGACGGCACCAATACCACGCTGAACAGCGGCAGAATCCAGATCAACCTGAAACCGCTGAGCAACAGGGACGGTAGCGCTACAGACGTGATCCGCCGCCTGCAACCCAGGTTGACCCAGGTGAGCGGAATCACCCTCTTCATGCAACCGATACAGGATCTTACCGTTGATGCCAGGGTAAGCCGCACCCAGTACCAGTTTACCCTGGAAACTCCCAACTCAGAGGAACTCGCGACCTGGGCGCCGCGTGTCGTAGAGGGGCTTCAAGAGCGGAGCGAATTGCGGGACGTGAGCGGTGATCAGCAGAATCAGGGCTTGCGGGTGCTGCTGAATTTTGACCGCGCTACTGCCGCGAGATTCGGCGTCACTCCGCAGAATATCGACGATGCCCTCTACGATGCCTATGGACAGCGCCAGGTTTCGACCATCTTCACCGAGCTGAACCAGTACCGCGTGATTCTGGCGGTCAAACCGCAGTTCCGCCAGGATCCGGGCGGGCTGCTGGCGCTCTATGTCCGCTCCAACAGCGGCGGCCAGGTACCGCTTTCGGCCATCGCCTCGGCGACAGAGACCAAGGGACCGCTGGTTATCAACCGTCAGGGGCAGTTTCCTGCCGTGACCACCTCCTTCAACCTGGCTCCAGGCGTATCGCTGGGGCGAGCCGTGGATGCCATCGAAGCCGCGACCAGGCAAATGGGGCTTCCGGCCAGCATAAAGGGGAGTTTCCAGGGAGCCGCGCAGGCTTTCAAGGCATCACTGACCAACGAGCCGATTTTGATTCTGGCCGCTCTGATCACAGTCTATATAGTGCTTGGCGTGCTCTATGAGAGCTTCATACATCCACTGACCATCCTGTCGACTCTCCCCTCTGCCGGTGTTGGTGCGGTGCTCTCCCTGATGCTGTTCCGTCAGGAACTTACGGTTATTGCCATTATCGGAATCATCCTCCTGATCGGGATCGTCAAGAAAAACGGCATCATGATGGTGGATTTTGCCCTTGATGCGGAGCGGGTCGAAGGCAAACCTCCCGAGGAGGCCATCTATCAGGCATGTCTGCTCCGTTTCAGGCCGATCATGATGACCACCATGGCGGCGTTGCTGGGCGCACTGCCATTGGCAATGGGCAGTGGCGTCGGCTCCGAACTGCGCAGACCCCTTGGCATCTCCATTATCGGCGGCCTGGTGATCAGTCAGATTCTGACCCTCTATACCACCCCGGTGATATATCTGGCGTTCGACCGGATGGCTCGGAGAAGAAAGAGGAGAAGTAGTTCCGGAGCGCCGATCTCCCCATGAACATCTCCGCCATATTCATACGCCGACCGGTGGCTACCACACTTCTGACAATAGGACTTGTGCTGGCCGGCATCATAGCCTTCAGACTTCTGCCGGTTTCACCGCTCCCCCAGGTTGACTTCCCGACTGTTTCGGTTTCTGCCTCCCTCCCTGGCGCAGATCCCGAGACCATGTCCACTTCGGTCGCTGCCCCTCTTGAGCGGCAATTCGGACGGATTGCCGGTGTAACCGAAATGACCTCCGTCAGCAATCGCGGCAGCACCAGCATTATTCTCCAGTTCGAATTGAATCGGGATATAAATGGCGCGGCCAGGGATGTTCAGGCGGCGATCAATGCCGCCCGAAGTTATCTGCCGGCCAATCTCCCCAGCAACCCGTCCTACCGGAAAGTTAATCCTTCGGATGCGCCGATCATGATCCTCGCGCTTACCTCTGACAGTGTCAGCAAGCCGAAGATGTACGATGCGGCTTCGTCGATTCTCGCACAGAAGTTGTCTCAGGTAAAAGG
>Ga0118677_10012162_pt1 | contig 12700 bp, 11 predicted proteins | sample AliMusrvi5mmetaG_FD_86154 | JGI IMG/M metagenome (GOLD analysis project Ga0118677, IMG submission 86154)
ACCTGCTGCGACCCCTGTCAGGGTCGGATTCCGGTGGAACTCTCAATCCCGGGGTTTTCGGCCGCATTGCGGCCTCGACCCCGGGCTAATGACTGCCATCCCTCCAGGATGCTTCAAAGAGAGAATCCAACTTGCTCGACAGCGTGGTTCCTTTGAGGTCGAATACTGAGTTCTGGGCGTAGCTGCCGCATCTCGCGGCAGGCCGTGACTGCGTGCCTCCGGCCGCAGTGCCCATGGGAAGAGAATTCAGCGTGCGCCTAGCCCGGCGTATGACTTCAATTTCATGATAAATCTAACCGCTTGTCGCATTGGACTCCGGCTTCCTGCCTGAACCTACCGCGACGTCGGGGAAATCCGCTAATCCTACATTCCGGTAGGATTCCCGCACCCGGCAGGTAGCCACCGGCGACGGTTGGCAAAAAACAAACCTATTGCAAATCAATAGAATAACGATCTAACATGAGTCAATTATCCACCATTACCGCATCTGGCACGCAGCCTGTTTAGTAAGTGGGGGGGCGGTTACCTCTGATGGATACCAAGCCCAACCAACTAACAACACATACCAACACCAGCATGAGAAAGATTGCAATTTACGGCAAAGGCGGCATCGGCAAGTCCACCACCACCCAAAACACCGTCGCGGGTCTCGCAGAAATGGGCCGCAAGGTCATGGTCGTCGGATGCGACCCCAAGGCCGACTCCACCCGCTTGCTTCTCGGCGGCCTGGCGCAACGCAGTGTGCTTGACACCTTGCGCGAAGAAGGCGAGGACGTCGAACTCGAGGACATCCGCTCCGAGGGGTTCTGCTCCTCGCTTTGCGTCGAATCCGGCGGCCCCGAACCGGGTGTCGGCTGCGCAGGCCGGGGTATCATCACCTCCATCAATATGCTTGAACAACTCGGTGCTTACGATGACGACGTAGGCCTCGACTACGTCTTCTACGATGTGCTTGGAGACGTGGTGTGCGGCGGATTCGCCATGCCTATCCGCGAGGGCAAGGCCGAGGAAATCTATATCGTATGTTCCGGCGAAATGATGGCCATGTATGCCGCCAACAACATTTGCAAGGGAATCGTCAAGTTCGCAAAGACCGGTGTCGTTCGCCTCGGCGGCCTTATCTGTAACAGCCGCAATGTGGACCGCGAGCGCGACCTAATCGAAAACTTTGCCGAGCGTCTAGGCACGCAAATGATTCATTTCGTGCCTCGCGACAACGACGTTCAACGCGCAGAGATCAACCGCAAGACCGTCATTGAGTGGAACCCGGAAGCTGCACAGGCGTCTGAATACCGCACGCTCGCGCATGCCATCGAAACCAACACCAAACTGGTCATCCCAAAACCATTGGAAATCGAAGAACTTGAGTCGATTCTGATGGAATTTGGACTCTTCAACTAAGCCACCAGCCCCGCGCCAATATGTACAGCGAAACACCAGCACCTATCGGAGAGATTGATTCCATTGAAGGCGTCACCCCGGAAGAACTCCGCGATATCATGTTGGATGGCCTGCCATCCAAGACCATGCGCAAGCGTGCCAAACAGATCCTTACCAACGATCCAGACGCTCCGCCGGAAATCGGCGCCAACTCGCGTACCGTCCCCGGGATCATGACCCAGCGCGGTTGCACCTACGCCGGTTGCCGCGGCGTAGTCATCGGACCGATCTACGACATTCTCCACATCACCCATGGCCCGGTGGGTTGCGGATACTATTCCTGGCAAACCCGGCGCAATTTGGCGCGGCCCCCCGAGGGCGCGGCCAACTTTCTTCAATACTGCATGACCACTGATATGCAGGAGGATCACATTGTCTTCGGCGGCGAGAAGCGCTTGGCAGAGGCGATTCGTGAGGCCTACGCGCTGTTCAAGCCCAAAGCCATCTCTGTCTATTCAACTTGTCCGGTCGGTCTTATCGGCGACGACGTTCACAGTGTCTGCCGCCAAGCTAAGGAGGAACTCGGCATCAATGTCTTTGGTTTCTCCTGCGAGGGGTATAAAGGCGTCAGCCAATCCGCCGGCCATCACATCGCCAACAACGGCGTTTTCAAACACATGATCGGCCTCGATGACAAGCCAGTCGAACCCGAGCCATTCAAAATCAATGTCTTCGGTGAGTATAACATCGGCGGCGACGCCTGGGAAATAGATACCCTGCTGCGCAAATGCGGCATCACGGTGCTGGCCACCCTCAGCGGTGGCGTCACTTATGACGAAATCACCAGTTGCCACCAGGCAGATTTGAACGTCGTCATGTGCCATCGTTCGATTAACTATATGGCTGAGATGATGGAAACGAAGTTCGGAATTCCATGGTTCAAGGTGAACTTCATCGGCGCGGATAGCACTGCAAAATCGCTGCGCAAAATCGCCCAGTTCTTCGATAACAAGGAGCTGAAAGACCGCGTCGAGGAGGTCATCGCCGCTGAAATGGCCGCCCTACGCCCCGTACAAACCGAGATTAAGGCCCGTCATAAGGGCAAACGTGCGGCCCTATTTGTCGGTGGCTCACGAGCCCATCACTATCAAGACCTGTTTGCAGACATTGGCATGGAGACTATCTCCGCAGGTTATGAGTTTGCCCACCGCGATGACTACGAAGGCCGCCACATTCTGCCCACTATCAAGGTCGATGCCGACAGCCGCAACATAGAAGAACTCCACGTCGATGCCGATCCAGAACGCTTCCGCCCTCGACTCTCCCCCGAGGCCAAAGCCAAACTCGTCGCCAATGGATTCACGTTCTCCGACTACCGCGGCATGATGAGCGAAATGAAGAAGCGCGCTCTGGTCATTGACGACATCAGCCACTACGAACTCGAAAAGCTCATTGAGACTTGGAAGCCGGATATTATCGGTTCGGGCATCAAGGATAAGTATATCGTGGAAAAAATGGGAGTCCCCTGCAAGCAACTCCATTCATACGACTACGGTGGCCCTTATGCTGCCTTCACCGGGGCCATTAACTTCTACCGTGAGGTGGACCGTATGCTCTCAAGTAAAGTTTGGAGCTATGTCGTTCCTCCATGGGTCAAAGACCGTAAACCGGAAGCAACCCCGGCTGTCGATACCGCCGCCTGAATTCCACCCATTCTAACAAAAAAATATAAGCCATGCTAGATATCACCACTTCCACGGTCAGTGATCGTAAGGCGCTGCGGATCAATCCCGCAAAAACCTGCCAACCGATCGGGGCCATGTACGCTGCGCTGGGCATTCACAGTTGTATGCCACACAGCCACGGCTCACAAGGCTGCTGCTCGTATCACCGCAGCCACCTCACTCGCCACTTCAAGGAGCCAGTAGCAGCTACCACCAGTTCCTTTACCGAGGGCACTTCGGTGTTCGGCGGCATGGCTAATTTGCAACAAGCACTCGTCAATATCTTCTCAATTTATGATCCAGAGGTGGTGGCTGTACATACCACCTGTCTGTCTGAAGTGATCGGAGATGACATTCCAACGATTATCAAAAAATCACGCGACGAAGGAAAAATCCCCGATGGGAAAATCGTCATCCATGCCAACACGCCAAGTTTCGTTGGCTCCAACGTCACCGGGTATTCCAATATGTGTACCGGAATCGTCAGCTATCTCGCGGAAAAATCCGGGCTGACGAACGGATCGATCAACATTTTCCCCGGTTGGTTGGATCCCAGTGACATGCGCGAACTCAAACGACTGGCCAACGCTCTAACGGTGCCATTCACTCTGTGCCCAGACACCTCCGACGTGCTGGACTTACCCCAAACCGGAGTTTACGAGATGTACCCCAAAGGCGGCACTCCAGTCGCTAGCATCAAGGGCATGGGCGATGCCATCGCCACTCTCGCAATGGGCGAGTTCACCGCCTATCCTGCCGCACAAAAATTGCTGGATATGCATGCTGTGCCCATCGAGAAGCTCGACGCGCCCATCGGTCTGACGAATACCGACAACTACATTGACGCGTTGCGCCGCCTGGGCGAGGTTGAGGTACCGGCGTGGATCGATGCTGAGCGGGGCCGTCTTCTGGATGTCATCTCGGACATTGGCCAGTACTTCCACCAGGTCCCGGTGGCCATCTTCGGTGATCCAGACATGGTCGTTGGCTTGACCCGCTTCGCCATCGAACTCGGACTCTGCCCGAAATATATCTTCACTGGTGCAACCGGTCGTGCATTTGAAACCCGCATCAACGAACTGTTGGGCGGTAAGTATCCAGATGCCGTGGTTCGGCATGGTGCTGACCTCTTCGAGTTGCATGAACGGATCAAGGCAGATCCTGTGAAACTCATTTTCGGCAATACCTACGGCAAGTACATCGCCCGCGCCGAAGACATTCCGTTGGTTCGCTTCGGATTTCCCATCCTCGACCGCGTCGGTCACCGAATGTTTCCGGTGGTCGGCTACCGCGGAGCCATGCATCTGGTTGAAAAAATCAGTGACGCCTTGCTCAATCATCGGGACCGGACCTGTGCGGAGGAATGGTTCGAACTCGTGCAATAGATACCACAGCAATCCACACGCACCTGGATCCCATCCAACCCGTTCACGCCATGTCACACCAAGCCATCAGTATCCTCGATGAACGCCGCGGCCAAGTCCTGCGCAACGGCCAGGACGCCACGGCTCAAATCGCTTGTGATAAACATAGCGCGGCGGGTTCGGTGAGCCAGCGGGCCTGCGTGTTCTGCGGCGCCCGGGTGGTGCTCTATCCAATCGCGGACGCCTTGCACGTGGTGCATGGCCCGATCGGCTGCGCTGCCTATACCTGGGACATCCGTGGCGCTCAGTCCAGCGGCCCACAACTCCACCGCAACAGCTTCTCCACCGATCTTCAGGAAAAAGATGTCATCTTCGGCGGCGAGAAGAAGCTCACCGCCGCCTTGCGCGAACTCATCGCCGCCTGCCGCCCCAAGGCCGCCTTCGTGTATTCCACCTGCATCACCGGCATCATCGGTGACGACGTGGGCGCGGTCTGCAGGACGCTTGCCGCCGAAACCGGCATACCGGTCATCCCGGTCGAGAGCCCCGGATTCAGCGGCACCAAGAAAGACGGCTACCGCGCCGCGTGCGACGCGCTCTATCAACTTGTCGGCACCGGGGACACCACCGGCATCTCCCCCCATTCGATCAACTTGTTAGGTGAGTTCAACATCGCCGGCGAGACCTATATGATGAAGGACTACTTCAAGCGCATCGGCATTGAGGTGGTGTCCTGTATCACCGGTGACGGACGGGTCGATGAACTGCGCCGTTGCCATGGTGCGAAGCTCAACCTGGTGCAATGCTCCGGTTCGATGCAGCATTTGGCGCAGCGGTTGGAGGCGGACTACGGGATTCCGTTCCGCCGGATATCGTTTTTCGGCATCGAGGACACGGCCGCGGCGCTCTACGACGCGGCGGGGGTGCTGGGCGATCCCGAAATTGCACAGCGCGCCCGCAACCTGGTGAGCCTGGAGCTGGCCCGCATTCAACCCGAACTGCGCCGCTACCGGAAGATTCTGAAGGGTCGCAAGGCCGCCATCTATGTCGGCGGGGCGTTCAAGGCATTCTCGCTGGTGCGGGCCTTGCGTTCCCTCGGCATGAACACCGTGCTGGTCGGCTCGCAAACCGGCAACGCCCAGGATTACCGCCAACTCAAGGAACTTTGCGATCCGGGCACCATCATCGTGGACGATTCCAATCCGCTGGAACTCGCCAAATTCTGCCTCGAGCAGGATGTGGACCTGTTCATCGGCGGCGTGAAGGAGCGGCCGATCGCCTATAAGCTCGGCATCGGCTTCTGCGATCACAATCACGAACGCAAGGAAGCGCTGGCCGGATTCGAGGGCATGCTCAACTTCGCCCGCGAAGTGCATGCCTCCGTCATGAGTCCGGTGTGGAAATTCGTGCCGCGCCGGGTGCTGCCGAAGGTGTCTCACAACAAGGAGGAGGCCGCATGATCGACGAGGGTGATCTCCTGGGCGACGGACCGCCGGATGTGCTCGATCTATCACATTGCACGGCGGCCACCCGCAATGCCTGCAAGCTGTGCACCCCGCTGGGAGCCTGCCTGGTGTTTCGTGGCGTGCGTGGCACGCTGCCGTTCCTGCACGGGTCACAAGGCTGCTCCACCTATATTCGGCGCTACCTCATCAGTCATTTTCGCGAGCCGATGGACATCGCCGCATCTAACTTTTCCGAGGAAACCGCCGTGTTCGGCGGTGCCAGGAACCTGCAGGCCGGCATGCGCAACGTGACCCTGCAGTACCAGCCGGAGTTGATCGGCCTGGCCACCACCTGTCTGAGTGAAACCATCGGCGAGGACATGCCCTCCTTGGTGCACGATTGCCGCGCGGCGGTGCCCAACCTGCCGCCCGTGGTCCATGTCTCCACCGCCAGTTTCCGCGGCTCCCACATTGACGGTTTCCATGACGCGGTGCGTGCCGTGGTGAGCCAACTCACCACGGCTTGCCAGGCGCATGGTGGATTGAATCTGCTGCCCGGCATGGTTTCCACCGCCGACCTGCGCCACCTGCGAGAGTTGGCGGAGAGCTTCGGCTTTGGCGTGACCCTGTTGCCCGACTATAGCGACACGCTCGATGGTGCCAGTTGGGCTGACTATCAGGCTTTGCCTAGCGGCGGAGTGCCCATCGATGCCATCCGCGCCATGAGTGGTGCCTGCGCCACGCTTGAACTAGGCGACACGCTGCGCGGCAACCGCAAGTCCGCCGCCAGCGTGTTGGAAAATTCCTTCGGGGTGGAGAAAATCAGTCTCACCCTGCCGGTGGGCATTCAGGCCACCGATGAATTCATCGCAGCGCTGGCCCGCCTCTCCGGGCGCGACATCCCGGTCGGCATCACCGCCGAGCGCGGGCGCCTGATCGACTCGATGGTCGATGGACACAAGGTTGTCTTCGGCAAGCGCGCGGTGATTTTTGGCGAAGCCGACCTGGTGATAGGACTAACCGCATTCCTATGTGAGATAGGGATTGAGCCGGTGCTGTGCATTTGTGGCGGCAAGACCAACAACTTTGAAACGCTGCTGCGCGCGGTGGTGCCCGAGTTGCCGGCAGGCACGGTCATTCGCGATGGCGCGGACTTTGCCGACATCTCGCATGAGGCCCGTCAACTCTCACCCGACCTGCTGCTGGGCAATAGCAAAGGCTACGGTCTCGCCCGCGAACTCAACATCCCCCTGATCCGCACCGGCTTCCCCATCCACGACCGCCTGGGCGGCCAACGTGTCCTGCATCTTGGCTACCGCGGGGCACTGACCCTGTTTGATACGCTCGCCAACACCCTCTTAGCCTGCAAGCAAGAAACCTCAACCATTGGATACTCCTACCTGTGAGCACCTGCGTTCATCCCGAACAATTCGCCCTCGACCGCCATCCCTGCTATAGCATCGGCGGCAGCCACAATTTCGCCCGCATTCATCTTCCGGTAGCGCCGGCCTGCAACATTCAGTGCAACTATTGCAACCGCAAGTTCGATTGTGTCAATGAGAGTCGTCCTGGCGTGACCAGTCGGATCCTGACCCCGGTGCAGGCGCTTGCCTACCTCGTGGACATGGTGGAAAAGATTCCCTCAATCGAGGTGGTTGGCATCGCCGGTCCCGGCGATCCGTTCGCCAATCCCTTTGAGACGATGGAAACGCTGCGCCTGGTGCGCAAACGCTTTCCCAAAATGATGCTCTGCCTCGCCAGCAACGGCCTGCATATCGGCCCTCACATTGAGGAACTCGCCACTCTCGAAGTCACTCACGTCACCATCACCATCAATGCGGTTGACTCCAACATCGGGGCACTGGTTTACCGCTGGGTGCGCGACGGCGATCACCCGCTCAAGGGCGAGGATGGTGCGGCGCTCATGATCCAGCGGCAACTGGATGCCGTTGCGAGGTTGGCCAGACTCGGGGTTCTGGTCAAGGTCAACGCCATCGTCATTCCCGGCATCAACGACCGCCACATCCCGGAGATCGCACGTGTCACCAAGTCCCTCGGCGCCAAACTCATGAACTGCGTCGCGCTGTGTCCGGTAGAGAGCACGCCGTTCGCTAACCTGACTGAACCCGACGGCATCATGATGGCGCGGGTGCGACTCCAAGCCGGCGCCAGCATGCCGCAAATGAGCCATTGTGCCCGCTGCCGCGCCGACGCGGTCGGCCTGCTGGGCGCGGACCAATCCATTGCCTATGCCGACACCCTCGAATACTTCACCGAAATGAACCTGCCCATCGACACCTCGCGCCCCCATGTTGCCGTTGCCACCCAGGAAGGCATGCTCGTCAACCTCCACCTCGGCGAAGCCACCAAGGTCATCATCTATGGTTACCATCCGGAAGTCGATGAATACGAGATTATAGACGTCAGAGAGCTTCCCCCCCATGGCGGCGGGGACAGCCGATGGAAGAAACTGGCCTACGATCTGAGTGATTGCCGGGCGGTGCTGGTGAGCGCCAGCGGCCCGCGCCCGAAACAGATCGTCGAAGGCTTCGGCCTTGCGGTCGTCGAGATGGAAGGTCTTATCGAAGAGGGGCTTGAAGCCATCTTCCATGAGGAGGAGATTCCCGCTTCGCTGCGTCGCCGTTTCACCAGTTGCGGGGCCAGTTGCGCCGGTTCCGGCACCGGTTGCTCATGAAAATCATAAATCATAAATCATAAATCATAAATTCAAAGTCATGAAAATTCCCACCCACCATCTGTTTGTATGCGCCAGCTTTCGGGCCAACGGCGAACCGCAAGGCGTTTGCCATAAGAAAGCCTCCATCAGCTTGCTGAGTTACCTCCAAAACGAAATCCAGGACCGCATGCTCGACGGCATCGAAGTCTGCGTCACCGGCTGCATGAACCAATGCACCATGGGCCCGGTGATCGTGGATTATCCATCCGGCCACACCTACGGCCGAATCAGTGAGGAAGCCATTGACGCCATCCTCGACGCCTTTGAGAACGATGGCGTTGCGGAAGAGTACCTCGTCGCGTGAAGACCTGCCCCGCTCCCATGAACCCACTCGCTGAGATCAGTGCCGCCAAAGCGTGGTTCGTTGACACCACCCTGCGCGACGGCGAACAGGCGGCCGGCGTGGTTTTCTCCGATGCGCAACGTTGTGGCATTGCCCGGCGCTTGGTGACAAGCGGCGTGCGCGAGTTGGAAGTGGGCATTCCCGCCTCCGGCGAAACCGCGCGCCGCCGAATCTCGCAAGTGGCCGAGGCCGTTTCCGGCACCTGGCTGCTGGCCTGGTGCCGGGCCCGGCTGGAAGACATTGCCGCCGCCGCCCAAACCCCGGTGCAAGGCGTGCATCTGTCGTTTCCGGTTTCTAACATTCATCTCCGGATCTGGGGCAAGACCCACTCATGGGTGCTGCGAACGCTGGCCGAGTTAACGCAAGAGGCGGCCGCCAGGTTCGGCTACGTCACCGTCGGTGCCCAGGATGCCTCGCGGGCCGACCGCTGCTTTCTGCTGGATTTCTGCCACGCCGTGGCGCAATCCCCGGCGTCGCGCCTGCGCCTCGCCGACACCGTCGGCATGCTCACCCCACTGAGCACCCAGCGACTGGTGAGCGCCGCGCAGCAAGCGCTGGCCGGCAAAGCATTGGAGATTCATGCTCACAACGACCTCGGCATGGCCACCGCAAACACCATCGCCGCGTGGCAGGCTGGTGCCAAGTGCCTGAGCACCACGGTCAACGGTCTTGGCGAGCGCGCCGGCAATGCCTCATTCGCCGAGGTCGCCACCGCGCTGCGGGTGGCTTGTGGCTGCGACACCGGGCTGGCCCTGCGTCATTTGTGCGAACTGGGCACCTACGTCGCCGCCGCCTCACAGCGCACGCTGCCAAGCACCACTCCTGTCGTCGGGGAAGATGTCTTCTCCCACGCCTCGGGCATTCATCTAACAGGGCTGAGCCGCGATGCCGACGCCTACCAGGCATTTCCGCCCGGGTTGGTCGGGCACGCTCCCTCGCGCCATTTCTTCGGAGCCCAGAGCGGTCCGGGCACGCTGCGGGATTTCGCGGCCCGCTCCGGTGTCGAACTTGATGCAGCCGCCCTGCCGGCCATGACCGAGCGGCTGCGGGATTTCTGCCAACACCACCGCACGCTGCTTGGCGCCGCGGAGGCATTGCGCCTCGCCACCTCCCACTTCTGATAGATCATAAAATACTGACAAACCATGGCATTTTTCATCACCCTCGCATCGCGTGACACGGCTGGCTGCTGGACCCTCGGAGAGAAGACCAAAGCGCGCCTGGCGGGCCCGCACGGTCCCCTCGCCACCCATATCATCAACCTGCCGGCGGCGTCCACCGGAGAATGGAATCTAACGGCTGAGCAAATCATCGAGCATTTCCAAGTCAGTTCCTCGAACGAGGAAGGGATTCCGCTTCTGGTGTGGGACAGCGGCGAACCCGATGCCTGCCCCATGCGGGTGTTGCGCGTTTGCGGCGTGAGCAGGGAGTTTGATACCGAGTTGCTGGTGCAAACGGAAGTTCTCGAACCCGCCGGTGACGGTTTCCGGAGCACGGGGCGCCGCGTCAACGAGGCCCTGCGCATGCTAGGCGGGCGCATCACCCCGAAAGCCAAGTGGGTGTGGGCCGCGCCCAAAATGTCCATCGGCAGCACGGTGATTGGATTATGACGTGGCTTATGAACTCGATGCAAAACCCCTCACACCCCGCGATGTGGCTGCTTGAAATCAGCCGCAACCACTCACATTTCTCCCCAAACGGTCGATCCACAATAATACAAGACCAAATGATGCCTGCCAAACTTGAAACCGATACACTAATGAGCCAACGCCACAAACATCCAAAACCGTTACCTCCCGAGCGCTCCGTTCAAACCCTGCGGCGGGTCTTCAATGCCGATGCCGTTTACGGCAAACTCCGAGTGGCATTCTCCTTATTGACGTTGGCAACCGCCCCGACGATTTTCGCGGCCGGGGCTGCGGTTCCAGACCCGGCCAGCGGTGACATTTTCCTCGGGGTCCGGGCGGAAAGCGGCACCGGGGCCGGGATGGCCTATCTGGTCAAAATCGGCAATGACTCAATTTTCATCGCAGCGGTTCAGGGTACTTCCTATGACCTCGCCTTGGCTACCTGCCCCTCAACGACGGCAATACCGGCGTCGTTGGCTCCGGGGTGCCGCTAGCCAACTGGGGCGTGCCGCTCAGCTACAACGGGGTGCCGCTGACCACGGCGAACTTGAGCAACGGCAAATACACCGCCTGGCTCTACAGCCGGATGGACCGCCGCCAGACGCTTCTCACCGGCTTGTATCTGACGTTTGCCGACACCCTGCGCGACCAGATCCGCAACACCGATGCGGTGCAAGGGGGCAACCTCAAGAACGACGCGTCCTTCTATGTGATGCGCAGCACCGACGGCGGACTGGTGGTGCCGAAATAGCCGGGACAGTCGGGATGACCCCGGAATTCAGCAAACGACCCCGGATCGGGGCTGATAGCGAGCAAGTTCCATTCCCGGATGTTGCGCCAATCCGTGGCAAAGCCACCACTGCCCCCAATCCCGTGTTCGAGCGGACACGGGACTGCCGCTGCGGATTGCCTGAACCGCCGCAAAAACGGCTCACCCCACCCAGCGCTCCCATCGCCGAAAACCCGGCTTAATCCATACCGTACGATCTACTTATCAGGAAATTGGACCCGCAGCCGACCCAAGCTGGCTTGTTTATCTCTTCACTCAGTACATTGATATTGTGCAGGTTATGAATTTCAAACGGAAATTCCAGGGTGTCTTCAGCGGATACATTACTATGGTTAGCAATTTACTGATGATTTCACTTGCCAATAGTAGATTAAATGGTATGATGATGCCCTGCCGCCGGTAAAAAGGCCCGCGTCATTCATTCAAAACATCCATCTGTACTCGCGGGGATTTGTACTGGGGGATCTTCGGCTTGGCTTCCGGAGTGAGCCCGAAGCTCTACAGCAGCAGGCCGCGCAATCCGGCCACCACCATTGCCAGCGCCTGGCCCGCTTTGGATACGATTTCGCTGAACACGACTTCCAGCCAGATCAACAGCGTGCTCAACGGCAACTATGGCTACCGGGTGCTGGACGCCACTGCAAATAGCAGCGTAGCCGCCTTCCAGGCCAATGCGGGAAACACCTCGAGCTATAACTATCAGGTCGCCACCCCCGGCGCCACGGATTTCGGATCGACCCCACAAACCACCGCCGGCGGAGTCACTTATGGCGGAGTGGTCGGCACGCAGGATCTGTGGCCCGCCGAAACCCTCAACGGCATCTACAGTCCGCAGGGCAGCGGCGGCTACTCAACCGGGGCCCTGCTCGCCGCCACTCTAACCACAACGCTGGGGCCCGACGCATACACAGGCAAATACCTCGACCCGGACACCCAGGCCTATCAGTATCTCTATCCCAACGCGAGCGCCGGATACTACATCGGCTATCTCACCCCCAGCGATGCCAACTCGCGCGTCATCGGCGGCAATGTGCCGCTGGCAAACCGTGGCATCGCCCTGAGCTACAACGGCGTGGCGCTCACCAACTCGAACATCCAGAATGGCAGGTACACCGCTTGGGTTTACAACCGGATTCTCAAGCCACAAAGCGGTTTGACGGGCCTCCAGCTCACATTTGCCAACGCCTTGCGTGATCGGATCACCAACTTTGACGCGACCGCAGGCGGCGGCCTCAAAAATGACGCCACCTTTCTGGTGAAACGCTCAAGCGACGGCGGACTTGTAACTC
>Ga0118677_10012163_pt1 | contig 12699 bp, 14 predicted proteins | sample AliMusrvi5mmetaG_FD_86154 | JGI IMG/M metagenome (GOLD analysis project Ga0118677, IMG submission 86154)
GGATGATGGCCCAGGAAACGACCGAGAAAGAAAGTAATAATAAGAGGACAAGTTTAACAACGATGCCGGCGCCGGTGATTATGGCCACGGATGGTACCTCCACTTTGATTAGAAACCTTGAAAAGCTAATACGTTCAAACAGTCAAGTCAAGACAAAACTAGATGCTGTTCGTCCGGTTCATTGCCGTTTGATCAGTTGTGCAGCCACGTTGTCGAGGATTGTCTCTGCCAGCCGGTCTTTAGACATAAGCTTACATTCTTTGCTGGTCCCATCCCTGAACAGTAGCAAAGCCCGGTTGGTGTCCACATTAAAACCGGCGTCAGCCTGGCTGACATCATTGGCAACGATCATATCAAGATTTTTCTCTCGCAGTTTCTGAGCGGCATGATCAGCCAGTGCATCTGTCTCAGCGGCAAAGCCGACCAGGAACGGGCGGCGCTCAAGCTTTCCGAGTCCGGCCAGAATGTCGGGGTTTTTCACTAACTCAATAGTCAGCGCTTCGGACTTCTTCTTAACTTTGGTACTGTTTCTGGCCATCGGACGGTAGTCCGCTACTGCCGCAGCCTTGATCACCACATCGCATTCGGCAACACGCGCCATGACTTCCTGCTGCATTTCCGCCGCACTCGTGACAGCAGTCACCTGAACTCCGGCCGGCTTTGCCAATGCGGTAGGTCCGCTGATAAGCAGTACCCGCGCTCCACGGCGCTGTGCCGCTCGCGCCAGCGCATACCCCATTTTGCCCGAGGAGTAATTGCTGATGTACCTGACCGGATCAATTTCTTCACGGGTAGGGCCTGCGGTAATCAGTATCGTGAGCCCAGCCAGATCCTTTTTTGACAGTGCCGCCGCAGCACACTCAAAAATTGCTTCGGGCGCAGCCAGCTTGCCTTCTCCTTCCCAGCCACAGGCCAGGCTGCCGCTAACCGGCGCCTCAAACAGATAGCCCAGTCGCCGCAGTCGCTGTTCGTTTTCCTGATAGATCGGATTGGTGTACATGTTTACGTTCATTGCCGGAGCAATCAATACCGGCGCTTTTGTCGCCATTACCGTTGTCGTAAGCAGGTCGTCGGCAATGCCGGCAGCAATTTTACCTATAACGTTGGCTGTTGCCGGAACGATCAGAAACAGGTCAGCCCGGTCAGCCAGCGAAATATGGCCGATCTCCCGTTCAGAAATCAGATCAAACAGTTCTGTATGAACCGGATTCGCCGACAGTGTCTGAAAAGTAAGCGGCGCAACAAATTCTCTGGCGGCCCGAGTCATAATAACGTGAACCGTTGCTCCCGCCTTGGTTAGCAACCGTAACAGCTCCACCGCTTTATAAGCGGCGATGCCGCCACAGACACCAAGAATGATGCTTTTCCCCTCAAACATTAGTCACGCTCATCTCAGAAATAGGGATTGCAGGCTTTCTCATGCCCGATGGTGGTCTCCGGGCCATGGCCCGGATAGGCTACGACCTCGTCCGGCAGGGTAAACAGTTTGGTTCTGATCGACTCCAGCAGCTGTTCATGAGAGCCACCCGGCAGATCAGTACGCCCTATTGAATCGGCAAAAAGAGTATCACCGGTAATGACAATGTGCTCTTTTTCAAAATAAAGACAGCACCCTCCCTGGGTATGCCCCGGAGTATGGAGAACTTTCAGATGGCATGTTCCGAAGGGCACTTCCAGGCCGTCAACCAGATGAGCGTCGGCTTCCGGAGAATTTTCTCCCTGCAGGCCATAGGCACGGGCTATTTCAGCAGATCTGCCCAACATTGGCGCATCAGCTTGATGGATCAGCAAACGGGCACCAAAAGAAACTACCGCTTCACGGTTTCCCCCCACATGATCAAAGTGACCGTGAGTATTGATTATCGTGCGAATTTTCAGGCCGTGTTTCTGCACCAGTGCAACAATTGCATCAACATCTCCGCCAGGATCAACAACGATGCCTTCACGGCTTTCTTCACACCCGACAATATAGCAGTTTACCGACAGCGGGCCGACAGGAATTGTTTCAAATATCATATATGCTCTCATTTCAATATTTTTCAGGGTACCTTGCGTTCTTCAGAGAAGCAAGGCTGCTGATATTGACAACGGCTGTGGACATGCTACACTGCTCACTCAACTTTGCTAACCCGGTGCAGCGGAGAAGATGAGATGAAAACACCGGTTGTTGAATCAGATCAATGTATCAGCTGCGGCCTGTGTGTATCGATATGCCCCGCGGTTTTCAAGTTTGGCAGTAGCGGCACATCGGAATGTTTTGACCCGGCCGGAGCTTCGGAAGCAGAGATTCAGAGCGCTATTGATGGCTGTCCCGTCCAGTGTATTCACTGGGCATAATACCTATACAAGGAGTTACACATTATGGAACGTTGGATCTGCACTATCTGCCAGTATGTTTATGACCCTGCCGTTGGCGATCCGGATCGCGGCATTGCCCCGGGAACATCTTTTGAGGCGCTGCCGGACGACTGGTGCTGTCCTCTCTGCGGTGCAGGCAAGGATGTCTTCGAACAGGAATAACTTCAGACCGGGCGGGCTTTCAAGCCCGCCCGTCTTATTTCAGCTACCCGGTTTGTCCGCTTTTTTAATAATATCCACCTCTGTATGGCCGGCTTCAACTTTTATCCGCCAGACCAGACCGCATGCACCGCACTCCTTAACCGGCGAATGTTCTGCCGAATAACCGTTTGAATGCATATCGAGATCAACTTCCGTCCGACTACCACAGTTAGGGCATTTCATCTGCTACCTCCTGAATCTGTTCTCTGTAGATTATGTTATGCCAGTTCCGGCAAAATAGTGGTAATTGCGCTGAAAAGCTCATCCAGATCGGCACGGGTCATGTCCCCCATGTGCGCAATGCGGAACGTTTCACCTTTGATTTTCCCATAACCGTCGTCAAATGCAAATCCCGCTTCTCCCAGATTCTTTTTTAGAGACGCCAAATCTATGCCACGGCTGTTCCGGCTGCAGGTCAGGGTCTGGGAGCGGTACGCCGGTTCCGGAAAGGACGCGAAACCACGGTCCGTCAGCCAACCACGCACATACCCGGCCAGGTCGTTGTGACGCGCCCAACGGGTTTCCAGCCCTTCGGCAAACATGCGCTGCAGCTGACAATCCAGAGCATAAATCAGTGAGATGCAGGGGGTTGAAGGGGTATTATTCTTGGCATCATTGGCGGCGAATTCGACAAAGTCAAAATAGTAGCCGCGCCCTTCCACGCCAGCAGCACGTTGCAGTGCTTTTTCACTGGCAGTGAACACCGCCAAACCGGGAGGCAGGGCAAAGGCCTTTTGGACGCCAAATATGCAGCAGTCGATACCAAGTTCATCCACTGGAATTTTCAGGGCGCTCATGGAAGAGACCGTATCGACGATGAACTGCACATCTGGGTATTTACGCAGCACTTCCGCGATTTCCGGCAGGGGAGACATTACCCCGGTAGACGTTTCATTGTGGATCATTGTCATGCTGTCGTATTTTCCGGTTGCAAGAGCTTTTTCAACCGCCTCCGGAGTAACCGGAGTTCCCCAGTCAAAACGGATGGCATCGGCCTGTTTGCCACAGCGCAACGTGACATCATGCCACTTGTCGGAAAAAGCACCGTTACAGAAATTTGCACACCGTTTTCCAACCAGATTGCGAACTGCACCTTCCATAACTCCAAATGCGCTTGAAGTTGCCAGAAAAACCTTGTCGTTCGTGAATAGCAGTTTTTTCAACCCGGAAGTAACCCGGCCATGCAATTCAGCGTATTCTTTCATCCGGTGACCAATCATCGGAGAAGCCATAGCCTTCAGAACATCGGGATGGACCTCAACCGGCCCGGGGATAAACAGTTTTTTATGCATGTCAGATGACTCCAGCGCTGATTAATTGTGGTTAGACAGTATCTTGTGAAGCTAGCAAATGGCGGTAATAAAGTCAAGATTCCGCAATATAGACACAAAAAGATAGAAATAACTACGGTTAAACGGTGCAGTTTGCAATTGACGGTGATTGACTCAATCTGTATAGTTGCGCGGTTAAGTAATACTTTACCTGTTATGAGGAGCGGTCCCCTATGTTGAAACGAATTATGATGTTAGCCATTGCAGTATGCATGTCATCTGTCGTCTGCGCCGGAGCAGTCGAAACCAAGGACATCCAATTTAAATTCAAAAATTCGGAACCGGTCGTCTTCAGTCACGAGTTTCACCTTAAGAAATATAATAATAATTGCAGAATGTGTCACGATGCCATCTTCAACCTGAGAAACAAAAAGCGCTTTACCATGGCCGAGATGGAAAAGACTAAATCCTGCGGAGCTTGTCACAGCGGCATGAAGGCATTCAGCGTGGCCAGCGAGAAAGACTGCTCCCGTTGTCACAGCGGCAAGCCACGGGATATCACCTATACCATCAAAGGGCTTGGCACCGCATCATTCAGCCATTCAATCCATATCGCCAAAACAGGGGGCGCATGCAAATCATGCCATAACGCCACGGTGATCACCGGCAAGGAAAAAGCGGTGACGATGGCTGAAATGGAAAAAGGGCGCACCTGCGGGTCATGCCATAATGGCAAACGCGCTTTCGCAGTTACCGGGACCTGTGATCGTTGCCACAAAGGATTGAAACCGAAAGACATCACTTTCACCCTGAAAGGCACCGCTCCTGCAACATTCAGCCATGCCGTTCATACCCAGGCGTACAGCTGCAAAGAATGCCATACCAAACTGTTCCCGTACAAGGCGGTTGTCGGAAAAGCAACCATGGCAGATATGGCTGCCGGCAAGTCCTGCGGCACCTGTCATAACGGCAAAGATGTGTTTGCCTCTTCCGGCGATTGCGATAAATGCCACAAAGGCTTGAAACCGGGTAAAATCACTTTTAAAACAAATGCCGGCGAAGCAACGTTCAGCCACGAGTTCCACCTGCAGACATACAAATGCGCTGATTGCCACACCAAAATCTTCCCGTATAAAGCCGGAAAGACAAAGGCCACCATGGTGGACATGGAAGGCGGCAAATCGTGCGGAACCTGTCATAACAAAGGCAAGGATGCCTTCTCTGTCCAGGATGATTGCGTCAAGTGCCACAAAATGTAACTTCGATAGACGGCACACCATGAGTGTCTGATATTTTATTTACCCACTGCGCTTTGCGCAGAATATTCAAGACAAAGAGGAGACGTTACAATGAAGAAAATACTTGTTGCACTGCTTGCAGTATCTGTTTTTACCGGATCAGCATTCGCTGCTGATGTAATGGAGTTTAAAAAAGGCGTGACATTCAAGCACAAAGCCCATGTCGAAGCTTTGAAAGATTGCAAAAAATGCCATGAAAACGCCCAGGGCGGCAAAATTGAAGGTTTTGGTAAGGACTTCGCACATAAAAAATGTAAAGAATGCCACGCTGACCTGAAAAAAGGGCCAACCAACTGCAAAGGGTGCCACACCAAGTAATCATCTCCTCGCTTTGTGTACTGCAGAGACAGACTCAGCTCTGTCTCTGCAGTCTTCCGATTGAGACCAACAGTTCAGCGTCATCCATCCGCATCCGTCCAATTCCTGTCTGACAGTTCATTCGATATCCCGCTACAACTACCAGCTCAACCATTAGTTACTGCGCCAAAACCTCCCGTTTTTCCCGTACCCGAGACTTTGGCTCTTTTGTATACTTTATGCTCCTCTTGTATACTGCATACGGTATTCAATTTCATTGCTATTGCTATTGTAATTCGTGTATACACAAGAAGATTTGGAAATTCTTCCGGCCTCTGTTTCTGTACGCAGTTGCAATGCGTTGTTAAAGGGTAGTTTATGCAGAGATACTTGACAGAATTCAGACTGTTACTTGCTTTGCCGGTGCTGTTCCTGCTCCTGCAGCTGGCCATTGCCCGGCACCATCACAGTTCCGAAAGTTACAACGGCGGCAAAGAATCGCTTACCTTCCTTCCTCCAGCACTCTACTTTGATCTGACAAAACATGATTCATCGATCTGTTTCACACCGGAAATTTTGTTTTTCTCCCTATTCCATCTTTTGATATGCACCGGTGATCGAATTCATATACCGATTGCGGATCTGATCACAGACCCCCCACAAAGCCGGGCTCCTCCATGAGTTCCAGGCCTTGACGGCCTGAACCCGTCGATATTTAATCTAATGCTTACTGTGATGTTCGATGTAAATATTTTCTACCTGGAGGTTTGAGTCAATGTCGTCGATTATATTCAGATGTATTACCCTACTGTTCCTTGCCGTTGTGTGTGTGCTCCCTGCACATGCCGAACAGGGAATGGCAATAGACCCGGCCACCTGCCTGGGGTGCCACAGCAACAAAATGTCTATTCACGATTTTGCCGCTTCCGTGCACGGCAAGAACGCCTGTACCAGCTGTCATATTGATATTACCGATCTTGCCAAGCACATGCGGAAAGAGATCAAGGTCCAGAAAGTACAGTGCGAGCGATGCCACAAAAAACAGAACTCGGAACACTATGCCAGCGTTCATGCCGAAAAAGGTGTGACCTGTGCACAGTGCCACACCGATATCCACACCCATAATTACTGGAAAAACGACAAACGTATTGCCGTCGCCAAGTGTGTACAGTGCCATGACAAGGAAGCGATTTACCAGAAATCGGTCCACGGTAAAGCAATTGCTGCCGGCAACATGGATTCGGCTTCCTGCCCTGACTGCCACAATCTCCATGCCATCGAGAAATTGACCGGTGGAAACGCTCATAAAACTCGTGAATTCCATACGAAAGTCTGTATGAAGTGCCACAGTGACGAGAAGATGATGGCCAGAAACAAGGTCACCACCGTCGCGGTAAAATCGTATATGGAGAGTTACCACGGCAAAAACTACCGCCTGGGCTTCCCGGATAAGGTAGCCGGTTGTGCTGATTGCCATACAGCTCATTCCGTTTTGCCAAAATCTGATCCTCAATCCACGATCAATCCAGCAAATCTTGTGAAGCAATGTGCCGCATGCCATCCGAAAGCGACTCCGCTTTTTGCCAAGTTTTATGCCCATGGCGAGATGACGGACCGCAAAGAATATCCGATCCTGTTTTATACCTTTGTTGCGATGACCGGGCTGCTTCTTTCAACATTTGCTGTTTTCTGGATGCATACGCTGCTCTGGATGTTCCGCGGCTTCGTTGAAAATCGTGAAAAGGCTGACAAATTGGCTGCCGGAACCCATCACCATGTCATTCCGGAAGCGCACAAACAGTATCGCCGCTTCAATCGCGTTCACATTTTCATGCATCTGCTGGTCATTACCAGCTTCCTGATCCTGTCACTGACCGGATTGCCTCTCAAATTCAGCACCCAGCCATGGGCACTGTCGCTCATGAATCTGTATGGCGGTTCTGCAAATGCCGGGTTATTACACCGTGTTGGTGCTGCCATTACTTTTGTGTATTTTGGTATGGCTCTGGTAATGAGTATCAACTTCCTCTTCATCAGAAAAGATATCAAGGGCAACCCGATTCAGCGCCTGTTCGGACCTGATTCACTCTGCTTCAATCTGCGCGATATCAAAGATGTGTATTTTATGGTCAGATGGTTCTTCTTTAAAGGACCAAAACCAACCTTCGAGCGTTGGACATACTGGGAAAAATTCGACTTTGTCGCAGTCTTCTGGGGTATGTTCGCCATCGGCGGCTCGGGCCTGATGTTGTGGTTCCCTGAATTCTTCGGCATGTTCCTGCCGGGCTGGGCATTCAACGTCGCTACGATTGTCCACTCCGACGAAGCCCTGTTGGCTACCGGCTTCATATTCTCGGTCCATTTCTTTAACACTCATGGACGACCGGAGAAGTTCCCGATGGACTTCGTTATCTTCAATGGCCAGATCGGCAAAGAAGAAATGATTGAAGAACGTGGTGATCAATGGAAACGCTACGAAGAAGACGGCATCACCGAAACATTTGCCTGCAAGCATACCAGCGGCGTAGTGTATGACTTCCTGGTCAAAGGCTTCGGCTTTACCGCGCTCTTCACCGGCCTCGGCCTGCTGTTGCTGATGATTCTTGCCTTCCTGAGCGGCGGCGGGCATTAGTCCTCAGTAGCTTCATAGCATCACGGCAATCTGAAGGCCGCACCCCATCCGGGTGCGGCCTTTTGCGTTACGGTTATCCGTTGCCAGGATACAGACCGGGAGTACTGCTCATTTTCTGGTGATATACCGTCTGTAAGTGATATACTGCCAGTAAAGCATAATGGTATCAAAAGAGGAGGCCGATAATGAAGACACGTGGATTATATTCCGCCCTGATTGTGATTCTGGTTCTTATATTCAGCACCGCGCCCGGCTGCGCCGATAAACAGGAATCCGGAGTGGTTGCCAAAACCGCCGGGGCAATCAAGGTATATTCGTATAACAGCAAGGGGTTTGTTATGAGTGAAAAGGTTATCAAAAGTGAAGCAGAGTGGAAAAAACTGTTGACACCCGAACAGTTCAGTGTTCTGCGAAAAAAAGGGACCGAGCCTTCCGGCACCGGCAAATATGCCTATACACATGACCACGGAATTTATCGCTGTGCCGGCTGCGGCCTTGACCTGTTCCGGTCGGATGACAAGTTCGAGTCAGGTACCGGGTGGCCGAGTTTTTTTGCCCCGATTAATCCGGCAAACATCACCACAGCCGCCGACAACAGTCTGTTTTCGCGACGGACCGAAGTATTGTGTCCCCGCTGCGGCGGACACCTGGGTCACGTATTCAATGATGGTCCCAAGCCAACCGGTTTGAGGTACTGCATGAACTCGGCGGCTCTCGATTTTGTTGCACGCAAAGAGTAGTTGCACGGAGGCGCACAATGAAAAGATTATTTTCCTTGCTGGTGACGGCTTTGGCGATCATGCTGACTGTGATGCCTGTCGTAGCGGCTGAATTTGAAAAAGCTATCTTCGCCGGTGGGTGTTTCTGGTGTATGGAAGCGCCGTTTGACAAACTGCCCGGTGTTATTTCCGTCACGTCAGGCTATACCGGCGGGTATACGAAAAATCCGACCTATGCAGAGGTATCTGCCGGAAATACCGGCCATGCTGAGTCGATCCAGATTGTATTTGATCCGTCGCGGATCTCTTACTCGTCACTTTTAACCGTGTTTTGGCATAACATCGATCCGACAGTAGCAGATCGTCAATTCTGTGATGCCGGTCATCAGTACCGCTCTGTGATTTTCTACCGTGGAGAGGGGCAGCATCAAGCTGCGTTACAGTCAAAAGCGGCACTTGACAGGAGTAAGCCGTTCCGGGACCCGATTATGACCGAGATAATTGCAGCAACGGAGTTCTACCCGGCTGAAGAATACCACCAGCACTATTATAAAAAAAATCCGCTCCGGTATAAATATTACCGGAACGGCTGTGGTCGGGACAAACGCTTGAAAGAACTTTGGGGTAGCACTGCCGGGCACTAAGAAGTGACTTATGCATCACCGGCACGCGGGTACAGACGGATCAGTTTTTGTTGAGAGCCGCTTTCAAAAGCTGACTCGGCTTGAACGTGAGAATTCTGCGGGCCGAAATTTCCAGCGGTTCTCCCGTCTGAGGATTTCTGCCCCGCCGGGATTTTTTCTGCTGGACTTCGAATTTACCAAATCCTGATATTTTCAATTCTTCGTTTGATTCAAGACACTCTTTGATGAGAGAAATGACACACTCAACGAGTTCAGATGATTCTTTTTTCGAATAGCCGCATGCGCCGGAAACTTTTTCAACAATATCTCCCTTTGTCATTGGGTGCCTCCGCTGAATTTTGTAAAACAATACACGAGAACCGATAGTTGTGCAAGCCGGACAATTGTACTTGCTCCAGCGTCAACGGCGTCAACAATCCGACACGTTCAATGGTTTGACGCGCCGCTTCTGTTATGGTATGTGATAGACTGCTGCGGCGCTTCCTTTTAATGAAGCTGTTTATCCGGCTTCAGCGCGAACCCGGGCAAGCGGGTTCCAGCGGCACTAAAATTGCATAAATAAGCAGTTCGGCATTACTAAAACAAGGCGATTGGTAGACCAACATATTATGGCAAACGGTTCGGTAGAAGCGATAGAGTTACGCGGATTCAGAAAGGGCTCGGACATTTATGTGGCCCTGGGACTGATCGGCATACTTGCGCTGATGATCATCCCGCTCCCTGCGTTTATACTTGACGTTTTTCTTGCCGCCAACATCACCATTGCATTATCCATCCTGCTGATCTGCCTTTACACTGTTCAGCCACTTGATTTTTCAGTTTTCCCATCGGTACTGCTCGTCACAACCCTCTTTCGCCTGGCCCTCAATATCGCCTCCACCCGTCTGATTCTGCTGCATGGCAGCGAAGGAGCGGAGTCGGCAGGTGCCGTTATCAAGGCATTCGGGCAATTCGTCGTCGGCGGCAATTATATCGTCGGCGTGGTGCTGTTCCTGATTCTGGTAATCATCAACTTTGTCGTCATCACAAAAGGTGCCGGGCGAATTGCCGAAGTTGCCGCACGCTTCACCCTTGATGCCATGCCGGGCAAGCAAATGGCGATTGACGCCGACCTTTCGGCCGGCCTCCTGACCGATAAAGAGGCAAAAGTGCGCCGCCTTAAAATTTCCCGAGAAGCGGATTTTTACGGTTCCATGGACGGTGCCAGCAAGTTTGTCCGCGGAGATGCCGTTGCCGGGATCATGATCGTTCTGGTGAACATTTTCGGTGGTTTGATTATCGGCGTCTGGCAGCAGGGAATGCCGCTGATGAACGCTCTTTCCAATTATACGCTGCTGACAATTGGCGAAGGGCTGGTTGCCCAGATACCGGCTCTCGTCATATCAACCGCTGCCGGTATTCTCGTTACCCGTTCCGCAGACGAAAACAGCTTCGGACAGGAACTCACCGGCCAATTTTTGAACTACCCAAAAGCTTTTTTTGTATCTTCCGGCGTTATGCTTCTGTTTGCCCTAATCCCCGGACTCCCGCACTTTGCCTTTCTGCTGTTGTCGGGAGTCACGTTTTTAGTCGGTAAAATGGCCCGTGAGAAGGCGGAAATAGTAGAAGAGTCCGCCGTCGCAGAAATGACCGCCGGAGAAGAATCAATCGATCAGGCATCAAACATTCGCCCTCTGGATGTTCTTGAGCTGGAGGTCGGGTATGGCTTGGTACCGATGGTTGATGCCGCACAAAACGGTGAACTGCTGGAACGAATCCGCTCAATACGCCGCCAGACAGCACAGAAAATGGGCTTTGTCGTGCCGCCGATTCATATCCACGACAACTTGCAGCTCAAACCCTATGAATACAATCTGCTGATTCGCGGCGCACGGGTTGGAGGAAGTGAACTGACCGGCCAGTATCTGGCGATGGATTCCGGCGCTGTCACCGCAACCCTGCCCGGCAACACGACCAAGGAACCGGTATTCGGACTGCCAGCTGTCTGGATTCGGGGCGAAGACCGTGACAAGGCCCAGATAAACGGCTATACCGTTGTCGATAGCACTACTGTCGTAGCAACCCATATCAGCGAAATAATCAAGCGCCATTCCCATGAACTGCTTGGCCGCCAGGAGTTGCAGCAGCTACTCGATAATGTTGCCGCCACTGCGCCCAAAGTTGTTGAGGAACTGATACCAAACCTCCTTAATCTTGGGACAGTGCTCAGGATCGTCAAATGCCTGCTCAAAGAAGGCGTATCAATACGCGACATGCGCACCATTCTTGAGACTCTGGCCGATTACGCTTCACTGACCAAAGACCCCGATGTGCTGGCGGAATTCGTCAGACAGGGTTTGGGACGCTTCATTGTGGATCAGTACAAAATGGATGATGAGACCCTGTTCCTCGTGACTATTGACCGGGGCATAGAAGACTTGATTGCCGAGGCGATCCAGCCGTCCGATCAGGGGAGCTACCTGGCGATTGAACCTGCTGTTGCACAGCAGATTATCACGTCGGTGCGGGCCATGTCCGAGCGTTTCGGCGCAAGCGGTGCCCAGCCGGTACTGCTTGCCTCTCCATCCATACGCCGGCATGTCCGGAAATTAATCGAACGTTTTGTGCCGCATATGGCGGTATTGTCACACAATGAAATTCCACAGAATGTAAAAATACAATCTCTCGGGGTGGTAAGTTTCAATGCTGGTTAAAACGTTCCAAGCGGCAAGTATGCCGGAAGCATTGCGCATGGTAAAGGCTGAGCTCGGGCCGGATGCAATGATTCTTTCGACAAAAAAGGAGAAGACCGGCGGATTTCTCGGCTTTTTCAGCAAACAGGTCTATCGCATTACGGCAGCGATCGATCCTGCCCGCAAACCTGCACCTCCCCCCTCTGCGCCGGTAGTGTACCGCGAGGCCCCGCCGCGCGAGAAAACGGCCCGTGAGGAGATGGAAAGCTCCATGCTGGCTCCATTGGCCCGTGAACTGAAAGACCTGCGTGAGAAAGTTGAATCTCTGACCCGCCGCAACGACGAATCCGGTGCGGAGGCGAAATCAACGGATGGAGCTGAAGCGGACCTGCTCCATGATGGCGGGATAAACCTCAAAAACATCCCCCGGTCGGATCTTGAGGAAATCAAGAAGCTGCTCCTTGCCACTTTGGTAAAAAGTCAGGAGGGCAGTGCCAAGGATATTCAATGGCCGGTTATCACCGACGAGGGAGCGCTCGGCGGACAGTCAGGCGCAGAACTGCTTCCGGAAGATTCACCGCTTGCCAGAGAATTGGCAGCCAGCGGG
>Ga0118677_10012166_pt1 | contig 12698 bp, 1 predicted proteins | sample AliMusrvi5mmetaG_FD_86154 | JGI IMG/M metagenome (GOLD analysis project Ga0118677, IMG submission 86154)
GAGCTCCTGCAAAGCCATAATTTACTGTATTTCCAGATGCCGAAGCGTCGAGCGTCGTGATATCGGGTGTTGTGGCTGAGTTGATATTCAGTGTTGAACCGACGCCCTGGAGTAATGAACCTAATCCGGATAATGCACCCGTTGTGGTAATTGTCCCGTCATTGGTCAGGGTAACACCAGTGGCTACCGTAAGGGTTGTTCCGGCATTGATGGTCCCTGCATTTGAAACCGGACCATTGATATTTAACGCACTCGCAGCTGTGATTGTACCATTGTTTGTCAAAGCCCCGTTAACAGTAAGCGCTGTTGCGGATGTTAAGGTTCCATTACTGGTGTAAACTCCGGTACCGCTTATGGTCAGACTTGGAATTGCAACTGTTTGGGTTCCCCCAATCGTATTGGCGGCGCCTGTAAGGGTGTAAAGCCCCGTTCCTGCTGTAAAGGTTGCCGCATTGTTGGTTAGATTTCCGCCGATTGAATAGGTTGTTGCTACACTGTTTGTAAAGGTTCCGGCATTGGTGAAGTCACCTGAAATAGTTACGGCTGCAGCTGTAGTTGCGCTGCTCCAGGTGGCGCCGCTGCTGATTGAAAGACTACCTAATGCGACCGGTGCGGCGGCAGTAAGATTGAGTGTTCCTGCGCTTAATGTCAGACTGCTGACCGAAACAGGAGCAACACCGCTGATATTTAGAGCATTTGATCCTGCGCTAACCGTTACCGCTCCCGTAAAGGTTTTGGTTCCTGTTGCACCCGATAATACAAGACTTCCGGTGCCGGCAACAGCGGTTGTCCCGGATACGGTAAGTGCGAATGCGGGAGCTGTAAATACGGTTCCGGTTCCGATCACTAAATTACCACTGATAGTTAAGTTGTCACCTGTAATTGCGGACGCGGTTCCGCTAAGGGTTAAATTACCGCCAATTGAGGTCGTTCCTGTCTGGAATGTTTTTAAACCGGAAGTCCCAAGATTTAAGGTTGAATAGTTATTCGCATGTATTGTCTGAGCAGTACCATTGTAATTTACGATGTTTCCAATGGCTGAAGCGTCAAGGGTCGTAATGGCCGAGGTACCGTTGATATTTAAAGTAGCTGCAGCGCCGTTGGATAATGTCCCTGAACCTGACAAGGCTGTTGAGGCTGTCAGCGTTCCGGAATTAGTAAGTGTAATTCCCGATGCAACTGTGAGAAGCGTATTTGCGGTAAGTGTTCCTGTGTTTGTGAAGGCGTCATTAACGGTTAGTGTAGTAGTGGTTAATGTTCCGGTATTGGTATATGAACTTCCTCCGTTTAAAGTAAGGTTGGTGATCGTTACCGTTTGTGTACCGCCAATTGCTTTGGATGCGCCGGTTAAAGTATATAATCCGCTGGAGGAGGTAAATGTTGTCCCGCTATGGGTTATATTCCCTCCAATGGAGAAGGTTGGTGAAGCTGAATTGGTAAATGAACCGGTATTGGTGAGGTTCCCACTGATAGTGTAGGCGGTTGCAATGCTGGTATTAAAAGTACCCGCATTGGTGAGGTCACCACTGATTGTAACTGATGAAGCATTGGTGGTGCTGTTCCATGCACCGGTTCCATTGGTTGTAACGCTGGTTGTGGATACAGCTGCAGCTCCGGTGATGTTCAATGCACCGGTTCCACCATTGATAATTACAGTTCCCAGCGCCTTTGCACCGGTTGCACCCGATAATGCCAATGTTCCACTAACGCCTGCACCTACGGTGGTTGTCCCGGTTACGGTCAGGGCAAATGCGCCAGCAGTAAAGGTTGTTCCATCGCCGATTGTAAGGTTGTTGCCGATTGTTGTGGAGTTCGCCAGTGAGATCGTCGCTGTGCCGTTTGTGCTGACATTATGGAAAGAGGTTGCGGCAGATCCGCCAATTGTTTTTCCGGTGCCCGTAAAGACGACACTTCCGGTTCCGGCATTCACCGTGCCGCTGTTGCTCCAGTTTCCGCTTAGCGTTACAGTACTTGTTGTTGCATTGAATGTGCCACTATTGGTAACGTTACCGGTTCCGGTTAAGGTTAATGCTCCGGTACCTGAATCGAATGTGCCGCTGTTGGTTAATGATCCGGCAATTGAAACAGCTGATGAATTTTCGGTGAATGTTCCGTTGTTGTTAAAGTCACCACTTACTGTTAAACTGTTTGTTCCGGTTAAGCCCATTGTTAAGGTTGCATTCGAGGCAATGATTATACTCTTGCAAACTGCTGCAAGGGTATTGTCGATGACCGGATAAACATTAGGAAGGGATACCACCGGAATGGTAACATCTTTGGTGGAGGTTGGAACTATATTATCGCACCAGTTACCTGCCGTGTTCCAGTCTGAACTTATTGCTCCGGTCCATCTGCCAGGTATACAGGTGTTTCCGACGTATAAGATGCCGGAATCTGTCGTTCCAAAGTGAGCGGGATCCAGTTTATTAGATGCTGCTGAGACCGTTGATCCGTAGGATCCGTCGGCTTGCGCTGAAGCTATTGCATCAAGGTGAAGCGTTGCAGCCACATTGATTGTTGAGGTTCCAAGGTTTGCAGTTACACTGTTTATTAGAAGGTCATGGGTTGCGACTACATTACCGGCAAAAGTCTTTATTGAAGAGGCAGTACCTCCAAGGATCAGGTTATCGTAGGTTGTTGCTTTTATGGTCTGAGCTCCACCGTTGTAGTTAACTGTATTACCGACGGCGGTTGCATTAAGCGTTGGGGCAATTGCAGCGGTACCACCATAATTTAATACTCCTGTTGTTGCCTGGGTTAATCCTCCGGACCCTGCAAATGCAGTTGCAATAGTCAACGCACCATTATTGGTATAGGTGCCACTAAGTGTAACAGATGGAATTATTACGGTTCCTCCAAGCGTTTTAGCTGCTCCTGATAAGGTATGCACCCCGCTGCTGGCGGTATAGGTTCCGCTATTGGAAAGGCTTCCGGCGATTCCAACGACGGCTGTTGTATTTTCGGTCAGGGTACCACCGGTGGCAATCGTAAGATCAGAACCAAAAGCAAGCTGTGTAGCTGCACTCTCAGTTATAGCACCACCAGTGTTTATTGTAACTGCCCCCGTAAAGGTTTTCGTAGTACCATTACCCGTTCCAGACAAGGATAATGTTCCACTTGTTCCTCCACCAACGGTGGTTGTTGTACCCACGCTTAAGGTAAATGCACCGACTGTCAAAGAAGTTGCATCTCCAATATTTAAGGATCCGGTGATTGCCAGGTTATCTGCTGTAGTAGCTGCAACCGTTGATCCGCTAAGGATTAAACTTCCCCCAATTGAGGTCATACCGTTAGCCAAAACTTTAGTTCCGGAACCGGAAAGCGTTACATTGCCCGGATGACCTCCTCCTAGAATGCTTTGTGCTGCTCCATTATAATTAATATTCCCTGAAGTAAGAGCAAGTGTGTTGGATACTGCAGGAGTGGTTGTAAGATTAAGCGTTGTGCTACTTTTAACCACTGTAAAGTTTCGAATGGTTGTTGTACCATTAAAAGTTTGATCAACTAAAGTACTATTGAAGGTCAAGCTTAACCTGTTTGTAATCGAGCCGGAATATGTCCAACTACCACTAGTTAATATTAGACCAGTTGTACTATTATTGGAACTGCCGTTAATAGGTCCTGCCCCTGAAACATCTCCATTTGTTGTAATTACCTGACCGCTACCAACATTGAGTGTTCCTGAAATTACTATTGCCCCGGTTGTATGGTTAAAAGCACCTGTAGTAAATGACGTTCCAGAACCTATGTTTAAATTTCCGGTAATTGTAAGATTTGCACCCCCTGTTGCAGAGGACGTTCCGGTTAAGGTTAAATTTCCGCCAATTGCTGCTAGCGAAGAAGGTAAATTTGCAGCGGTGCTTCCGCTTATCGCAAGGTTACCTGTAACAGCTGTAACGTTGGTCATAGTTACTGTACCTGAACCTGATAGTCCCAGATTGCTGTAAGCAGTTCCTTTAAGGGTTTGGGCTGCTCCTGTATAATTCACCGTATTGCCTGCAACTGTTGCAGTAAGGCCGGTTATGGCAGCAGTTCCACCGATATTCAAGATTGATGAAGCTAATCCCTGGGTCAATGTGCTCGTTCCTGCCAAAGCGGTAGCAACGGTTAAGGTTCCATTGTTCGTATAGGTTCCGTTGAAAGTTGCAGATGGAATTACATTGGCTGTTGTTCCTCCGATTGTTTTTAAAAGACCAGAGAATGTATGAACACCGCTGCTGGCCGTATAGGTTCCGCTATTGTCTAGGCTACCTGCAATACTAACCAATGCTGTAGTGTTTTCAATTAATGTGCCGGTTATGGTGACATCAGAACCGAAAGAAAGCTGAGCGGCTGCACTCTCCGATAACGTTGCACCGCTGTTAATTATCACCGCTCCCGTAAAGGTCTTGGTTCCTGTTGCGTTGGTGATGGATAATGTTCCGCTGGTTCCGCCTCCAACCGTTGTAGTACCGTTCACAGTAAGTGCGGCGCCTCCCGCGGTCAATGTTGAGCCGTTTCCTACTGAAAGATTCCCTCCGATTGTTGTTGCCGCACCGGTAAAGATCGTTAAGTTACCACCTGCCAGTGTCAGATCTGAACCAAAAGCAAGAGCAGCAGCTGCAGTCTCTGTGATTGCAGCTCCACTGTTTATTGTTACTGCCCCCGTAAAGGTTTTGGTTCCCGTAGCGCTGGATATCGTTAATGTTCCGCCTGTTCCTGCCCCGACAGTGGTGGTTCCGGTTACAGTAAAGAGAGTTCCTGCGGTAAATGCAGCCCCATTGTCAATGGTTAAATTGCCGGCGATTGTAGCGCTGGCTCCCGAATTAACCGTTACACTTGCCGTTCCGTTGAGGATTACATTCGAACCAAAAGTGAGTCCGGCTGTAGTAGTCTCCTGGATTTTACCACCACTGTTAATTGTAACAATTCCTGAAAAGAGATCACTGACGACATTGTTTATAATTAGTGTTCCACCAGTCCCTGTGCCAATGGTTGTTGTCCCGGCTACAGATAATGTGCCACCTGTAACATTTAGCGTTGCACCGTCGCTGATGGTTAAGTTGCCATTAACAGTTATTGCATTCCCCGTGATTACAGTTCCTACTCCGGTAATTGCCAGATCACCAAAGGTGGTGGCACTGGCTCCACCAATTGTTGCAGAAGCGCTAAATATCACCTGACTGCCGGCAAATGAGGTGAAGGTTCCTTTATTGGTCCAGTCACCCGCTAAATTCAGTGTATTTATACCTGTGAAGGTTAATGATGCCAGTGCATTTATTGTGATGCTTTTCGCATATTTAGCAGTGCCATCCCCTTTGATAACCGGCTGAACGATCCCCGGACCTGAGTTGATAATAACATCGGTTGATGCATCCGGTACGGCAGTCTGATCACACCAGTTGTTGATGTCGTTCCAGTCATCGGTTAATCCAAGCCAGGTACCCGTCGTACATGAGCTTACCTTGACTTTTCCTGTTGAAGTGCCGTCAAAGTAGGTGTCATCTGTGTTTGCGGCTCCGGAAAGTACCGAGCCCCAGATTCCGGAGGAGTGGCTGCCTGCCGGAATTAAATTTAGCGTGAAGGCATTTGAGGTGGTTCCGGCTGGCAAGAAAGCCTTTCCTCCGGTTGAACTGTCAATCGTAAATGTTCCGCTGACGGTTGTTACATTAGAAAATGTTTTTAACCCTCCCGAAAGGGTGAGGTTGTTAAATATGGATGCAGTTGATGAGATGGTTTGGGTGCCAGTTCCATTAAAAACTACGGTTCCTGTGCCGGGTGTAAAGAGGTTTGCTGTCCCTTTCCAGGCAGTTGCCGAGGTGGAGTTTATGCTGATTGTTGCCGTATTGCCAAGTAATGATCCTTGTGTCAGTGTAACATCACCTGTAAAAGTGTGTGTTCCTGAGCCCAGGTCTAAGGTTCCAGCACCACTTGTGGCAGCTATGTTTAAAGCCCCACCGCTCACATTGCCTGCGAAGGTGGCCGTCCCTGCACTCTTGCCCAGCGTGACAGGTCCTGTGGTTGTAAACCCGGCAATCGACTGGTTGAATGCTGCCCCTGCAAACGTTATACCGCCGGTTCCGCTGGTTAAAGTGCCTGTTATGGACAGGTCACCACCGAGTGTAAGGAGATTTGCTCCCGGAGTAAATGTTCCGTTGATGATCAGTGGAATACTGTCATTTAAAGCTTTGGGACCGGCCAGGGTAATAGGTCCCGAACTGACAGCAATAGTTATGCCTCCATGAGCCAGGAACGGCGAAACCCACTCGGCTCCGACTGCCTGAGTCGCCGGATTTTTATAAAGCAATGATGCTGTTGCCTTCGTATAGGTTGGCGGAGTAGCAACAGTAGCAGAACCATCCATCGTGAAAATATGGTTCACGATAGTAGTGGCCGTTGTAATTGTTTTTCCTAACGTACCGGAAACGGTGAGGTTATCATAAGTCGTTGCCTTAACAGTCTGGGCAGCCCCTGTGTAATTTACTATGTTTCCAACTGCTGTCGCTATAAGGGCCGGCGCAAATGTTGCTCCTGCGTAATTTAACACACCTGTGGTCCCCTGGGTCAATCCGCCCGTACTTGTGGTTGTATTTGCGGCAGTAATAGTTCCATTATTAGTCAATACAACAGCACCGCCTGTTATTGCAAGCGCTGTCGTAGCGTTCAAGGTCCCACTGTTGGTATATGAACCAGAAAATGTTATATTGGGAATTGAGGTAGTAGTTGATCCACTCAATGTCTTTGCAGCGCCGCTGAAGGTATGAACACCTGTGTTGGCAGTCGTAGTAAATGATGTTCCGTTGTTGGTAAGGCTTCCGGCAATCGCGTATGGCGCAACTGCACCTTCCGTCCAGGCTGCACCGCTGTTAAGTGTGATGTCGCCGGTGAATGTCTTTGTCGCGGTGCTGTTATCGTTATAGGCACCCGAAATGGAGGTGGTTCCCGTTACCGTTAGGGCATTATTTGCCCCTAGTGTGAGGGTTGTCCCGGCGTCGGTGTTTAGGTTGTGCCCGATCGTTGTTGCTACTCCGGTGGTAACAGCTCCGGATCCTGTGACCGAAACATCATAAAACGTGGTTGGTGAGGTTCCGCCGATGGTTGATGGACCGTTAAAGGTTACAGTACCAAAGGTTCCCGGTGTGAAAGTGCCACCCTTGTTAGTCCAGTTTCCACTAACGGTTAACGTATTTGCACCGGTTATAAATGCCAGTGCTGCTCCCGAATTGATCGTAATACTTTTGGCTACTTTTGGTATGCCATCATTTTTTATATTAGCTACAAACGTACCCGCAATTATAACATCTGTTGTTGATTTTGGCACCCAGCCACAAGCCCAGCTAGTCGGATCTTCCCAGTCATCAGTGCCTATTCCAGTCCATGTTCCGGGAACGCAGGAACCTGCATAAAGTACCCCTGCGCTTGCGGCAAAATAGGTTGGGTCTACGGTTGGGGCAGTTGTTCCTGCTTCAACAGTAGCACCTGTTCCACCGAATATACCTGTTGTCGGGGTAACCGCATCACGGACTAGGGTACCTGCAGTATGTGTGAATGAACCAAGATTAGCTATAGCTGGTGTGTTAATCGTCAGGGTTCCGTTAAGTGCCATTCCAATATCTGTTTTCGCACTGAATGTCTTTGTCCCGCTTCCCGATAGTGTAAGATTTCGGTAGTTGGTAGGATAAATTGCCTGATCTCCGGCCAGGTTATAGTTTACTGTATTTGAATTCAAACTTGCATTTAGGGTCGATATTGTAGGGGAACCTGCAAAACCGATGTTTAGTGTTGAGCCGATCCCCTGGATCAGAGAACCCAGACCAGATAGCGCAGTTGAGGCAGTTATAGTACCGTTGTTGGTCAGGGTAATTCCTGTGGCAACAGTGAGGAGGGTACTGGATGTTATCGTTCCTCCATTTGTAAAGGCACTGTTCACAGTAAGTGTAGGAGCGGTTATCGTTCCGCTGTTTGTAAAGGTACCGCCTGCTGCTGTAAAGGCAGTTCCTGTTGTTATGGTGCCTGTTGCGCCATTTGTAAATGTATTGCTTGCAGTAAGTGCCGTTAATGAAGTTAATGCCCCATTGTTTGTATAGGAGGAGGTTCCGGAGAAGGTAGCCGAAGGTATAACATTTGTCCCGGTGATAGTTTTTCCTGCCCCGGTAAAGGTATGCAATCCTGTACTTGCGGTGTAGGTTCCCGTGCTTGTGAGATTTCCTGCAATGTTAACTATGGCGGCACCATATTCAGTCAGAGTCCCGGTTGTATTGATCGTTACATCCGATCCAAATCCAAGTTGGGCAGCCGCGCTTTCGGTGAATGATGCGCCGTTGGCAATGGTCACGGCACCTGTAAATGTTTTGGTTCCCGTGGCATTGTTGATCGCCAAAGTTCCGCTGGTTCCTCCACCAACGGTGGTTGTCCCGCCAATGGATACTGCGCCTGTCCCGGCAGTAAAGGTTGTCCCGTCACCAATAGTCAGTGTGCCGGTAGTTGTATTGGTAAGGGTCAGATTTGCTCCGGTGGTGAGCGATGAGGTTCCGGCTAACGAAATATTGCCTGCAGTTAGTGTCAGGTTTGCGCCGGTTGTTAGTGCGGCGCTTCCGCTAAGTGTGACATTTCCGGTTGCGAGGGTTATTGATGATGCAGTTGTAGCTGTTGCGCTGCCGCTCATGGAGAGGCTTCCGGCAATTGAACCAACTCCGGTCAGCGTTTTAGCGCCACTTCCCGATAGGGTAAGATTTCCATAGGTCAAAGCGGTGACTGTCTGAGCTGCTCCATTGTAATTTACGGTACTTGCAGCATTTAAAACGGTAGAATTAGGAACAAAACCAGTCGGAAATGCATTTCCAATAAGAAGTGTACCGGTACTTCCTATTGTTAAGGAGTCATTTCCACTAATTGTGAATGAAGCGTTACTCGCATCGAGTTGACCGATAATTTTTAATTTATGAAGAATCCCCGTGTTTTGGTCCAAGGTAACCGGGGCACCGGAGGCAATTACGACATTACTTCCTGCAGGAGGAACTGTACCTTGATCCCAGGTAGTTCCCAGACTCCAGTTTGGCAAAAGTGGAGAGGCCGGGACAACAGAAGTATATGGTTTTGGCCGCAGGGCAAGTAAAATAGCACCGTTGAATGAGGTAATAGTAGTTACAGCGGCAGCACCTGTACCTCCAGGAGAGGATGCAACTTTCATAGCTGCACCAACGAACGGAGTAGTTGCAACACCTGAACCATTATCACAGATTTCGGTTAATGCACCCAGGACAGCAGGTATCCAGGAATTATCAGTCCAGCTAGCATTGGCAGTGGTAGTTGTTGTGCCAATACCCATTCCACACATAAGTACGAGAGAATTGGCTGTTACAGGAGAGATAGCCGTTGCGCTTCCTGTTGTAACAGCTGCTGAAATTGTTCCGGATGTTGTTATAATCCCTGCCGCAACATCAAACGGTCCACCTGCAGTTGTTCCATTAGGAAGAAATCCACCTGTCGCATCCACCCCGGTGAAGGCGATAATGGATCCTCTTGTTACGGTTGAACTGGCTGTTGCAAAAGTATAGTTTGCAGTGACGGTATCAGCTGGAGAAGCTATAACCTTGTATAATACGGTGCCAGCACCAGTACCATTGGTATTCCCAGATGTATTTCCTAGTCTTGCAGTAGCAACCTGTGTCCATCCGGTAAGCGAGGCTGCAGCAGGTGTATTGGTACTACGATAGGTTGAAACAATAGCGATCATCACATCACCAACCTTCATTCCCACGGGCTTAGGGATTGCACCAGTGGAGGAGGTTCCTGCATTTGTTTGCGTCGTACCTACCTGTTTTATAATACCATAAGAGTCAGATATTCCTGCAAAAAATATTCCCAAAGTCAATAAAACGGCAATTGCCTTTACGGAACCAACTAATTTCCAAAACGGGTTATTTTTTCGGGATGCGGCGGAGTGTGTATTTTTCATGGTGGTGGATTGAGATAATGATAGGTTCGTGGATTTACCGGAGTAGGTGGCGCCGGCGCTTTTATTTTGGGAATATTTAAAAAAGGCAGAGGTTTTCATAAGCTTATTATATTTTCAAGTAAGCAGATTCGGTAACAGGTAAAAATAATTATACTCCTGTCGCGGATCGGAATCCATGACATGGAGTAACGTAAAATGAATTTAATTTTCCAAACCATCTACGGACTTTCCTTAAGTCAGTAAACGCAACATGCAGTCAATTAGCAGTTTCGTAAATCCGAAATCGCCAGGTGACAATTTTTGTAATTAAGCTGATCTACAATAAATTACTATTAAATTTGAATTCTTAACTATTACTACTCTTAATTAACATTCATCTCTAACAAAGGTTCCGACAAATTTATTGAAATTTTTCCTAAAAAGCGCGGATTTATCCGGGATGTTTGGTCCGGGCTTCGCGTTTTATTTTTCAGAATAAAAATATTTTCCTGAATATTTTGACAACTGTATCGTTTTTACGAACAGACGAGGTGAATTATTTAACAGCTGTAATGAAATTTGACAAAAACTATTTTTTTTGTTTTTTCGAAAAGGTTAAATGTTTAATGTTTTTTTTCCAACGGGTGACCTGGGATGTTAATTAGTTCTATAGTTTAAATCAGCGATTCCTCTTTTCGCTGCGCTTTATTCGGAATGAGTAATCTCCTTATTTAAATACCAAAAAATACTTTCATTATTAGGGAGCACCCAAAAATTTGGGCGAAATTTGAGAATGAGAACCATGGATAAACCATAAACGTGGGTAAATTGCACTTCGACAGGCTCAGTGTACCACTTCGTTTGAACCCTAAGGAATGGTTGCTAAAAGATGTAGATTGCACTTCGACAGGCTCAGTGTACCACTTCGTCGCTCATGAGATTAATCACTATAATCGCAATCTTTAATGAGCTCCTCGCAATGACAAATGTCCCCCTTTCTCTCCTCTCCCTGCAAGTCGCCTGTCATTGCGAGGAACGAAAATTTATCGGCGTTCCGGATGGAACAGGAGTATGCTTATGTGACGAAGCAATCTCCCGTTTCAATAATCTTAGTGAGTTAATATTTTTCATCAGAATACTAACAAGTGATTGCAATTGTATATGTCGCAGGGCCGTGCGTCTATACAGCCCACTTTTACCTCCAGCCCCCGCCAACTGCACGGTAGAGCGAAACCACAGAATTGAGCTGCTGTAGCCGGTCGTTAATACTGCTCAACTGTGCGGATAATAAATTGGTCTGAGCAGTGAGCACCTCGGTGTAGTTAGCTGATCCATAAGTTAGAAGCTGCTTGGTGTAATCGACCGATTTCACGAGCGCCTCCAACTGAAGTTTTCGTAATCCGATTTTTACCCCTGACTTATCATACGAACAGAGGGCATTCTGAACTTCTTGTCCAGCCTTTAGGAGGGTATTCCTGAAATTGAGTAAAGCCACCTCCTGCTCAGCTTCGGCAACCTTGAGGCGCGTTGTGTTCACCCTTTTGCTGAAAAGTGGCTGGGTTAGCCCTCCGATAACATTGGAGGCAAAGGTCTTTGGATCGAAAAACTGGTTGATGTTAGTCGCAACAAAACCCACCGAGGCGCTTAAGGTGAGCGCGGGATAAAATGCGGCTCGGGCGCTGTTTGCCACTTCGTAGGCGCTCATCACGCTGAATTCTGCCTGCATCACATCGGGACGATTATCGAGCAGACGTAGGGGAACTCCGGCATTGACCACTGCGGGTATAACAGGTTCATCGATCCGGCCCCGTTCGATGGGTCCCGGAACACGTCCAAGAAGCAGACAGATAATGTTTTGAGTCTCCTGGATTTGCTGCTCGAGATCGGGAATAGTTACCTCTGCAGCGTAGCGGTTGGCTTCACTCTGCACAATGGCGGCGCCGGTCACCTTACCACTCTCCTTGAGCACTTTCATCGTTTCGACCTGTTCAATATCGTTTTTCACGGTCAGACGTGTGATTTCCAGTTTTGCATCCAATCCGATAAGCGTATAGTATGCCGTCGCAATGTTGGCGATCAGCCGTGTCTGAACCTCCTTCTTGCCAGCATCACTCGATAAAAGATTTGCATAAGCTGCCCGTTTTGAGCTGCTCAGCTTACCCCAGATATCGATCTCCCAGGCCGCCTCGGCGCCAACCTGCCAGGTTCCAACATCGACCGGGCCACTTGGGTAGAGAACCTCCGGATTACGGGTGTAATTTCCATTTGCGGCAAGAGCGATTGCCGGCAAAAGCGCTGCCTTACTCTGCGATAACCAGGCTTCGGCTTCCGATACTTTTTGAATTGCGATCCGTAAGTCCGGATTATTCGACAACCCTTCACCGATAAGCTTCGGGAGAAATGGACCCGTGAAGACCTCGCTCCAGTTTTTGGTTCCGATCGAGGTGGTGTCTGTTGTATCTGAACTTCCGTAAATACCGGTCACCACCGAATTATCACGACTGAAATGTTGCGGTGTGGCACACGACCAAATGGCCAGGGCAAATCCGGCGATCAGAAGAATTTTATTTGTTAATTCTATTTTCATTTTGATTACGCTTTATCGTATTTGGGTATGCAATATAATTGTTAACCTTATTTTATGTTTTCAACTTTAGTCGAATAGATCAACCCTTATGAGAACCTTATTTATTTTCAAACAGCACGAATTACATTCAAAGATTAACACAAAATTGTATCATTGAAATAAGGTAATAAGGTTTTTATCTTCCATTATATATCC
>Ga0118677_10012167_pt1 | contig 12698 bp, 9 predicted proteins | sample AliMusrvi5mmetaG_FD_86154 | JGI IMG/M metagenome (GOLD analysis project Ga0118677, IMG submission 86154)
CCGGTGTAGGTGTTGTTGCCCGCCAAGGTGGCGTTGCCGCCTGAAACCGTGAGCGAGGCCGTGCTGCCAATCACCCCCGCGCTGCTTTCCGACAATGCTCCGCCACTGACCGTGATGGCGGTAGCGCCCAAGGAGCCGGTGAGGCTGAGGGTGCCGGCACCGACCGCGGTCGCAAGCGCCCCACCAATCAGGACGCGTTCGGCTACTCCGTCGAACACGGCGTCTTCGTCGTTTGTGACGGCATGGGCGGCGCAGCAGCAGGTGAGATTGCCAGCTCCCTCGCCATCGACGAAATGATGCGCCTTCTTGCCAACGGCACTCCCGCCGCGCCTACAGTTGACATCGCAACCGACGCCATCACTCAGGCCAACCACCTCATCTACTCCCGCTCCCAGGCCAACGCCCACCTTTGTGGCATGGGAACCACTCTCGTCGCCCTCATCGCCGAAGAAAAACAGGTTCGCATCCTCAACATCGGCGACAGCCGCTGTTATCTGCTCCGGGCCGGCGAGCTGAGGCAACTGACCGACGACCATTCCCTCGTGGGCGAGATGATGCGCGAGGGGCGGCTCACCGAAGACGAAGCCGCCGTGCACCCCCACCGCAGCGTCCTGAGCCGTGCGCTGGGCACGGAGGCGCAGGTGCACATCGACGAGTTCGAGCTCGACCTCGAGGACGGAGACGTCCTGCTCCTCTGCAGCGACGGGCTGAGCGGCCCCGTGCCGGCCGCGGACATCCGCAAGGCGCTCGGCCGCGACGATCCGCAGGAAGCGGCCGGCCGGCTCATCGCCGAGGCGCGCAAGCACGGCGGCCCGGACAACATCACCGCCGTCGTGCTGCGCCTCGAGGACGCGCCGGCGGCCGGCGAGCAGCCGGTGGCCGAGGAGGCCACCACCGCGATCCTCGACGCGAGCGTCGCGGCGACAGCGGTCCTGCCGGCCGCGGCGGCGGCCGCCGTGCCGTCGGCGCCGGGCGCCGGGAGCGACGCCGACGGCGCCCCGCAGTCGCGGGCGAGCGCGGGCGACGCGCCGCCGAGGCTTGAAGACATCGGCGACGCCTCGACGGCTGCCGCCGTGGTCGCGGCGTCCGGGCCCGGACTGGACGAGCCGATCGCCGTGAGCGCGACCGCCACGATCCCCGACGAAGCAGCGGCGCAGGCCGACGTGCCGCAGGACGACGTGGCGCCGGATGCCTCCGCTCCGGACGACGTGGCGCCGGATGCCTCCGCTCCGGATGCCTTGGCGCCGGACGAAGTCGCGCCGGACGCCGCCGCGGCGCCGGACCGCACGCGGAGGAGCCGCCGCCTGGGCCTGGTCGTCGTGATCCTCTCGCTCGTGCTGCTGGTCGGCGCCGCGGGGGCCTTCACGACCAGCACGATCTTCTTCGTCGGCGTCGACAACGGGCGGCTCGTGATCTACAGCGGCGTGCCGGTCGATCTCGGCGGCCACCGCCTCAACCCCGTCTATCGCAAGAGCACCCGCCCCTACGACACGCTCTCGCCGCAGCAGATGGCCGCCGTGGACGCGCAGACGATCCACGATCGCGACGGCGTCATGGCGCTGGCCGCGGCGCTGGGGATGTGGCCCTGAGCCGGCGCAACACGGAGCTGCTGTTCCTGGTCATCGCCGGCGCGGTGAGCACGATGGCGTACGTCTCCGTCTACGCCGGGCGCTACCGCGAGATCAACCGCGTCTCGCTCATCTACGGTCTCATCTTCGTGGCGATCTTCATCGTGCTCCACCTCGTGGTGCGCCTCGTGCTTCCTCAGGCCGACCCCTACCTGCTGCCGGTGACGGCGCTGCTCGCGGCGGTCGGCCTCACCGAGATCTTCCGCATCAAGCCCGCGCTGGCGCTCACCCAGGGGCAGTGGCTGCTGGTCGGGGCGGGGCTCTTCGTGCTCACGGTGCTCGTGGTGCGCGATCACATGAAGCTCGACCGCTACCGCTACCTCATCGGCGCCGTGGGCCTGACGCTGCTCGTCGTGACCATCGCGCTCGGCACCACGGTGAACGGGTCCAAGCTCTGGATCCACGCCTTCGGCTTCTCGATCCAGCCGTCGGAGTTCGCCAAGCTCGCCATCGTCGTGTTCCTCGCCGGCTACCTCGACGACAAGAAGGTCCTGCTCTCGGTGCCCACGCACCACGTCCTCGGCGTGCCGCTGCCGGCGGCCAAGTACTTCGGGCCGCTGCTCGTGATGTGGGTGCTCTCGCTCGCCATGCTCGTGTTCATGAAGGACTTCGGCATGGCGCTGCTGTTCATGTCCATCTTCGTGGGGCTGATGTACATGGCCACTTCGCGCATCGTCTACGTGGTGCTCGGCGGCGGCCTCTTCGCCGCCGCCGCCGCCATCGCGGTGGCCATCGTGCCGCACGTCAACGAGCGTTTCGCCGTGTGGCTGAACCCGTGGCCGCACGCCGCCACCACGGGCTACCAGCTCCTGCAGTCGCTGTTCACGATCGCCGACGGCGGCATCCTCGGCGCCGGCTTCGGGCGCGGTTACCTGCTCTACGTCAACCACCAGCCCGTGGTGCCCGAGCTGCAGACGGACTTCATCTTCAGCGCCATCGCCAACGAGATGGGGCTGGTCGGCGCCGTCGGCATCATCCTCCTGTTTCTGCTGTTCACGTGGCGCGGCTTCCGCATCGCCGTGTGGGCGCCCGATGGCTTCTCCAAGCTGCTCGCCGCCGGCCTTGCGCTGGCGTTCGGCCTGCAGACGTTCATCATCCTCGGCGGCGTCACGCGCCTGATCCCGCTCACGGGCATCACGCTGCCGTTCGTGAGCTACGGCGGCAGCTCGATCACCGCCAACCTCATGCTCGTCGCGCTGCTGCTCATGGTCTCGCACCGCACCAACGTGGTGCGCGAGGGCACGGACCTGGAACGCCGCCGCCTGGCGGAGCGAGGCTAGGAGCGCCGTGAACAAGGCCATCTCACGAGTCTTCATCATCGGCGTCGTCCTCTTCGTGGCGCTGATCGCCAACCTGACCTGGATCATGGCGGTGCGCGCGAACTGGTTCGCCGACCGGCCGCAGAACAAGCTCGCGCTGGCCAAGGAGATGAAGATCAAGCGAGGAGCTATCCTCGGCTTCGACGGATCGACGATCGCCGGTTCGGTGCGCCGCTCCGGCTACTACTACCGCGACTACCCGCAGGGCACGCTGGCGCCGCAGTTGATCGGCTACGACAGCCTGCGCTACGGGCGCACCGGCGTCGAAGCGGCGATGAACGACTACCTCACGGGGCAGACGACCGACCTCGGCGTCCAGTCGTGGGTCGACAAACTGCTCGGGCGCCGGACGCAGGGGGCGAGCGTCAAGCTCACCCTGGTGCCGGCGATCCAGAAGGCGGCGCAGAAGGCGCTCACCGGGCAGAGGGGCGCCATCATCGCGCTGGACCCCAAGACCGGCGCCGTGATCGCGGCGGCCTCGGCGCCCACCTACGACCCGGCCAATCTCGACGACCAATGGGCGCGGCTCAGTACCGACGCCGACGCGCCGCTGCTCAGCCGCACGACGCAGGGGCTGTACGTCCCCGGGTCGGCCTTCAAGGTCGTCACTGCCGCCGGCGGCCTGGACTACGGCGAGGTGACGCCGACGACGCCGTTCGTGGACACCGGCACCTACGTGGTCTTCGGCGGCAAGGTCACCAACTACGGCAACGAGGTCTTTGGCCCCAACGACTTCACGACGGCGCTCACGCTCTCGATCAACACGACCTTCGGCAAGGTCGGCAACCTGCTGCAGCGCAAGCGCCTGCAGGCGACGATGCAGCGCTTCGGCTTCTACCAGACGCCGCCGCTGCAGCTCCCGGCCGGCCAGGTCGTGCCCAGCGGCCGGTACGGCCCCAAGGGCCTTCTGCCGCCCGACGCCTTCATGGACCCGCTCGCCGTCGCCTGGGCGGCGGTGGGGCAGGAGAAGCTGCTGGCGACGCCGCTGCAGATGGCGCTCGTCGCCGGCGCCGTGGCCGACGGCGGCGTGATCATGAAGCCGTACTACACGCAGCAGGTCATCTCACCCTCCGGGACCGTCGTGCTGCGCACACAGCCACAGCAGTGGAGGGTCGCCATGAAGCCGGCGGTGGCGGCCGAGCTCAACACGATGATGCAGCGCGTGGTCACCGCCGGGACCGGGACCTCGGCGGCCCTGCAGGGTATCGAGGTCGCCGGCAAGACCGGCACGGCGGAGAAGGGCAACGGGACGAACCTGGCGTGGTTCATCGCCTTCGCGCCGGCCAACGACCCCAGGATCGCGATCGCCGTCGTCATCGAAGACACGCAATCGACCGGCGGGGAGGCGGCGGCGCCGCTTGCCGCCGACGTCATCAAGACAGCCCTGGCGCAGAGCGCCCTGCCGTGACGGCAGGGCGCGGGCGCCGCGGGGCGTACCCGACGGAGAAGAAGAGAGGTGACAACACGTGACTGACGTCTTCCAGCCAGAGCAGGTCGTGAGCGGCCGCTATCGCGTGGTCCGCAAACTCGGCGGCGGCGGCATGGCCGACGTCTACCTGTGCGAGGACCTCACCCTCGGCCGCCGCGTGGCGCTCAAGGTCCTCCTCGAGCGCTTTCTCGGCGACGCGACGTTCGTCGAGCGCTTCCGGCGCGAGGCCAAGGCCGCCGGAGGCCTCAACCAGGGCAACCTCGTCAGCATCTACGACTGGGGCGAGCTCGACGGCACGTACTACATCGTCATGGAGTACGTGGAGGGGGAGACGCTCAAGGACTACATCCGCCGCCAGGGCCGTCTCAGCGGCACCGAGTCGGTGCGCATCGCGCTTCAGCTGCTGGCGGCGCTCGAGTATGCCCATCGCAACGGCATCGTGCATCGCGACATCAAGCCGCAGAACGTGATGATGGACGATCAGGGCACCGTCAAGGTCATGGACTTCGGCATCGCGCGCGCCGGCGATTCGGGCATGACCGAGGCAGGCTCGATCCTCGGCACTGCGCAGTACCTGGCGCCGGAGCAGGCCAAAGGCCAGCCCGTGGACGCGCGCACCGACCTGTACTCGGTCGGCGTCGTCCTCTACGAGATGCTCACCGGCGCCGTGCCCTTCAAGGGCGACACCGCCGTGACCGTGGCGCTCAAGCATGTGAACGAGATCGCCATGGAGCCCGCACAGGTGATCCCCGGGCTGCCGTACTCGCTCAACCAGATCGTGCTCAAGGCGATGGCCAAGGACCCGGCGCAGCGGTACCAGTCCGCCGACCAGTTCGCGCGCGACCTGCGCGCCGCGCAGGTCGGCGGCCCCGTCGCCGCGGCGACGTTCGACCCCGGCGCCGAGCGCACCAGCGTCCTCGCCGGCGCGGCCGCCGGCGGCACGGCCGTGATGACGCAGCCGCCGCTCGACCCGGTGCGCTCGGATCGCGGGCGCAAGCGGCGGCGCTGGCCGATCGTCCTCGTCGTCGTGCTCCTCGTCCTCGTGATCGCCGCCACCGCGATCGCGCTCGTGCGTGTCATGGGCGGCGGCTCCGCGGCCGTTCCTTCGGTGGTCGGGCAGTCCAAGGCCGCCGCGCTCACCGCCTTGCAGGCAAAGGGGTTCACGGGCAAGGTCCAGGAGGAGTACTCCGACAAGTTCGCCGCCGGCCTGGTCACGCGCCAGGCGCCGGCAGCCGGCACCAAGCTGCGCAAGGGCGAGCCCGTGGACATCTGGGTGAGCAAGGGCTCGGCGACCGTCTCGCTCACCGACTTCCGCGGCTGGAAGCCGGACGCCGTGAAGACGTGGCTGAGCCAGAACCAGCTGCTGGGCGACCCGCGCTCGGGCAAGAACAGCTCCGTGCCGCAGGGGGTGGTCTACAAGCAGGACCCGTTGGCGGGAAGCAGCGTCCAGAAGGGCGACACGATCACGTACTGGGTGAGCAGCGGCAAGCCACAGGCGTCGGTGCCCGACCTCAGCACGCTCACGCAAGCTGAGGCCCAGGCGGCGCTGACGAGCGCCGGGCTCGTGCTCGGCACGGTGTCGCCGCAGACGAGCACGAGCGTGCCCTCCGGCCAGGTCATCAGCCAGACGCCGCTGGCCGGGACCCAGGTCGACAAGGGCTCCCAGGTGAGCATCGTGGTGTCGAGCGGGACGCCGTCGGCATCGCCGAGCCCGACGGCCTCGGGCGTCGCCGTGCCCAACGTCTACGGCATGGACTCGACGACCGCGAACGACACTCTCGCTGCTTTGGGATTCGTCGTCGCCGTGAAGCAGAAGGGCGGGACCGGCCAGTCGCCCGGCACCGTGGTCCTGGTATCGCCGGACACCGGCACCGTGGTCCCCTCGGGCTCGACGGTGACGATAACGATCGCGAAGTAGACCGGCGCCCGCGAGTCGCTCGCGGGCCGGCGCGTACGAAGGGGGCGGGCGGGGCCGGGCGGCCCCGCCCGCCCGCTGCTCATTTCTTGTAGAGGAACACCACGTAGAGGATGTAGAGCACGTACATCGAGCCGGCGCCGCCCAGCGACCACCACGTGAGCTTGTGGCGGAAGCGGATCGTGCAGTAGAAGACCACGCCGGAGATGAGCGCGAAGATCCCGCTGACCAGGCCGGAGCGCGGGAGCTCCCAGGTCGTGAACAGCAGCCCGACCGACACGGGGAAGGTGCTCTGGAACACCATCGCCCCCGTGATGTTGCCCAGCGCCAGGGTGTCCTTGCGCTGCCGCACCCAGATCACGGAGTTGAACTTCTCCGGCAGTTCGGTGGCGATCGGCGTGATGAGCAGAGAGACGATGAGCGGGGCGGCGCCGAACGACTCGCTCAGCACCTGGACCTCTTTCACGAAGATCTCGGCGCCGAGGATGATGCCGAGGATCGCGGCGCCGATCTGCAGGAAGATCCGGTAGCGGTGCGGCATCACAGGATGGCGGTGGAAGTAGAGAGGCTTGATGTCCTCGCCGAGGTCGCCCTCGCCGCGCATCGTCTCCCACACGTAGAACCCGTAGAACACGAGCAGGGCGGCCGACAGCGCGTAGTGCAGCGGCCGCACGTGGATGAGGCCGGCCGCCATGGCCAGCGAGTAGGCGATGAGGAAGTGGCTGAGGTCGCGGCGCATCACGGTCTCGTTGATGCTCACGTCACGCGAGCGGCGGCCGGTCCACGCGAAGATGACGACAGCCGATCCGGTGACGACCATGGCCAGGGTCGAGAGCATGAAGGGCGCCCCGAGGATGGCGCCGACGCCGACGTCCGTGGCGGCGAGGCCGCCGGTGAAGACGATGGCGATGATCGGCACCAGCGTCTCCGGCAGCGCTGTGCCGACCGCGGCGAGGATGCTGCCTACGGCTCCCTCGCCGAGGTCGTAGCGGCGCCCGAACCACTCCACGCCGTTGGTGAAGAGCTCGGCGGAGATGAGGATGATCGCAAGCGCGAGGATGAGCAGGACGACGTCCATCGCGGCGAGGATATCAGAGGGGCCGGGCGCCGTAGGCGCCCGGCCCCTCTGCCGGTCAGCTCGAGTGCGTAGCGCTCAGGTCGGGCTCAGACCCAGCCCTTGGCCTGAAGCAGCGGCACGAGGAAGTACAGGATGAAGCCGGCCGTGGCGATCCAGAGCATCCAGCTGATCTCCCTGGCCTTGCCCTGCGTGATGCGGATCAGGGTGTAGGTGATGAAGCCGGCGCCGATGCCGTTCGTGATGCTGTAGGTGAGCGGCATGATGGTCATCGTGAGGATGGCCGGCAGGCCGAAGGCGATATCGTTGAAGTCGATCGCGGCGACGGCGCGCTTGACGAGGCCGCGGCCCTCTTCTTCGTCCTGGGCCATCGTCTCGCCGGCCGTGAGCGTCGCCATCATCAGATAGCCGACGATGATGAGCGCCGGTGCGGTGGCGTTGGCCGGCACGACGCCGGCGATCGGCGAGAAGAACATCGCGAGCAGGAACAGCACGCCGACGGTGATGCCGACGATGCCGGTACGGCCGCCCTGGGCCACGCCGGCGCCGGACTCGATGTAGGTGGTCGCGGACGACGACGACGCCGCGCCGCCGGCGATGGCGGCGAGCGAGTCGATGAGGAGCAGCCGGTTGAGCTTCTTGAGGTGCCCCTTGTCGTCGACGTAGCCGGCCTGGGCGCCGACGCCGACCAGCGTGCCCATGGTGTCGAAGAAGTCCGACAGCATGAGGCTGAAGATCCACAGGACGGCGGCCGTGACGCCGAGCTTGCTGAAGGCGCCGAAGTTGAACTGGCCGAGCAGGCTGAAGTCCGGGGCCGCGAAGATCTTGCTGGGGATCACGGCGGTGCCCGGCCCGAACGACGTCTTGCCGTAGGCGTAGTTGAGGATGGTCGCGAAGATCGTCGAGAAGATGATCCCCAGGATCACCGCTCCGCGCCAGCGGCGCGTGAGCATGATGATCGTGACGACGAGCCCGAAGATCGTGACGAGCACCGGCACGCCGACGAAGTTGCCGAGCGTGAGCGGGGTGCCGTCGCCGGGCGGCGAGATGACGATGCCGCCGTCGACGAGGCCGATAAAGAGGATGAAGAAGCCGATGCCGACGACGATGGCCTTCTTGAGCTCCAGCGGGATGGCCTTGAAGATCGCCTCGCGGAAGCCGGTGAGCACCAGGATGGTGATGGCGACGCCCTCGAGGAAGATGAGGCCCATGGCCTGCGGGAAGGTGAGGCCCTGGCCGAGCACGAGGCTGAACGCCACGACGGCGTTGAGGCCCATGCCGGGAGCGATCGCGTAGGCGCGGTTGGTGACCGCGCCCATCAGGATCGTCATGACGCCGGCGACCAGACAGGTGGAGGTGAGCACGGCGGCGAAGGGCAGACCCTTGCCGCCTAGTCCGAGGATACTCGGGTTCACGAAGATGATGTAGGACATGACGATGAACGTCGTGAGCCCGGCAAGCATGTCGCGTCTGAGTGTGGTGCCCCACTTGGTGAAGTGGAACACTCCGTCGAGACCTCCCGATGCGACGGCGTTGGGATCGGCCGCCATACAACGGCTCCTTTCGGCTGTGCCGGGCGCGGGCTTGCCCCAAGCGTCGCGTCGCAGCGGTGGACCATGGACCGGCAGAGTCTACCGCAGGAGCGGCCCCGGCCGATATAGGTACGTGAGCCCCCGGATCATTGACGCTCCCGGGCGTCGCGAGTATCCTCGCCGCGTCCCGCGGGGCCGTGCGGGAGAAAGGAAGTGAGTCACTTCGTGGACGACGATCCCGGCTCCTTAGCCCTCTCCGAGCTCGAAGACATGAAGGTCGTCGACGCCGACGGCCGGGCGGTCGGCGAGCTCCTCGACGTCGTTGCGCTCTGCACTCCCGACACCGCCGTCGTCACCGGCTTCTTCGTCGACCTCGACGACGAGCAGTGGCGCGTCTCGTGGGCGCAGGTCGCCGAGATCGACGTCGACGCCGAGCAGCTCAACCTGTGCTGTGCCGCCGCCGATCTCGTGCCCGCGTCCTTGCGCAGCGACGAGCTGGCGCTGGTGGACTCGGTGCTCGACAACGAGATCCTCGACATGCGGCGGCGCGTCTTCGTGCGCGTGCAGGACGTGCTCCTCCAGCCTCACGACGGTGAGCTCGGCGTGGCCGGCGTGGACGCGAGCGGCGGGGCGCTGGCGCGGCGCTTCGGCCTCGGCTTCCTCTCGCGCCGCCTGCCGAAGCGGAGCGGCGACTTCGTGCCCTGGGCCGACGTCAATCTCATCTCGCTGCGGCTCTCGCGCCTCAACTTCGTGGAGGCGTTCGCCGAGCTCACCGAGCTGCACCCGGCGGACATCGCCGACATCGTCGGCCAGGTAGGCCCGCGCGAGCGCGCGGCGGTGCTGGCCGCGCTCGACCCCGGCCTGGCCGCCGACACGCTGCAGGAGATGGACGACGAGCTCGCGGCGGCGGCGGTGCAGGAGATGCCGGTCGAGCGCGCCGTCACGGTGCTCGAGAAGCTCGAGACCGACGAGGCCGCCGATCTGCTCGGCATGCTCCCGGACGAGCTCTCGCAGGAGCTGCTCGCGCGCCTGCCCGACGAGCGCGAGGAGGACCTGCGCGAGCTCGCCAGCCACCCCGAGCACAGCGCCGGCGCCCTGATGACGACCGACCTCGTGACGTTGCCCGTCTCGTCGACGGCCGGCGCCGCGCTCGAGTGGATCCGGAGCGAGCGGCCGGAGACGCACGCCATGAGGTACCTCTACTTCGTGGAAGAGGGCGAGCGGCTCGCGGGGGTCGCCAGCCTGCGCGACGTGGTCCTGGCCAGCCCGGAGCAGCCGCTCGCCGAGCTCATGGAGGACGACGTCGTCACGATCTCGGCCGACCTGGACGAGGAAGAGGTCGGCCGCATCATGACCAAGTACGACCTGCTCGCCATCCCGGTTGTCGACGCCGAGCGCCGGCTGCTGGGGATCGTCACGCTCGACGACGCGCTCGACGCGGTGCTGCCCGAGGACTGGAAGCAGCGCCTGCCGCGACTGTTCCGCTGAGCGCCGGGCCAGGCTCCGTGACACCGGCTGCGCCGCACTCTCAGACCGGCTGCGCCGCGGCTCCCGCCTCGACCTCGTCCCAGGCGACGCTGCGCCGTGCGCTCGCCACGAGCGTCGAGAGGTCGAGCCTGTAGCGCGCGACCTCGCCCTTCGCCTGGACCTGGCGGAAGCCGCTGCCCTCGAGCACCTCGGGGTGGAACAGGTTGAGCTCGCGGATGTAGCCGCGGAACGGGTACGCCTGGCCCTTGCGACGCAGGCCGAAGGCCTCGAGCGCCGCCACGCGGCGGTGCTTGAGCGAGGCCTCGAGCTCCTGCAGCAGGAACTGAAAGCCGCGCAGGTAGTCCTCGTCGTAGAAGTAGGAGCAGGCGAGCACGTAGGCGTCCGGCGACGGCGGGCCGGCGGGCAGGGAGTGCGCGCGCCGCATGAGGTGCGCGGCGGCGGCGTGCATCCAGCCGATCACCGCGTCGTCTTCGAGCAGCGCGCGCCCGAAGAATCCTGCCTCGCCCTCTGCCTCGCGCTCCCAGTCGAGCCGCGTCTGCAGGCTGCCGGCGTCGCCCGGCGAGGCGAGCCACCAGGTGCAGCCGCTGCACGCGGGGGCGAGCAGGTCGCGCGTCCCGGAGCTGAGGTCGATCGCCCTCACTCAGCGCCGGCGTCGGCCACGTCGTCGACGTAGACCTCGACGTGGCCGATGGACGTGCCGGCGGCCTGCGCGAGGTAGCCGGCGCCGGCGCGGGCCACGGCTTCGCCGACGCCGCTCACGGAGGCCCCGGGCTCGAGCACGATGTGGACCTCGAGCAGCGGCCCGTCCGCGTCGTCGGTGAGCCGGACGGGCCCGTGCCGTTCGAGGTGGACGCGTTCGCCGAGGGACTGCAACGGTTTGCGGTACAGGTCGGCGACCCCGGGGATCTGGGCGATGGCGTCCCAGACCGCGCTGGTGACGACTTCGGCTGACAGGCTGGATGGTGGCCGGTCTTTCACGCCCTCTCCCCGCGTCGATGTGCCGACGAGTATACTGCCGTGCGCGGGCTCGCCGGAAGCTGCCGGCGGGCGTGTTTGCCAGTGCGAGAGGCGCTCGCCTATACTCCTTGGGCGCCAGCGGGGCATCGGGCCCCGCGTGCCACGGACGCTGGGGTCACATGCCCGTCACGAACGCCGAACTCACCATCTATCGCGCCGACTGGGTCATCCCGGTCGCGGCGCCCGTGCTCGCCGACGGCGCCCTCGCCGTGGCGGGAGAGCGGATCGTCGCCGTCGGCCCCGCCGAGGACGTCATCAGCGCGCATCCGCAGGCCACCGTGGTGGAGCTCGGGCGCTCCATCGTCATGCCCGGGTTCGTCAACTGTCACAGCCACCTCGAGTACACGTCGTTCCGCGGCATCCTCGACGACGAGGAGTTCGGCGACTGGATCCTCAGCCTCGTCGACGTCAAGGCGGCGCTCACGCCAGACGAGTACCTGGTGAGCGCCCGTCTCGGCGCGCTGGAGGCGATCTCGTCGGGCATCACGACGGTCGCCGACACGAGCTTCAACGCGGTGACGCTGGACGCAGCCGGGTCGGCGGGCCTTCGCGGCCGCCTCTACCTCGAGGTCTTCGGGGTAGACGACGCGCGCCTCGACGAGACCATGGCCGACGTTGAGCGCCGCCTCGCCGAAGCCCAGGCGGCGGCGCCGCCCCAGTTCGACGTCGGCCTTGCGCCGCACGCCCCGTACACCGTCTCGAGCCGTCTCTACCAGGCCATCTCGGCGCTCGCGCGCTCGCGCGGCATCAAGGTGATGAGCCACGTCGCGGAGAGCAAGGAAGAGATCACCTACGTGCGCTCGGGCAGCGGCAAGTTCGCGCACGACTACCGCGAGAAGATGGGCTGGGAGCGCATGCTGGTCCAGCCCTACGGCGTGAGCCCGATCAAGTATCTGCAGCAGTGGGACGTGTTCGACCGGGACTTCCTTGCCGTGCACTGCGTCCAGGTGACGCGCGACGACATCCGCATCCTCAAAGCCAAGGGAGTCGCGGTGGCGCACTGTCCCAAGAGCAACGCCAAGCTTGGCTGCGGCGTCGCTCCGCTCGGCGACCTGCTGCACGAGGGCGTGCGCGTCGGCCTCGGCACCGACAGCCCGGCGTCGAGCAACATCATGGACATGTTCGACGAGATGCGGACCATGCTCTTCCTGCACCGCGCCGTCGAGCGCGACGTGAGCGTCCTCGACGCGCAGAAGTGCGTGCGCATCGCGACGCTCGGCGGAGCCGAGGCCCTCGGCATGGACGCGGATGTCGGCAGCCTCGAGCCCGGCAAGTTCGCCGACTTCATCGCCGTC
>Ga0118677_10012168_pt1 | contig 12697 bp, 14 predicted proteins | sample AliMusrvi5mmetaG_FD_86154 | JGI IMG/M metagenome (GOLD analysis project Ga0118677, IMG submission 86154)
CTATATCATAACAACCGTCCGTGTCAATGTTCAATATGACAAATTAAATTCAATTATTCTATCTATTTTGACGAATAAAATTTACAAACTATTACATAGTCTTATGTTCCAGGTAAAAATTAATAAGGCGACAAATTCGTATGAGTACAAAAAAGCCAAATATTACTAAACGCCCCTCCGTTCACCGGAGGGGCGCTGCCATATCACTTTTATACTTTTGCTTTTTTTGCGAACTTTCGCAAATCGATAATCTGAATTGAATTAACCGGACAAACCGCGACGCATTTTCCGCAGGCCGTGCATTTTTCATAATCCACCTTGGCGCATAGGTTCGTGACGGTTATTGCGCCTTCCGGGCAAACCTGCACGCATTTCATGCAGCCGGTGCAGCCTGTTCTGCACTGCCTGCGCGTCTCGAACCCCTTTTCCTTGTTGGCGCAAAGCACTGCCGCTTTCGCCTCATGCACGGGCAGCATTTCAATCAGTCCCTTCGGGCAGGCTTTCACGCATTTTTTACAGGCTGTGCATGCCAAAGGACTAATCCGCGCGACATCCTCGCAGATATGAATCGCATCATAGCCGCAGGCATCAACACAGTCGCCGAACCCGAGGCAGCCGTAGCTGCAGTTCTTCTGCCCGCTGAAAAGCTGGTTTGCCATTTTGCAGGTTTTTGCGCCGATATAAACAAGCTTTGTGCCTGTGTTTTGTGTGTTGCCCTGGCAGAGCACCACAGCGGCGCTGGGAATAATTTCGCCTGCGGTAAGGCCGGTCAGGCGGGCTATTTCTTTCGAAACGAGCGTGCTGCCGGGTGCGCAAAGGGCAGTATTGACTGTTTCTCCGCTGGCCAGCGCTTCGGCGTAACCGTAGCAGCCGTAATAGCCGCAGGCACCGCAGTTGATACCATGGAGCACCTCAACAATACAGTCCGTTTTCGGGTCGGCAGGAACAGCCATTATGATCGAGGCAATTGCAAGCCCCAGCCCCGACAGCAGGCCGATGGCGGAAACAATGCCGATTGCAAGTATAATTGGATTCATATGATGAACATCCCTCCCATCATTTGAGAGACAAAACTAATTCTTACTTGAATATGCCTTCAACAACACCGCCGAAGCCAAGAAACGAAACGGAAACAAGCGAAGCGGCTATCAGTGTAATAGGCAGCCCCTGCATAAATTTCGGTATGTCGCAGTTTTCCATGCGCCCCCGCACCCCTGCGAACATAAACATCGCGAGCATAAAGCCTACGCCTGCGCCGAATGAATTGACGAGAGACTGGGTGTATGAAAAAGATTTTGAAAGGTTTAAAAACACAACACCCAGCACCGCGCAGTTTGTTGTGATCAGCGGCAGGTAAATACCCAGGGATTTATACAGCGGTTTAATATACCTTTTCAAAATGATTTCAACAAGCTGAACCAGGGCCGCGATAACCAGGATAAACACGATTACCTGCAGATATTCCAAGTGGTATTTAACCAGCAAAGCTTGATTAATCGGGTAAGTTACGGCTGTTGCGAGCACCATAACGAATATAACAGCCGCAGACATACCCATGGCCGTATGAAGCTTTTGGGAAACGCCCAAAAACGGGCAGATACCGAGGAATTTTGCCAGCACGAAGTTTTCGGTTAGAATGCCGGTAAAAATAATGACCATAAACATTTTCATGATGCTGTCACACCTCCTTTATCGCAATTGACGGTCCTTTCGTTTGTCAACAGTGTGCAGGAACCTGCCATCGGACATAAATCGCAGCCGTTAAGCCCGGCTTTCGGCATTCCTTTTTTCTCGGCTATTCTGTTGGCGACAGCCATCATGATGCCGTAAACAAAGAAACCTCCGGGGGGCAGGATGAATATGGCCATCGGTGTTATGGAAGCGGGGAAAATCGTGACTCCTGCCAGAGTTCCGGCGCCCAGCAGTTCCCTGATGATGCTCATCGTCAGTATCGCCGCGGTAAAGCCGATGCCCATGCCGATGCCGTCAACGGCGGAGGCGAGAACGGAGTTCTTGCCCGCAAACGCTTCGGCTCTGCCCAAAATGATGCAGTTGACAACTATAAGCGGCAGGTATATACCCAGTTGCTTGTCAATAGCCGGTGCGTAGGCTTTCACAAGCATCTGCACAATTGACACAAATGATGCGATTATAATAATATAGGCGGGAATGCGCACCTTGTCCGGGATTATCTTTCTCAGCGCGGATATGACAATGTTTGAGCCGATTAAAACTATTGTGACTGAAATACCCATGCCGAGCGAACCTGTAACCGAGGTGGAAATCGCAAGAGTTGGGCAGGTCCCGAGGACAAGGCGGAGCACAGGGTTTTCGGAAAGAAAGCCTTTTGTCAGCTCCTGCCGGAGTGTTTTGCTTTCAGCCATTTTATTTACCTCCCGCAACTGATTTATAAAGGTCAAGCGCGATGTTAACCGCGTTGGTAACGCCTGTTGAGGTGATGGTGGCACCCGTAATGGCTTGAATAGTATCTTTGCCCGCCGTTCCTGTTGTAACCGATATTTTACCGTTCATGCCAATATATTGGCTGAGAAAGTCCGGATTTTTGGCATTCATTCCAAGCCCCGGAGAATCATTGATTTCCAAAAGATTTACGCCGGTTATAACACCTTTTGTATCGACACCGGTCATGATTTTTAAATTGCTTTCAAATCCCCATGAGCCGGTCGTAAAGATATAGCCGGCTGTTTTGCCGTCTGAACCGACACCCGTATAGTAGGCATAGTTTGTGCCGTTCAGTGAAATATCAGCAGGACCGGTAAAGCTTGAAGCCGCAGGCAGAAGCAGTTTGCGTGCCGTGTCGTCCGCACTTAACCCACCTTGCGTTGTCGGTTCGGTTTTACCGTTAACAGCATTATAAAGCGAAAGCGCTATGTTTACGCCGCCCGTGACAGCGCTGGAGGTTATTGTAGCACCCGTCATCGCCTGAATTTGATTTTTGCCCGCAGAGGTTTTTACAAGGGAGATAATACCGATTTTCCCAAGAAACTGCTTAAGAAACGAGTCGTTGCGCGCCTTCATGCCTAGCCCCGGCGTTTCTGTTATCTGCAGAATGTGAACGCCGGTTACAACACCTTTCGCATCAATTCCGCTCATGATTTTAACATCGCCGCCGTAACCTTGCGTATCCGTTGTGAAAACATAACCGGCTGTTTTGCCGTCCGCCGCCAGCCCTTTGTAATAGGTGTAAGATACGCCGTCAAGCTTAACGTCCAGCGGGCCGCTGAAACTTTTTGCGGAGTTTAAAACCAGCTGAAATGCGGCTTCGGCGTTTTTGTCCGCCAATGCTCTTATTTTCGGAGCGGTAATCTGGTTTGTATAAGCCAGCAGCAATGTTGAGACAAGGCAGATAAAAAACAGAATAATGCCCGGCATAAAAAACTCTTTAAAACTCATTTTTTTCATTGCTTCACCGCCGTCTTTTCCCGTACCTTTTTCGGCGTTCCGAAAGGTTTCGGCGTTGTCATGCGCTCGATGTGAGGCACTAAAATATTCATAATAATAATCGAAAACGAAACGCCCTCAGGCAGGCTGCCATACAGCCTTATTATTGATGTAATGAGACCGCACCCGATGCCGAAAATAATCTTGCCTTTAAGATTCATGGGTGAGGTGGCATAATCCGTTGCCATGAAAATAGCGCCTAAAAGTAGCCCGCCGCCCATCAGCTCGTAAGCGGTAAAGGTGAAATTTCCCTTGCCGGCAACAAGCATAAAAACCGCGACTGTGCCGACAAAGGTAAGCGGAATGGCGGGGGAAATAACCCCGCGGATCAGCAGAAACAAACCGCCTAAAATCAGACCGACGGCGCAAACCTCGCCGAGGCTGCCGGAATGCTGCCCGAAGAACATCTGCGTTAGGGTTGGCATACCCTCGGCGGAGGTGAATCCCGCAAGATTGCCGCTTGAAAAAAGGTTATTCAGATGGGCAAGCGGTGAAGCTGACGTAACAGCCGCGATGGACGAGTTGTGAAGTGCAGCTCCATAGGAGGCTGAGGTGTGCGCAGCCACACCGGTTCTCCACGCGAAAGCGTCTGTCCAGGTGGACATTGCCTTCGGAAAGGAAACCATTAAAACTATTCTGCCCATCAGCGCGGGATTGACAAAATTTTTCCCGAGACCGCCGAAGAACTGTTTGACGACAACTATCGCAAACACAGAGCCGATGGCTGCCATCCAAAGCGGTATGGAAACGGGCAGATTATAGGCTAAAAGCAAGCCTGTCACAACCGCGCTCAAGTCGCTTAAGGTACCCTCTCTCTTCATGGCCTTGCGGGCTAAGTATTCGGATAATAAGCAGGTGCCTACGGTAACAGCGATAACTTCAAGCACTCTCGGGCCGAAAAATATCACTGCGGCGCCCAGCGCGGGGAGAAGGGCAAGAATTACATCAAGCATGATGCCTGTGGTGGTTACGGCAGAGCGGATATGCGGCGAGGCACTGACGGTCAGCTTTTTGTCTAACTTCATTTCGCGCCGCCCCCTTCTATGAGCATCGTTTTTCCGAGGCGCAGATATTGAACAAGCGGAATGCCGGAGGGGCAGTCATATGCGCAGCTTCCGCACTCCATGCAAACGGAAACGCCGGTTTTTTTTAGTTTTTCGATATCTTTGGCTTTCGCGCAGTTCATAATATTTGCCGGCATAAGGCTCATCGGGCAAACCTTCGCGCAGCGCCCGCAGCGTATGCAGTCGCGCTCCTTTTTAACCATGTGGGCGTTTGGCGCAAAGGCGAGGATGGCATTATTCTGTTTTAATACGGGCAAATCGGTGCCTGTTATCGCGAGACCCATCATCGGGCCGCCGGTAATAATCTTGAAAGGCTCTTCTTTAAAACCGCCGCAAAAATCAATAACATCTCCGATTTTTGTTCCGATGGGCACACGGACATTTTTGGGCTGCGCGATTGCCGAGCCGTCAACCGTCAGCGAACGGCTGACCAGCGGCTTGCCGGTTTTAAGGTACCTCGCAATAAACGCGACGCTTGACACATTCATAACCAGGCAGCCGACATCGGCGGGCAGCTTGCCGGGGGGGACCTTGCGCCCAGTGGCGGAAAGCAGCATAACCTTTTCCGCACCCTGCGGATAGCGGGATTTTAAAACCATCAGTTTAACGCTGCCGTCCGCGCCGCTGCCTTCATCGGCTATTTTTTTGAGTTCGGCAACAGCGTTCTGCTTGTTGTCTTCCGCGGCAATAATTACATTTTTGATACCGAGGAATTCTTTCAAAGTGTTTATGCTCGAAAGGATATCCCATGAGTTATCAATGCATTCACGGCAGTCAACCGTTAGGTAAGGCTCGCACTCTGCAACATTGACGACGAGTGTATCTACTTTTGTACCGGGCGGGAAGTTCAGTTTGACATGCGTCGGGAAACCCGCGCCGCCGAGGCCGACAAGGCCGGAGGCCCGCACAGCTTTTATAAAATCCTCTTTTCCCACAATTTTAGGCGGTTCTATACCCTCAAAAAGCTTCATCTCACCGTCGGATTCGATGGTGATGCTTTCGGAAATTACGCCGTTTGGCAGAACTGTCTCGCCTATCACGGAAATTCTGCCGGAAACCGACGCGTGTATCGGCGCGCTTATATATTTTGCGCTGTCGCCAATAATTTGCCCGACGCAAACCCTGTCGCCTGCCTTGACAACAGGGGAGCAAGGTGTGCCGATATGCTGCAGCATCGGCAGAATAACCCTTTCGGGTGGAGGCTGGCGTTCAATGTCCATTTCGGCCGTGTTCTTGTTGTAAGAAACAGAAACACCGCCGATGACACCTTTAACCGCTTTTAAAACGCCGTTTGATTTGATTAAGCTCATTCGTTCATCTCCATCTTAAAGTTTATGTTAAAAATCTGCGTTGCTTTTCAAGTGCCGGCATGACGATTTTAAGCACCGTGCCGGTAACCAGACCCGTAATAACCGCGAAAAATAAAAGCAGGGGAGCATACCCCAAAACAGAAAGGGTGCCCGTGATTGCCGTCGCCGCCAAAAGCTGGCCCAGGTTGTGCGCTATTGCGGCGGCTACCGCTATGCCTGCTATACCAAAGGGTTGTTTTTTTAGCCGCATGAGCCCGAACATGACGAAGGTGCTTAACAGCCCGCCCGAAAAACTCATGAAAAAAGCCGTCGCGCCTCTGGTAAGCCCGGCAAAGATTGCCTTGATTGCCGTGATATAAAGCGCCTCGCCCAACCCCATTGTCGCCGCTGTATACATGGTAACAATGTTCGAAAACCCCGGTTTCGCTCCCGGCGGCAGGCCGGGCAGGGGAGGAATAAGGTTTTCCATAAACAAAAGCGCAAGTGCCTGCGCACCCAAAATGCCCAAAAGGGCAATTTTTCTGTTTGATATTTTGAGGGACATAATCAGCTCCCGTTCTTTTGACTTCCGACTTCTGACTTCTGACTGATATTCGCTGACCACTCAATAAGTTATCACATCCGGTGTCTTTTCATCTTTGCTTCCGCCCTCGATAACGATCACCGTTTTCTGGGGCAGGCATGCGGCTGTGTCTCCGCTGTGTGTAAGGAGCCCCGCTTTAACACACAATTTGTCGGGGCAGGAGGCAGTAAGGTAGCGGATACCGTTATGTTCAACTTCCACCGTTGAAGCGGGCGCGTTCGCCAGTTTAATGGTATAACTTTCGCTGACTTTGCTTAAATCAATGCGGTGTGTTATTTTACCGCTTTCATAGATGACTGCTGTCATGTTGCCGCTGCCCGAATAGCGGGGTGTAAGCAGTGCGGCGCAAAGCAGGCAAAAAAACAGGATGAGTATTATATCGGCTTTTTTAAACAGTATTTTCATTAGTCAGTCGCTTCCAATTTATAGTCGGCAGTGTTTGATAATTTAAATTTACCGGCAAGTCCGTCCGTGACATAAACCGAACTGCTATTGGTGATAAAAACTGCCTCGGCATTGTATTCTTTCAGCAGGGGCAGGCTTTTTTCGTAACCAAGCACAAAGCATGCGGTGGAAAGCGCGTCGCTTAGAAGGCCGGATTGGCAGACGACGGTTACGCTCATCAGGCCGCTGTCGGACGGGTAACCGGTTTTCGGGTTTAAAATATGATGATATTTTTTGCCGTTTACGATAATAAATTTCTCATAATCGCCGGAGGTCGAAACACAGCAGTTCTTTAGGCTTAGAATACCCATATAATCGTTCTCCCCGCCGCGCGGGTTACGGATGCCGACATTCACTTCTTTTTTCTCTCCGTAAAGCAGTATACTGCCGCCGACAGAGATAACGGCGGATTTTGTTTTTTTCGCTTCAAGGATTTTAAACGCTTCATCGCAGGCGATTCCCTTGCCCACAGAGCCCATATCCAAGCTTTGCCCGTCGGCAATTTTTACATCGTTTCCGGCTATTTTTACCTTTTCATAGCCAACACCGCCGAGCAGCCCGTCAATTTCCGCCTGTTTCGGCAGCCTGGCGCTTTCAGTGCCGATCCCCCAGAGCGCCGTCAGTTTGCCGACTGTTATATCAAGGGCACCGCCGCTGTTTTTGCAAACTTCCAGGCTCTTTTTTAACCAGCCGGCGGTTTCGGCGCTTATCTTGACAGCTTTTCCCGCATGTAAATTGATATTGTATATTTCAGAGCCTTTTATCCGCCATGACAGAGAGTCTTTTTCAATTTCTTTAATCTTCCCGATGATTTTGTCCGCGGTTGCTTCGGTATCCGGCCCGGTTAACTGCTGCGAAATAACCGTACCCATCGCGATATCACTTTGTGAGAACTCCTGCCGGTTGGCAAGCGCGTCATAGGCCAAAAAACAAATCAGTACCGCCATTGAGCCGCATATTAACGCCGCAGCTGTCCTGTTGTTTGGTTTGCGGCTTGCCCTCAAAGCGTCATCTCCCATAATAGTTTTTTCTATAAAATATACCAGTATTAATTTTATACAAACTAAATTAAATAAGCAAGAAATATTTCAATAAATATAACATTTTTATGCGGATTGTGATATAGTGTATTTGCTCTCAATAAATTCTTAAGCGAGGTGGATAAAAATGGAATTCGATTTCTTTATGCCTGCCAAAACAGTAAGCGGCCCAAATGCTGTACTGAAAAATTCCGCTTTGCTGAAAAGCTTTGGCGGAAGATGCCTGATAGTCACCGGCAAATCATCGGCGCGCAAAAGCGGCGCCCTTGACGACATTCAGGCCGCGCTGCAAAACGAAGGTATAAAATTTGAAGTCTTTGACGGTATCGGCGAAAATCCGTTGATTTCCGCCTGCCATACCGCGGGTGTCCAAGCAAGGGATTTCGGTGCGGAATTCATCATAGGCATCGGCGGCGGTTCGCCGCTTGACGCTGCGAAGGCAACGGCAATCTATACCCCGAACGCGGATTTGCAACCGATTGACATATATAAACGGGAGTATATTTACAGCCCCTTGCCGGTGGTGTTAATCGGCACTACCGCGGGCACCGGCAGCGAAGTCACGAGCGTTTCCGTTTTGACAATTGACGAAACCGGGCGGAAAAAGAGCATTTTCGGCGCGGACTGCTACGCGAAACTTGTCTTTGCCGACCCGAAATACACCTATTCCGTGCCCTACGATATAACCGTTTCTACCGCGCTTGACGCTCTGAGCCACGGGATTGAGGCTTGGTTTACGCCAAAATGCGGCGGCATTTCAAAATGTCATGCAGTTAAGGGTATTCCGATGCTTTGGTCGGCGCTTAAAATACTGCATAAAAACAAGGAGTTGCCCGCAAAAGCGGTTCGTGATGAATTGTATTACGGCTCATTGTATACGGGGCTTGCCATCAACACCTGCGGCACGGCATTTCCGCACCCGCTCGGGTATATTCTGACGGAAAATTACGGTGTGCCGCACGGCAAGGCCTGCGCCGTTTTTCTGCCGCCGTTTTTGGAGCGGGCGCATAAGTTTGAGCCGACTAAACTCGCGGAGCTGCTCGTATGGCTCGGCGTCGATTTGACCGGCTTATGCACAACGATAACGGAACTGACCGGCCTGCCGAAAATTCATATCACGCAGGACCAGGCTGCCCGTTACGCAGAAAGATGGGTAGTCGAAGCTCCGAAAAATTTTTCGTCGTCTCCCGGCGGCTTGACCGCCAAGGACGCGCAGGATCTTTTGGCAAAGCTGTAAAAATCAATAGAGTTGAGCCGCACAGCCGCGAAAAACGGCGATGCGGCTCTTTTGAATTTGCAGTATATTCAATATTGAGTAATGTTGAAGAATTTGAAAGAATAGCGGGAAAACGAGAGATAAAACGAGATAAAGCGATTTATCAACAAAAATCGGCAATATTTGACCTTCCTTGACCTTTGACAGGCAACGGCATTGCGCCTATACTTGACTAAAGGTCAAAGATAGTCAAAGTTAAAAAGGACTGATAATGATGAACCTCAGCAGCAATATTACCGACTTGATTTTGCAGATGCTGGAAAGAGACGGCTGCACCGAAATCCAGCGCAACGAGCTTGCTCAAAGCTTGGGCTGTGTGCCAAGCCAGATTAACTATGTGATAGCCTCGCGTTTTACACCCGAGCAAGGTTATATTGTCGAAAGCAGAAGGGGTGGCGGAGGCTATATACGCATCAGCAGGGTCAAGCTTGACAGGGGCGCGGTGCTGATGCATGTCATCAACACAATCGGCCAGAGCCTTGACGAAAAAACCTGCCGGGCACATATACTTAATCTCAACCATCAAACCATTTTGGACACTGTCACTGCCAAGCTGATGCTTGCCGCAACTGCTGATACCACGCTGAGAATTCAGCCGTCCGAAATACGGGACAGAACAAGGGCGGGCATCCTGAAAAACATGCTTTTAACGGTAACCTGATAGAATAAAAAATCAGAAATTTTAAGGGGGGTAATATTTATGTTATGTCAAAATTGCGAAAGAAACGAAGCGACAACCCATATTAAGCGCGTTATTAACGGCGATACCGCCGAAACCCATCTTTGCGGGGACTGCGCTGCGCACCTTGGCTATGGAGATTTTTTCTCGGGTTTCGGGTTCAACCTCGGTGATCTTTTCGGAGGGCTTTTAGAACCTGCTCTGCTAACGGCAGGCGATCCCCAGGTGAAGCGCTGCCCGAAATGCGGCTGCTCTTTCGAGGATATCGCGCGCGAAGGCAAATTAGGCTGCGCGGAATGCTATACCACTTTTTATGACAAGCTTCTGCCTTCGCTTCAGCGGATTCACGGCAGGATTCAGCACAGCGGCAAGGTTTCCGAAACCTCCGGCGAGGAAAACAAAAAGGCCAACCGCTTGGAGGAACTGAAGGAAGAACTGAAAACGGCGATAGCCGAACAGAACTTTGAATTGGCCGCCAAACTCAGGGACGAAATCAAGGAAATGGAAAAGGAGGGTTAAGCATGAATAAATGGTATATTGAAAAAGGCGAGCAGGGCGACATCGTTTTAAGCACCCGCATTCGCCTTGCCAGAAACCTTAGAGAATTTCCTTTCCCCGTGAAGCTTGATGCCAAAGGCCGGCAAACGGTCAACGAGCTTGTGCGGGACGCGCTGCTCAGCGACAAAGCCGGCGGATTCAGTTACCTTGAAATGAAGAGTTTAAACCGTTCGCAGGCTGTTTCCCTTGCCGAAAGGCATCTGATAAGCCCGGAATTCGCTAGCTCATCGGAGGGGCGGGCGCTGCTGCTTACAGAGGACGAATCGGTCAGCATTATGCTCTGCGAGGAGGACCACATCCGCCTGCAAGTCATGAAAGCCGGGCTTTCGCTTCATGAAGCTTATGCGGTTGCCGACCAAATCGACTCAACGCTGGACAGCAGGCTTCAATACGCCTTTGATGAGCGGATAGGATACCTTACCCAGTGCCCGACCAATCTTGGAACAGCTATGCGAGCCTCTGTTATGCTCCACTTGCCGGCGCTTACCCGCATCGGGCAGATAAACCGTTTGGCTTCGTCAGTTTCAAAACTCGGGCTGATTATCAGGGGCGCTTACGGCGAAGGTTCAAGCCCGAAGGGCGACATTTATCAGCTAAGCAACCAGATAACGCTCGGCATTTCGGAAAAGGCGGCGCTGGATAACCTGCAGTCAATCACCGTTCAAATCGTCAACCAGGAGCGCGAGGCGGCAAAACTGATGCTGAAAAACCCGGAGGAAAACGACAAAATCTGGCGCGCTTTGGGGATTCTGCAAACCGCGAGGCTGCTGAGCGGAGATGAATTTATGGATTTAATATCAATGGTACGCTTGGGCGCGTCAACCGATATTCTGAAAATCAACTTGGAAAAATTGAACGAACTGATAGTCAACATGCAGCCCGCCACCATCAATGCCCGTGAGGGAAAAAACCTGTCCGCCGCCGAAAGGGACACAATCCGTGCAAAGACCGTTCGCGAAGCGCTCAAGGACATCGGGTAATATTATTAAGAAGAAGTAGGAGACGTTTGAGAAGAAGTTGGGGAATGAAAAATATAAACGAAACTTTAACCACTTCGCGCGACGAATTCGCTCTTTTCAACCACTTCCCGTGACGAAGTCACACTTCTCTAAAAACACTGCAAAGGAAGGATAACAATGTACAAATTTACAGGATTTACGGAAAAAGCAAATTTCGCCCTTAACGCCGCGATTGAGGTTGCGGAAAACATGGGACATGATTATATCGGCAGCGAGCACCTTTTGGTGGGGCTTTTGGAGGATACCGGGAGCATCGCTTATAACGCTTTGGATGCCCGCGGCCTTACCGCGGAAAATGTGGAGAACGCTGTCAGAAACAGCGTCGGCATCAGCGAGCCGACTGACCTTTCCCCGAATGATTTCACGCCGCGCTGCAAGCATGTGATTGATATGGCTATGGTGCAGGCAAGGGCTATGGGGCATACCTATATCGGCACAGAGCACCTTTTGATCTCCCTTATCAAGGAGGGGCAAAGCGCGGCAGTTAATATAATGATTCAATTCGGCGCCAAACCGCAGGAAGTGCTCGCCGATGTCATTGGCGCGCTGGGCAAACCGGCTGCGCAGGCATCAAGCGAGGAAAAACCAAATGAAAAATCAACTACCCCGACCCTTGACCAGTTCGGGCGGGATTTAACGGATATGGCCGCCAAAAATATGATTGACCCCGTTATCGGCAGACAAAAAGAGATTGAACGGGTTATTCAGATTTTAAGCAGGCGCACAAAAAACAACCCTTGCCTTGTGGGCGAACCGGGCGTCGGCAAAACAGCCGTCGCCGAAGGGCTCGCGCTTAAAATCGCGTTCGGCGATGTGCCGGAGATGCTCAAGGGGCGCGTTGCCGCGCCGCAGTTGCCGCGCGCCGGGACATTGATCGTGCCGGGGTATGTGGTGACGCGGCATTTTCAGATTTGGGTGCAACCAGAAGCACAACCGGAACTGTTGGGCCAGAGCGGTGTGGCCAAGGTGGAATACCGGCTGGGCGCGGCCGGCCCGGAGTTTCGCGTCCTGTCGGTGAGCAAGGGACATTTCGTGCGTGTAACAATCAATCAGAAATAATAAGTAGTCTTAACGATCAAACGAACATGACAACCAAACTATTAGTCGGTGCCGCAGAAGTGGACATTACGCCGCCGGTCGGAACGGCAATGGCCGGGAACTTAACACCGCGGCCATCGGAAGGCGTGAGTGATCCATTGACGTTCAAAGCCATTGTCCTCGAATCCGGCGGAGTGAAGCTGGCGTATGCACGCGCCGCAAGA
>Ga0118677_10012169_pt1 | contig 12697 bp, 12 predicted proteins | sample AliMusrvi5mmetaG_FD_86154 | JGI IMG/M metagenome (GOLD analysis project Ga0118677, IMG submission 86154)
CGGCAGAATAGTGGTGGTGGTGGCCAGCACTTTACCGCTCAGCGCATCCTTGGCGACTACTTTAACCATAGGATAAAAGTTTTTATTGCCCTTGTCGTCAAACGGCGTAATTGGTATGCCTTCCGCTTCAAACCAGTTATAGGCAGTGTTATAAGTCATGGCCGCCGGCGTCAAAGATGGAGCGGGATTACCGGGCGCGGGCGTGCCGGTGAGTAGGCCGTCCAGATTTAAACCAATATTCGGCGCTGGATTCAAGCCGAACAAATCGTAAACCCAAACCCAAAAATTGGTTTTACCGGCGCTGCTGGTGTTAATCGAACCGGTGCTGTCGGCATAGGCTTGATAAGTCAGCAATACATTACTGGTGATCAGCTTGCCGTTTTTATCCTTCAACTGGGCGTGCAAGGTGTTGTAAGGCGGCAAAATCGTAAAAACTGATGTCGGTGACCGCTACGTGGTCGAGGCGATGCGCAAGGGAGGGTACAATCTGGGGGGCGAGCAGTCCGGCCATATGATCTTTCTGGATTATAACACCACCGGTGATGGCATTCTCTCGGCTCTGCAACTTCTTGCGGTCATGCGGCGGGAAGAGAAAACACTCTCGGAACTGGCTGAAATAATGATCCCGCTCCCTCAGGTGCTCTGCAACGCTCGGGTAAGTGAAAAAAAGGACATCCTGGCCATCAGCGAAGTGTCTGCAAAAATCCGTGAAGTCGAGCGCAAACTCGGCAACGAAGGGCGGGTTCTGATCCGCTATTCCGGCACTGAACCGCTGCTGCGGGTAATGATCGAAGGGCAGGACAAATACGAGATCACCACTTGGGCCAATGAGATTTGCGAACTTGTCAGGAAGCATATCGGAGAAAAATAATGGCGAAACTTGGATTGAACGTTGACCATATAGCAACCGTCCGTCAGGCCCGGGGCGGAATCGAGCCTGATCCGGTAACTGCGGCCGCTATGGGGGAAATTGCCGGCGCAGAGGGAATAACCATTCACCTCCGCGAGGACCGCCGTCACATACAGGATCGAGACCTGGAGATTCTGCGGCGAACCGTCAAATCCAGAATCAACCTAGAGATGGCCGCCACCCAGGAGATGGTCCGCATTGCTCTAAGAGTCAAGCCTGAACAGGTCACCCTCGTGCCGGAAAAACGTCTGGAACTGACCACCGAAGGCGGACTGGACGTTATTTTGAATGTCAAGCATATTTCGGACACAGTCAAGAGGCTAAAAGATGGCGGCATAATCGTCAGCCTGTTCGTCGACCCTGATCAGGAACAGATCAAGGCCGCCAACAAAACAGGAACCGACTACATCGAGATTCACACCGGCGCCTACGCCGAAGCACGCGACTGGAAAGAGCGGGAGCATGAACTGGAACATATCGATACCGCCATCAAGCTTGCCCGCAAGGTAAATCTGGGCGTAAATGCCGGTCACGGACTCAACTACGTAAACATCAAGGCCTTGGCGGCGTTGGGCGGCATCGAGGAATACAATATCGGTCACTCGATCATCTCCCGCGCCATGCTGGTCGGCCTGGACAGAGCGGTGAGGGATATGGTCGAACTGATAAAGTACGCATGATCTACGGCATAGGTACCGATATAGTCGCCACTTCACGTTTTCAGCGTTTTCTGGATGAGGGCAACTGCACCATCCTTGAACGCCTCTTTACTCTCTCTGAGCGGGATGTGTGCTGCAAGCGCAAAGATTCCGCTTCATGCCTTGCCGGCCGGTTTGCAGCCAAGGAGGCCTTTATGAAAGCGCTGGGGACAGGCTTGCGAAACGGTATTACCTGGCATGACATTGAAGTTGTAAATGATCTGCTGGGCAAACCTGAACTGGTCCTGTCCGGCAGGGCGGATGACCTGTTCAGGGAACGGGGCTTAAACACTCCTCTGCTTTCCCTCTCGCACGATAGCGGTCATGCGGTCGCAATGGTGGTTCTGGAGGCATTATGAAGCTGGTTACCACACATACCATGCAGGAAATCGACAGGCTGGCCATAGATGAATTCGGTATTCCAGGTCTTAAATTGATGGAGAATGCCGGGCGATGCTGCGCAAACGAGATCCTCGGCGAATTCGGGCCGAAAGGTCGCGCAGTAGTCATGGCAGGCAGTGGGAACAACGGCGGTGACGGCTATGTAATCGCCCGTCTGCTGGGCCTTAACGGGTGGAGTGTCAAGGTAATAGTGCTTGCAGACCATGAAAAGGTTGGCGGAGACGCCGCCATAAACCTGGACAGACTTCCTGCCGAAATGACCAGTTTCTTCACTCGTGAAGAACATCTGCCCGCCCTGCAGGTAGAGGAAATTTTTCAAGCCGACGTGATAGTGGACGCCCTGCTCGGCACCGGTCTGCGCAGCGACGTAAGCGGGGTTTATCTGGAGGCGATCGAACTGATCAATGCCTCGGGTCGCCCCGTTCTGTCGGTGGACATCCCCTCCGGCATCGACGGAGCAACAGGTCAGGTTATGGGAGAGGCCGTCCGAGCCACTATAACCGTCACCTTTGCCTTTGCCAAACTTGGGCATATCCTTTACCCCGGAGCCGGACACACCGGACGTTTGATAGTAGCTGACATAGGCATCGCCCCTGAACTTATGGAGGCCGCTTCCGGATATGATTTTCTGAATGAAGAGATCATACGACCCTTGCTGCATCGCCGCGATCGGCAGTCTCACAAAGGTCAATTCGGACATTGTCTGATAATTGCCGGTTCCACAGGGAAAACAGGGGCGGCGGCCCTTTCGGCCAACAGCGCAGTCCGGGCCGGTTCCGGCCTTGTAACCCTCGCGGTTGCCAAAAGTATCCATTCAGTTCTGGAAATAAAGACCACGGAAGCGATGACCTGCCCATTGCCTGACTCCGGTAGCGGACACCTGACAGACAGCGCCTTTCCTGACATAGAAAAGCTGCTTCCCAACATGAATGCTGTGGCGATCGGGCCTGGCCTTGGCCGCCGGCCCGGAACTTACGCTCTGGTTCAGACCCTTATTGAAACGGTTTCCTTACCGCTTGTAATAGATGCCGACGGACTTAATGCCCTGGCCCAGGAGATGAGTGTACTACGCCGTAAAAAATCAAAATATGTCATACTGACCCCTCATCCAGGAGAAATGGCGCGCATGCTCGGCATACCCATCCCGGATGTTGAGACGAATCGCATTTCCGTAGCCCGGGAATTCGCCCGCAACTACGGTGTATATCTGGTGCTGAAGGGGTCCCGCACCATTATCGCAACCCCCGACGGAACTGCCGCCATCAACGGTAGCGGCAACCCCGGCATGGCCACCGGCGGGATGGGAGATGTTCTTACCGGCATCATCGTCTCACTTCTGAGTCAGGGCTATTCCGCCCGGGAGGCTTGCCTGCTGGGAGTATTCATCCATGGCTATGCAGCTGATATGGTAGCCGAGGAGAAGGGGGAAATCGGCATCAATGCTTCGGATGTTCAGGAAAAATTGCCCTATGCCATCAATAAGTTGCTTAACGCAAAGTAACTGTTAAGAATAATTTCCCGTTACTCAAATGTCCCCCTCCCCTTGCGGGAGGGGAAGCCGGTCTGGAATAATCAAAGGAGAGTACACAATGCAAACAGTTGCAGACATAATGTCAAAAGAGGTCACCACAGTAAAGGGGTCCACCACGGTTAGGGAAATAGCTGAAATATTCGACAGAATGGGCTTTGGCAGTCTGCCCTTGGTAGACGAGGATGGCAATCTGACCGGCATAGTTACCGCCTCCGACCTGATCGAACAGGGCCGTCCTCTGCATATTCCCACTGCAATTTCACTTTTTGACTGGGTCATCCCTCTTGGTGGAGAACACTCCCTCGAAAAAGACCTCAAAAGAATTACAGCCCAGACCGCCTCAGAATTAGCTGCAAAAGATGTTGTCACAGTTGCCGGAACAGACCTTGTCAGCACTGCTGCGGAAATCATGAGCAGTCGCAAACTGCATGCCCTGCCTGTAGTGGACGGGAAGAAACTGGTCGGGATGGTGTCGCGTATCGACATCATTCGAAACATGAACAGTTAGTGGAGATTATTTCCAACTCCCCGCTTGAGACTGAAGAGTTGGGAGAACAGCTCGGGTCTCTTCTGTCGGCAGGAACTACCGTAGCTTTGCAAGGTGGTCTCGGCAGCGGCAAAACCTGCTTCACACGCGGCATTGTTGCATCTGCAGCTCCGGAAAGCGCGCATCTGGTCTCCAGCCCGACTTTTGCGATCATGAACATTTACCCAGGAAGCAGCACTGTCTATCATTTTGATTTCTATCGTCTGAGCGGTGACAACGACATTGCCGAACTTGGCTTTGATGATTATTTTCACGGTGATGGTGTCTGCGTCATAGAGTGGTCCGAAAGACTTTTTGAACTGTTGCCGCTTGATCATATTACCGTCGGGTTCGAGTTTACCGGAAACACCCGACGTTGCATCACCCTGACCGCATGCGGCTCAAAATCTTCAGACATCTTGGAAAAACTGGTGAAGCTGCGTAAATGTAGCTTTTTGCAAAAAAATCTTTGACCATATAACGGTTTATCTGCTATAGAGCACAATCTGCCGGTACATCTCTTCCACCAATTTACATGAAGGAGTGCAGTATGGCGCTTGTAGTTCAAAAATACGGCGGCACATCGGTCGGTACAACGGATCGCATCAAGAATGTCGCCAAACGCATCATCAAAACCTATGATGCAGGAAATGACCTGATAATCGTTGTTTCGGCAATGTCAGGCGAGACTAATAAACTGGTCGCACTGGCCAGCGAAATGTGCGAAATCCCGGACGGGCGCGAGTATGACGTGCTTGTCGCAACCGGCGAGCAGGTCACCATCGGTCTTCTGGCCATGTATCTGAAATCGCAGGGATACAAGGCCAAATCCTATCAGGGGTGGCAGGTTCCGATCATTACGGATTCCACTGCAACGAAGGCCCGGATAGAAAGTATCGACGACAAAAATGTCCGCGCTGATCTTAAAGAGGGAACGATTGTAATCCTGGCCGGTTTTCAGGGCATCGATGCCAACGGCAGCGTCACAACTTTGGGACGCGGCGGTTCTGATACCTCGGCTGTGGCTATCGCTGCCGCACTTAAAGCCGATGTCTGCGAGATATACACCGATGTGGACGGGGTCTACACAACCGATCCGAACATCTGCAAAGAGGCCCGTAAAATCAAGAAGATTTCTTATGATGAAATGCTGGAACTGGCCAGTCTGGGGGCAAAAGTTCTTCAGATCCGTTCCGTCGAATTTGCAAAAAAATACAACGTGGATGTGCATGTCCGCTCAAGTCTCAACGAAAACAGTGGTACTATGGTTACCAGGGAGGATAAGGATATGGAAGGGATTCTCGTTTCAGGGGTTGCTTACGACAAGAATGAGGCCAAGATAGCGGTGATGGGCGTGCCTGACAAGCCCGGTATCGCCGCAAAGATTCTCACTCCGCTCTCCGACGCCGCCATCTCGGTTGACATGATTGTCCAAAACGTCAGCAGTGACGGCCTGACCGACTTCACTTTCACCGTCACCAAAGCCGACCTGAAACAGTCGCTTCTGATCACCAACGAAGTGGCTAAAGAGATTAAGGCCAAGCAGGTATTGTCCGATGAGAATATAAGCAAGATATCGATCGTCGGCCTCGGCATGCGCAGTCACGCGGGTGTTGCCACCCAGATGTTCACCGCGCTGTCGAAGAACAGCATCAACATCCAGATGATATCGACTTCAGAGATCAAAATTTCGGTCATTATTGACGAAAAGTACACCGAACTGGCAGTACGTGTAATGCATGAGTCTTTCGGCCTGGCCGGTTGATATAAAAGAGTGACAACGGTTGCTCACAAAGGGGAGAACAAATAAAGTTCTCCCCTTTTCGTATAAGTGATTTTAGAATAAGAGTCTGCCATGAAACCTGAAAAAAAAGATCCCGGCTTTTTCACCTACCGGGATAACTGCCTGCAGCCTGTCAGAACAGGGGTCGTCAGCGAGTTCCCGGTACAGTTGATCGTCAACGGCCGTGAGATTGCAACTCTGATCGGCTCTCCACATGATCTTCGGTTCCTGGTCGCCGGTTTTTTGCGCCTGCAGGGTTTTGTATCGGCTCTGTCGGATTTTGAAATGTTCAGTGTCTGTGAAGAGTTCGGCACCGCCAATGTCAGGATCAAGAGTGAACTTCCGGAGCGTCTGAAACCGGTCCTGACATCAGGCTGCGGTACCGGTATAAGTTTCAGCATGCCCACCGCGATTCTGCCCAAAGTTGCGATCATGGAGGACAAGGTACAGCCCGCCCACATTTTCTCTCTGATGGAAGATCTGGCAATAAAAGCTGATCACTATCGCTCGCACGGAGGTATTCACTCGGCTGCCATAGGGCGTTCAGGCAATCTCCTGCTTTATGCTGAGGACCTGGGAAGGCACAACACCTTTGACCGGATCGCAGGGGAAGCACTTTTCAAGGGGATTGAACTGACAGGAGCCGAACTGGTCACTTCCGGCCGGGTCTCGACCGAGATGGTCGCCAAAGCGGCCCTTATGGGGATCAAACTGATCGCATCGCGCACCTCTCCCACCGACATGGCTGTGAAACTGTGCGAACAAGCCGGTATCTGTCTGGTCGGCTACGTACGAGGCGGTTCCTTCAACGTTTACAGCCAACCTGAAGTGATAGAGGCTCCCGTCAGACAGGACAAGGTGCGATAGAGGTGTCATGATGGCCGGAGAGGCGTCCAGGCGTGAGAAAATCAAATAGACTTGGGCATTCGTTTCCTTCTGCGGAGATCTGCAAAAAAGCTTGAGAGCTGGGAAGAACACTCGATTTCCAGGACCTGCGGCAGCAGCTCTACGGAGTGATTCAGACGGGAGTCATTGGAGAGATCATATAACGAACCGGCCGCCCCGCCTTTCGGGTCATAACAGCCGAAAACAACCTTTGGAATACGAGACAGAATAATGGCCCCCATGCACATGGTACATGGTTCAAGCGTGACATACAGGGTGCAGTCCAAAAGCCGCCAGGAACCGAGTTTCCGCGCGGCTTTTCTGATGGCGATCAGCTCGGCGTGGGCAACCGAATCCTGTGTAGTTTCGCGCAGGTTGTGACCTCTGGCGATAATTTTGCCTTCCAGAACGATCACGCAGCCGATCGGCACCTCGTCCTTGGCCTCAGCCTTGCGTGCCTCGGCGATGGCGCGGAGCATCCAGTACTCGTGGGACTTCTCCCTTGTCATGATAAGAACATCCTTTTTCATGCATACTGCCCGGCGTGGTATGAACTGCGGACATACGGACCGCTTTCGACATGATCAAAGCCCAGTTTTAAAGCCGCCTCCCTGAATTCACCAAAGATCTCAGGCTTGATATATTCCTGCACCGGATAGTGCATACGGCTTGGGGCCAGATACTGTCCTATACTGAGATAGCTGCAGCCCACTTCGCGAAGATCCGCAAACAGCTGAAGCACCTCATCCCGCTTCTCACCCATGCCGAGCATGATCCCCGACTTGGTTCGGATATCAGGAGCAAGTTTCCTGCATATTTTTAAGACATCAAGTGAACGATGATAGTCAGAACCGCTCCGGATGCTGTACAGACGCGGCACGGTCTCGACATTATGTCCAAGTATATGAGGTCTGGAGGAAGTTACCACCCCCAGACTTGCAGAATCACCATTAAAATCCGGAATCAGAAGTTCGATCCTTGTTCCGGGCGATGCCGTTCGTATGGCGGCCACGGTAGCGGCGTACTGCCCTGCGCCACCATCAGGAAGATCATCGCGGGTCGGACTGGTTATTACGACATGATGCAGATTGAGACGAGCAACCGCCTCTGCCACCCTGACAGGTTCATCCGCATCTATCGGCTGTGGTTTGGATTTTTCGACATTACAGAAGGAGCATAACCTTGTGCAGCTTTTCCCGAGGATTAGAAATGTGGCTTGCCCGCAACTGAAACACTCCGAAATATTCGGACAAAGCGCCTGTTCGCAGACCGTATTCAGTCGCAACTCGCCAAGCAATCGCCGCATCCCGGCCTGATCTCCCGGGTTGACTTTTTTTTGCAGCCATTCAGGCTTGCGTTCGATCTTCATCCACCCTCCCCGTGCATATTCCAGTTCTCGTTCAAATATTTTTCATTTTTAAGGCGAGCCGCAAGCTCTTGTTCAGCACAAGTTAAGGGATCATCGACTAGAACAGCGTTGAGGTTCCGGCGGAAGGCATCCTTGAGGCGCGCTTTGAGAAACTCGGAATCCGGTGCAATCCCTTCGTCGGACAGGCAGGTGACACGTTTTTCCAGACCGGAAGGGCGCAGACGGAGAAACTGTATCGCATCCTCAAGCCTTCCGATCAAAGGAATCGATCCGTGTTGAAAAATAACCTGTTTCATCCGCCGTTGGGCATTACCGCCAATTTTGCGGCCATTGATCAGAATGTCGAAGGTCTCTTTACCGGCAAAGCAAAATGGGGTTCGCTCACCAAATTTTTCCCCGTTTGCCCCGCTGTCCAGAGCATAAGCGGCATTCAGGCCGAGGTTACTGTAGAACTGGAACAGAAAACCGGTCAGAACGCGAAAAGAATCCTTGATAGATTTTGTTGCCGGAATTTGATGCGGCGCACAAACCATGCTGTAGGTGAGTTCGTCGGCGTGAAAAATAATACCCCCGCCGGTAATACGCCGCACAACCGGTACACCGGCAGCACGGCAGCACTGAAGATCAAGTATATCGTCGACATTCTGGAAACACCCGAGCGAAAGCGCTGGGGGAGACCAGCCATAGAACCGTAAAACCGGCTGGGACGAGTCCAGATCAAACGATTGGAGAAGCGCCTCATCCGTAGCCATGTTTTCAGGGCCACCGTTGTTACCAGAATTGATAAACCGCCATTTTTGCATTGACAAACCGTTACCCCAAAACAAGAGAATTATGTGATTTTACGTATTGCTTCCCAATTCGGAAACAGACTAGAATTTGATCTGCACACCGATCCCAATAGATAGCGGTGGTGCGTCACCTCGCTGGGCTTCCGGCGCGATAAGCAAATATTTATAATCAAGACTCAGAGAAAGATTGCCGCGGAGCTGGTAGCTGGCGCCAGCCTGAGCCGCCATTCCCGTTCTTAATTTCAGGGTATCACTCGGCTTGACTTCCGGCAGCAGCGTATAAGCTATGCCTGTACCTAAATACGATCTGAACCCGTTTGCATCGCTGAATCCATATTTCGCTCCAATTACTGAGGGTGATGGAACTTTGGGGTCCGGGGTTGCAAGAGTAAAACGGTCATGCCCTAGAGAAAAATGGCTGATAGCATCATCTGCGAGGGACGGCGATGCCCCTGCCAACATTATGACGACTACTATTGCGGTGACCGCTAAGATTAACCTGTATTGCATGCCGCCATCCTCCAGCGTTACAAATACTATTTAGTTTCCATCCGGAAAGGGCCCTTTTCCGCCCTGGCTGCGTCAATCTGCAGGACTTCTTGTGCGGAGTACAGTAGTACGCCTCCGCGTAATCCCTTGATTTACTTGCCATGACGAAAAATTTCACCTTTCCGAATCGGAAACCGATAGTTCCTCATCCGGAGTTTCCGGATGGCAACTATTTCACCTTCCCCACAGGAAACCCCTGTCCGCTCAACGGCACCGTCGGATATTGCGACCGTTTGAAGACTTTTTCCGCCAGGTCGGGAACCTCGCTTTCAACGTAATCCTTCAGGTCGGTGGTCTTGATATAGCCGCTCCTTGTTTTGTCCGCCTTGCCGCTCAGTCCTTCGGCCAGCACCCAGGTGAACAGCCCGTGCCCCTGGTACCCCTCCAATGCCTCCTGCATAGAGGTGGATGCTGAAAAGATCGCAGAGCCGACCGCACGGGAGAGAATCTTGATGGCAGTGTCCTCACTCATGCCGCGGGTTAGCATGGCCACCTGGATGGCGTCCCCCATGGCTCCAGCGTTGCAGGTGTCCAAAACAATCATCTTCTTGGTGGTGGGAATGTTTGCAACCAGCTCTTTCAGTTCGGTCTGGGTAAGGGCGTCTTTCTTCAAACGCTCGGTCGATGTAAAACCGACATTCGATGTGACCAGGAAGTACTCGCCGTCATCAACTGTGCCGTGGCTGGCCACGTACAGGACAAACAGGTCGTCCGGGTTCAGCGAGCGGAACGCTGCCAGCTCTTTTTTTATGTTTTCGCTGGTGGTCGCTTCCTTGGTGGTGAGTTTTCTGATGTTCACCTTTTCAAAGAGTCCGGCGGCGGATTTCCTGAGTGTATCTGCAAAGAGTTCCGCATCGGCAACGGAGTATTTGAGCTGGAGTTTGGGGTTTTTAAAATCGTTGATTCCGATCACCAGGGCATGAAGGGTTGGCTTTCTGGTGGAGGTGAAGCTGGCGGCGACCTGATGAGTGGCGTCGTTGCTCTGCATGGAGTTGTCGGCGTTGAAGGCAATGGCGCGGATGGTGTTGCTACCGGGGGAGAGTTTGAGGGTGTAACTCCGGTAGGTGGAGCCTTTCTCGTCCTTTGCCACCACCTTCAGACTGCGGCCGTTGTCGAGCATGACGGCCGAGTCGTTCAGAAACAGCCGGATATCACCGATGCCGCCCCCCTGTTCTTCAAGCCGCAATGTCAATTTGAAATCTTCTGCGGAAGACGAGGTTGGCGTTTGGACTATAGATACTTTCGGAGGCTGTTTGACGTCGGCCAGGGTACGGTATCCCTGAAGAGAACCGCCGGAGAGGGCCAGCTTGACCAGATCGGGCCGGAAAAAAGCTTCACGGTAGTTATCAATTCCGTAGACACTGCTGCCGGCCCGCACGTTCAAGTGGCGGTCGCCGTTTGGAGATGCGTTATAGTACCCTTCAGGTGTGATTACAATCCATTCACCGTCGGTGAAGCTTATGAACTGGGCGATTTCCTTGCCGGTCGAAATATCCCAGACGCGGCTGACCGCCCCGACGCCGTCATTGGTCAGTAGAAATTGCGAGTCGGAAGAAAAAGAGGCGGAATTCTTGGTCCCTATCATAGTCAGGCGGGTCTCTTTACCAGCGAACTGTTTGATCTCTTGCCCCGTTTCGACGCTCCAGAGCCGCACGATTTCATCTTGTCCGCGAGCGAAAATATATCTGCCGTCAGGCGAATAGCCGACGAATGAGATGGAACTACCACCATCAGTCTTGCCCAGCACCTTCAGTTCTTTGCCCAACATCGCATCCCACAGCCTGACCGTACCGTCCCAGCCGCCCGATACCAGAAAATGCCCATCGGGTGAAAAAGCAACCGAGGTAACATCCCGGTCGTGCCCTCGCAGGCTTCTGATCTCCTTGCCGGTTGCAGTGTCCCACAGTTTTATTGCGCCGTCGGCGCCTGCTGAAACAAGCTTTTTCCCATCCGGACTGAACGCAACGGCATACACCCCTGTGAATGTACTATATACATCGCCCCCCTTCCCATGAATGTGCCCGGTGAGCGACTTGAGCGGTGCGCCTGTCCTCGCGTCCCAGAGCTTTATCAAAGCATCGTTTCCCGCCGACGCGACCAGCCGCCCGTCGGGCGAATAGGCCACAGAGAGTACCCCTCCGTTATGTCCGGGCACGGATAATATCTCCTTGCCTGTTTTGAGATCCCAGAAGCGCAGCGTCGTATCGAGGCTCCCCGTAACGAGAGTGTCGGTTGTGGGTGAGAAGGCCGTTGACGAAATGTCCTGCTGATGACCCTTCAGAACCATGACGCGCTTGCCGGTAGCAACATCCCACAGGGATACGTCTTTACGCGAAACGATGGCGGCAGAGTTCCGGTGCGGTGCAAAGGCTACGCTGGTAATGGTCTGGCCGCTTCCTTCGAAGCGTTGCACCTCCCGGTCGGTGGGAATGTCCCGGAGGGTGACCTTTCCAAAACTCGTCAACAACAGCCTGTCACCGTCGGGAGTAAAAGTGATGCCGCCCATACCGCCTTCTTCCAATTTAAGCTCTTTTATCTCATACCCCGCCAATGTATCGAATATTTTAACGGTTTTGCTAAGAATTATGAAGCCTCCATCTCCATCCGCGAAAAGAATTTTCCTCCCATCCGGCGAAAGTTTGCTCGGATTGAATCTCTTGGGCGTTGAAATAACCTTCATTGTTCGGCCGGTGGCTACATCCCAGACCCTGGCCGTCGCATCAGCCTTGCTTGCAGTCAGAGCGATGGCCCCGTTGTCGGCAATCGCGATGAAATCAACAGAACCGGTATGTCCCCCCTTCGAAGTCCAGAGCGCTCTTCCCGTGACAACATCCCACAATTCCAAACTATTGTCGGAGTTATATGATAAGACTCGGCTGCCATCAGGCGTAAATGCCGAGCTGAAAGAATAAATTTTCTTATTCTTTTCTAATTCCCTGACGACCATTCCGGTAATCAGATTCCAGAGCTTGGCCGGTTTATTTACAAATCCTTTAAGACTCACCTCTCCAGCTTGCTGGGTCAGGGCGAAGCGGCCATCTGGGGAGACCATCATTGTCTGTAACGACCCTGCGGGAAAATCTTTTTCATTTAGTCCTCCGATTTCCCGCCCGGTCGCGGTTTCCCATATATAAACGGAGAAATGATCGGAGATCATGAAGTATTTTCCATTGGAGAGAAAAGAGATTGACCTAGTGCCTGAAGGCAGCCCTTTCCTGGTGACGGTGTAGATCTCGTGACCGCTTTGCAGATC